>Ga0114976_10001902_pt1 | contig 13111 bp, 16 predicted proteins | sample S_130805_EF_Meta_FD_87319 | JGI IMG/M metagenome (GOLD analysis project Ga0114976, IMG submission 87319) | Freshwater microbial communities from Lake Simoncouche, Canada to study carbon cycling - S_130805_EF_MetaG | ecosystem: Environmental > Aquatic > Freshwater > Lake | place: Lake...
AGTTTGATTTCGGAAGTGTTCACGAGTCGCGCGACGTAGCCGAGGTCTTGGGCAATCTTGTAGGCGTATCCGGTTGAGATGCCTAGATCGTAGGCTGCGACCTTCATGGACTCGCCTCGGTTGATTGCCGATATGATGCGCGGGCGGTTGCGCGGGTTGCTTGGGCGGCTCATTTTTTCATTAAGGCTTTGACGCGCACGCCGTAACCCTTGGTTGCTGGTTTCATCGCTCCTCGCACTCCACCATTGTGGGTTCGCGCAAGCACTTCAACGTCGCCCGCAGCCCACGCTTGCGGCGCGTAGCGTTTGAGATAGGCGGTGACGACGCGCTTTGAATAATCGAGATCAGCGCACCGCGAGTAGTCGCCTGCAACGCGACTGTCAGCGTGATAAGCGCGGTGGATTTGTAGCGGGCCAAGTGCCTTTCCGTTGTCGCCGATGGTCGGGCCGAGCTTGCCGCCAGTCTCGACGATGTGCAGCGCGCGGAAGAAAGAGGCATCGGGCGCGGCTTGGGCGGTGAGAGTGAGCGCGAGGATGAGGAAAGTAGATTTCATGATAAGAAAAAAGTGCGCCTTAGTTTCTTCGGCGCGGTTGATTAGATAGCGCGGAAAATCGGAGCCATCGAATACTTGCCCAAGCCGTAAATGTATTCGCCTAAGCTGTCGGAATAAACCTTCATGCGGCTGACGTTGCCTTGAGCTTTAACGGTTACGAATGAACCTTTGCGCTCTAAGACTTGAACCGAAAAGATGCAGTCGTAATCCGTAATGCTGCGGGCTTTGAGAACTTGTTCTGATTTGATCGTTTTCATGTTTTGGTTTTGTGTCGGGCTTGATTGCTCCGATGCAAATACCAAATCACAACTCCGATCTCATTAGAAGACTTTTCTTCTTATCTTTCTCAACGCTGTCCGTTGCCTTTGAAAATCAAAGACTTACGTCTTATCTTTTTTCACTATCTTTGGCCGATACCAGCTTTGAATCCTGATTCCTGCGGAGGAAATTGCCGTGCCGCGATACATCTCGATGTGACCAGACTCCATGCCGCGTCGCAAATACTGGAGCGCGGTGCCGCGTGAGATGTCGAGCACGTCGCAAAATTGTTCCGTCGTCATCCAGCCCTCGCCTTTTGGCTGACGCGTTTTTGCGGATAGCACGTCGCGCAACTCAACCGCCCAGTTAGGCGTGATAGGTTTTGATTTCGCTCGCGGCATAAAATTGTCCTCCGATGTTTCGTGTCTGGAAAAGCATGTAGTTGCCGTCTGGATACAAAAGACCGTAAGCCCAGCCTTGTGCCCACTTCAGCTTTCCTGTTTTTTTATTAACGTAATCCATGTCTCTCACGCAGAGACATCCAATACTCCTAGCCTCGGTAGGTTCACGCGATGCCACGGACGCCGTCTCGATGGTGTGAACGTGGCCGAAAATCGAGTTGCCGTAAATCGCCGCGTGCGTTCGACACGCGCCGACGCCCGCATGGAATCCGTGCAGTACCGAGAGCTTGCCGAGTTCAAGCACGCCGAGATCGGAATCATAAGGCAGCATCTTCGCGCGGCATTTCTTTACCGTGGCCTCAAGCTGTTTGATACCGTCGTTGGCATAGTCGCGAATTACGCCAGTCGAGTTGCCAGCAAAATCGTAAATGCGTTCATCATGATTGCCACGCAGGAAATGATTGCTCGCGCCGCCGTCGAAGAAGCGACGCAGGAAATCGTTGCCCGCCTCCCAGTCGTCTGCCAGCGATGCGGCTTTCTCCTCGTCGCTCGCGCCCTTGCGTAAATTGCGGAAGTCGTAGTTGTCGCCAGCGTGGACGCGTATCTCAGGCTTCCACTCTTTCATGAATGACCAGAGTGCGCCGACGCTCGCCTCATCAGCCATGTCTCCATGATTGTCGCTGACGACGACGAAGCGTTGTGCTCCTTTAGACATCGAGTGCGTCGCTTAGGTCAATCGAAGTAAGTCCACCGCCAGCAAGCAACGTCTCGGCCTTGGCTGCAACGTAGAGTTGAGCGAGGACTTGGTGGTCGGCGAGTGCTTCCGCGCCGAGATACTGCGTGAACTTCGCGCCGCTGAGCCGCAGCTTGGCGATGACTGGCACGAGGTAATCGGCACCGGCGCGCGCGTGTGCTGCGTCGAGGTAGAGTGCGAAGATCGCCGACGCCTCTAGCGTTGAACGGTCGTAACGGTACGACGTCAGGCGAATATAATTGCCAGAGATACCGGACGGCAGAGCGATTGTTTTTTGAAGAGCCATGATTAGTTGTATTCGGTGAAGTCGAGATTGAACCGATAATTGCCCGCACCAATGTTGCTGCCGTCCAACGTCGAGGCGCGAACGTAAGCAGTCGAGGAACTATTTGAGCCGTTGTCGAAATCGTAAGCCGTGAGAAAGTCGGCATTGACGCAACCGCCGACGCCCACGTCTGGCTTGGTCGAGAATCCACGGTTGGAAATGTCCACCGAGAACGTCTCGGTTGGCGAACCACCGGAGAGCGCAACGACGTGCGATGCTTGAAACACGGCGGCGACTTGGCGCACGCTCGATGCTGAGGTCGCTCCGGTTTTGATGCCCTCGACACTAACGTCGTTTTTATTCTGCGCGCTGATGGTACCAGCTCCAAGAAAAGCGTTGTCAGCGGCCAAGCCGACATACACCCATGCCGACGCTACGCCGCTGCGATTGACTGCGCGCAAGAAAGTAAAGCCCGTTGAAGGAGTCGCGGCATACAAACACATCGTGTTAGCCTTTGTTGAGACCAATGAGGTTGAGCCGCCAGCTTCACCAAACCAAGTGTAGTCAGTCGCGCTGCTGCTGTTCGTCGCAGTTGCTTTAATTTCGTAATGATCAAAATCCGTCTCGGTGTTCGGAGTCCAAGATGCGCGCGTGCCGAAATAGTATTCGCGCGTGCTCTCGATGAGCTTAGGCGTCACGCCGATCTTAGACAAACTTGAACCGCTCGGCGTAGCAGGAGCCGTCGAGTTGTTAGGCGCGGTCTGCGTGCCACCGCTGACGATGTTACTCGCGATGCCGAACGCGCTGAACGCTTGCACGGCAATTTCGTAAGTCACGTTCGGCGTCAGGTCGTCGATTGAGGACGTGCTGCCGCCGGTGCTGCGCTGGTCTGCGACAATCCATCCAGCCGTTCCGCTCTTGCGGTAAAGCACATTCATGATGACGCAGCGCGTTGTGAACGCTGGCACATTGACGACGATGCGCGCGAGCGTAGTGCCGTCTCCGCTCAAATAAGTTCCGGTCGTGTTTACCGTTGGCGCACTTGGGTCGGCTGGCGGCGTGCTGTCAGTTTGCCCAGCGGTCACGGCCACCGCGGTCGCGCTCGCTCCGGTGCTCTTTGCGCTTTGATTCTCGCTGCGGTCGTAGGCTGAAATCCAGTAATAGTAAGTCGTGCCGAGCGTGAGATTTACGTCCACGAATCGGCTGGCGCGCGTCTCGGCAATCTTCGTCGCACCGCCAGAGTCGTTGCTCGTGTTACGCCAAACGCCGTACTCGCCGAAGTCGAGTTCGGTGTTGTCGTCCCAGTCGAGCGATATGATTTGCCCAGTTCCAGCGATGGCCGTGAGTCCGGTCGGTGTCGCTGGCGGCGTCGTGTCTGGCGCAACCGTGACCGAGCTAGTGACGTAACTCGTGCTGATCTTGAAATACGATTCGCCGAAGATTCGCACGTTGTAGTTAGTTCCGATCTTCACGTCGGAGCTGATATAATCTTCCGTCTGCGCGCCTTCGACTCGGCTCCACGTCAGGTAGGTCGTGCTCGTGCTCGGCTTGTATTCAATGACGACGGCGCCACCGCTTTGGATGAACTCCTCGGCTGGCGGCGTCCACTTTACTTTAATGCGCGGAACCGCCGTGCCGTCGGCTTGGATAAATTGCGTAGTGCCGTCTGCGGTGAGCGCGAGACTCGATGGTGCGCCGAGCGTGAACGGATCAGGCAGCGTTGTGTTGGGCGAGTCGGCGACATAAACTTGATCGGCCACCGTCCACGAGTAAACCGACGACGCGGTTTCGCGCAGAGTCATGTCAATGTAAAGCTGCGGCGGATTGCCGTCGGTAGCAAAGTGCCACTCCATCACCTCGAAAACCTTCGACGACCAACCGAGCTTTGCGTTGGTAATCATGACCGTGTCGCCCGCGCGAACCTGCATTGCCTCTAGGCGGAAGCGTGCAGTGAACGTGATTTCCTCGCGCGCGCGACGCAGCTCGATGACGGCCAAGCGTTGAGCGCAGGATGATGAGGTCGTAAACGGCAGCACGACGTCGCGGTAATAGCGAATACCGTTATCGTTATCGACGTAGGTCGTTGACGAGATCGTTGGAAAGTCGGACACCTGCCAACCATTGCCTTCGCTGACATAAACGCCCTTGACCGAGTTCACGCGGTCGCGCGCGCTCGTGCGGGTCTGGATGTTAAGCGGGCCGACGAAGTGCTTTTCGGTGAGCGTCACCGTTGGGATGCGATAGCCGCCAGCGTAAGCCACTATCTTGCCGCCTGAGTATGCGATAAGTCCGCCCATCGCCGAGAGGAGCTTGCCGATGTTCTCGTCGGGCGACGCGCTCGTGGCGATGACGCCGTTGCACTCGTAGCGGTTTTCGTAGGTTGCCGGAACCGTGATCGGCTTTACCTCGACGTCCTCGTCGCAGATGTTCGCGGCTGCATTGATCGCGTTGACGTCAATCTCGGTCGCGTCCATGCCCATGCCGACGGCCGAGTCGGTGAGATAGTCACGCAAGCACAGCGCAGGATTTGCCGAGTAAGCCGTCGTGCTCGTGCGCGTATCGAGTACCTTCTTGCCTTTGATGACCGCCGAGATGTTCGGAATACCGCTCGGAAATTTCTCGGTGTCCCAAGTGAGGCGGACGTATAGGTAAGCGATGCCACGCAGGCGATGATTATCAGTCCATTTTCCATCTGTAAGCGTGCTTGTTTCGTCTCTTAAATCAGTATCAACCGTCTGGTTTGCGTCGCCTAAATGCTTATTCACGCGCGCGACGCCATTGTAGAATCCGGTTGGCGTGTTACTGACGAGCGGCACGAGATCGTCGTTGAAATAAATCTCCTCGATTTCCTCGATCTCGTGGCCGGCAATAGCGACGACAATATGCAGCCATTGATTTTTATCTCCCGTCGTGGACATATAAACCACGGTGCCAGAAACTCGGCAGCGACCATAAACCACGTTGCGCGCCGAGATCGGCGAACGCACCATCTGCGAACGCTGCGAGAGCGAGGCGTCAGAATAGCTTGGAGCTTTTGGCGCGAGGAGCTTCGATGCGGCCATTGATGCCGCAGTAATTGCAACAAAGTTTAATGCGGTCGTGATCGCCGTAGCTACGGCAACGCTATTGAAAACGTCCATGAGCGCGACCCAAACGAGAGGATTAGCAAAGACTGGCATGGTTAGATTTTCCAGAAGCGCGTTTCTGCGCCGTCGTTTAAGTTAGCAAATTGGAGTCCGTCCTTGCCTACGAAGGCTGCGGTTGAACCTAGCACGACACCCATCGTGTCGCCGTTTCCGCAATCTCGCACCGCAATGTCTCCGCGCGACGCGAATCCTTGGCCGATTGCTTTGAATCCTAGAGGATTGAAATGCGTCTCGATGGTTCCGATAAGACCGCCATGATTTTCAAGCACGCGCACGCCCGAAAGCGCGCTGTCATAGGTTCCGCGCAAGGTCGCCGCTGGGTCAAGTCCGGTGCAAAGCTGAATCCAATCTGCGCCAAACAAGCAGCAATCGTTAACGCCCCAAGCGAAAGGCTCCTTGCGTTTGCGGTCGATGTAGGCGGCGAGAGATTCGGGCCAGTTGGCGCAGCGGGTTGGCATGGTTATTCGTAGCCAGTCGGTTCGTAGTTGCCACCACCGCTATCATTGACTGGAGCTGCAAACTTTGCATTGCCCCAGTAAATCTCTTTTTCTTGTATAGAATTAACAAATTCGAGGCCTTTATCGCCAGAATAGAGGTTCTTTTGCTCCTCATCTGTGTAACGCACTTCGCGCGGACGCCGAAAATCCACGAGCTTGTTTTCGGCAGTCATGCCTATCGTTGCGTTCTGGCCGTCGTCGTTGATGCTCATCACGTCCATGCGGCCAGAGAAGATCGTGATCGGCGTCGATACGAGCGCACCGCTGGAATCGAGTGCGCCGAACATTACCGAGCAAGCCTTGCCTTGGTAGTTCTCGGAGAGAGCGACGGCAATCATGGCAGTCGGTACGCCTGAGAGCTGCATCGTGATACCGCGAGCAGCAAGGTCTGTCGTCTCCTCAACTGAAGAGATCGTGCCAAGCGTTCCGATTCCAAGGTAGCCGGTGCCAGCATAGGTGATCGTGCCGTAACCGCTCCAGAGATTGACCGGAGTCTGAAAAGCAAGCGATGCGAGAATGATCGGAGAGAGTTGCGACGCGCTGACCTGCGTCGTCATGTCGTTGCTGAGAGAGCGGCCTGCGGTGGTAATGCTCATTGCGCGACGTCCTCCATCACGTTAAATGACACGCCGTAAAACTTGGCCGTGTCGATGCTCCATTGCGTCGAAGGCTCGGCGAGGCGGAACACGCCCTTAGCGTTGTTGTAAGTGATCGCGGTGCCGCCGGCGTAGGAGGAGCGCAAGACTGGAAACACGTCCACCGATGACGACGAGTTGACTTGCACGATCTTGTAAAGCGAGGTCGAGATTTGAATCCAATCGCCCGCAGCGAACGAGCCAGTTGCACCGCTGATGCCTAGCGTCGTGCCGTTAGCCGTAGCCGAGGACACGGTGAGCGTGCCGGTCACGTTGCCGCGTGGCGTCGGGTTGGCGAAGTCTTGAAAATAGAACGTGCCGCGCTGGGCCATGAGCAGGAACGCGATGACTTGCTCGGCTGCGGTGCGCGTCATTGGCGGGCAATCCACGGTGCCAAGCCAGCCTTGGCCTTGCCAGTTGTATTGCTGCACCTGCATCGTGAACGGTGAGATGTTGCGCGAGACTGCGCTGAGTCCGGTCAAGGACAGGCGCGAGGCTTCAAGCGCAGCGGGAGGCGTGAGTGGATAGGAGATTGCCATGATGTTTACGCGAAGGCTGAACGATACGCGCCGCCACGGCGCACCATGTCTGGAATCTCGGCCTTGAGACGACGACGTTCTTGCTCCAAGATCGGCGCGAGTTCGCTGCGCGTTACGCCTGCGGCGATGTTGTAGTTCACATTGATCGACGAACCAGCGGAGCCGCCACCTTGGTTCATGTTGGAGTTTGAAACGATGGAGCCGCTGGCGCGTGGCACGAATAATTCTGGGCCGCGTTCGCCGACGATGTAAGGACTGTTGGCGGAGACTGGGCCGCCACTAGCACGCATACCGAGCGCGGTATTGATTGCTCCACCAATACCTTTTGCGAGAGGAGCCGTGATGACGTTTTGAAACACTAGGCGAACAAGATCGCGCCCAATCTGTTTAAGAACTTCGCTAAATTTTTCACCAGATAAAATGGCATCTTCAAAACCAGATGCAATAATTTCACCAGCATCGCGCCCAATCTTTCCTTGTTCTTTAAGAAGCGGATTTAGCTTTGCAGATACATCAGTAGCTTCTTTATATAATCCAACTAATCGTTGTTGAGTTTCTTCAACTGGCCCACCTTCTTCTTGATATGCATTAAGAGCAATACTTGCTTGTGTAATTTGAAATTGTAAATCCGCATATCTATTACTCAAACCTTCAATAGTTTCAGAAATAGTTAATGTAGATTTCTGAGATTCTGGAAGGTTTTTATAATACTCTTTTTCAGCATCAGAAAGTTCTTTTGTTAATGTTATGTTTGCAGATTTAATAACATTAACCTGCTTCATAATTTCCTCTGTCTTTTTTAACATTTCAACAGGCTTGCTTGCTCCAAGGGCTTCAATTTCTTTGGCAAGGACAGCAATTCTTTCTCTAGCTCCAGCCGCAAGTTGGCCCTGATCTTTTCCGGTTTTTTCATACTCGTCTTGAAGATCAGATAAAGATGATTTTATCGCGTCTATTTGCTTTTTCTCTCGCTCCATTCGCAAAGCACCTAGGCGTTCCTCAAGTTTAGCAGGATCAAATGCACCAATAACATTTCCCATTTCGATTCCAAGTTTAGCTAAACCTACCGGAATTTGTATCAGGAAATTTAAGATACCATCAAAAATCCTTTCCATTTCCATGGCCGCACGAACATCTTTTTCCGAGAATCCAAGTTCGTCTTGTTTATCAATTACATTGTCTAGCTGAGTATTGATCGCCTTCAACGCACTACCAAACACATTTGCACCAAAAGCAAACTTAAGCGTCTTGGAAATTGTGACAGCAGTATTGTTCAGCCTTCCAAACGAATTTTGTATACTGGCAAACGCCTGCCTTGTTGCATCGACCGCTCTAAGTGTAAATGTGCCTTCAGCTGCCATGTTGTTTTCTTAGTCGATTTTGGTGGTTGATATAAACAAGCCAGCCTTTCATTTCTTCGGCTGGCATTGCGAGGACTTCGTGAGCAAATTTGCCGAGACGCTCTGCGATGGCATAGACGGCGAGGAGGTCGGCTCCTTCATCGCCGCCGATTAGTTTTTTAAGTCATCAAACTTAGGAGAGCTGTCGGCAAGAATCTCGTTGGCGACTCGACCAAGGACATTGCTGTCGGCCTTGTTGAGCAATGTTGGTTTATGCTCGATGGTGAACAACTTCTTGCCGCTCTCGTCCATGGCTTTCATAATCAGAATGTCCACGAGCAAATCCATATCATTGTTCTGAGACTTTTTGTAAATTCGGTTCTTCTCGGCCAAGGTCATTGGCGTGGAGAAGATCACGAGTTTCCATTCAGGAACTTCGATGCGTTTAGTGCCGAGGTTATTGAAGTGTTCGCGGACGAGATCAATGGCTTCCATGTGTGTTTTGTTTTGTGTTTTCCTAGCGTTAAACGGTCAGGGTCGAGAGCGCGCCATTGCCTTCAAAGGCAATCGAGCCTTCGACAAGACCATCGAACGAAGCCGAAACGTCGAACTTCGTGACGATAGCCGAGCCGCTGTAATAAACGTCCGAGGACGTCGCGCCTTCTGGGTAAAGGTTGAGCGTAACAGTCGAGCCGATAGTGATGAGGAGTTGGCCGGCGTCGGCTTCATCCCAATAGAGATCGCCAGATGCGCTCCAAGTTTTCATTGAGCCTTGGCGCGTGCGGTAGATGTCGCCGATCACGCTGTCCTCGACGGTGTCAGAGGAGTGCGAGAGCGAGTAATTGCGGAGTTCACCGATGGTGGTGGACGAGACTTTGATTAGGCCTTCGCGGCCAAGGTGGTTTGCCATGTTAGTCGTTGGTTAAATATATGCAGTTGAAAGTGTGACGAGCCGTTCCCCAGCGAACTTCTTCGTCGGGTTCGATCACATATTCCACATTCGTCAAATGCGTATCTCGGCAAGCACCGCCGAGCGTAACGTCGGCCAAGACTGCTGCTTCGACGGCAGCGGAGCCGGTGTCGAAAAGATCGTCGATCAGGTAAGTTCCGCTCTCCGCCGTGAAGTAATCAACGACGAGTTGAAGCTGTCGGTACTGCGTGCGATTGCTTGGGCCTAGCGTGCGAACTTCGATTTGCTCGGTGACGGCATAGACGGCGGCAGATGGAAAACTAATACTGGCGAGCGTGTTATTGCGACCGCGCAGGATGTTCGCCGTTGGCACAACCAGAGCGGAGGTAAGAGCGGTCGCGGTAGCGTTGCGGATGTTTGTGCGTGTGCTCATTCGTTTTTGTTGTAGGTTACAACTCCGGTATTTGAAATTTTAGCAAAGCCTAGATTGACTGCACGATTAACGAGAATGGCATTAACTTTTGCTAGTGTGACACGTTCACGAATCTTAAATGCGGCATCAACATATCGCTGAATGTCAGGAATCTTATTACCAGAAGTCGTGGCTATAACGTAAGGATTAGCCGCAAAATTAGACTGCACTCTGCCAGCGCGAGAAGCCCAGTCTCTAATCCATGCAGGAACTCTAATGCCGCAAGCAATAGCAGAAGCGGCGAAACCAGCTTTTGCCCAGCCAACTTTTGATTGAGTATATTTCAAATATGCATCAGCCGATTGATTTGAAACCCACATTTGATCTTGAACCATCCAACGACCAACTGGACTCCGAGTTATTTGCCCGATGCGTCCTCTGTTATTTCTGTATCGTTTATGAAACGCCATCATCTCTGAAATAGATGCTGATTCGCGCCAGAATTTTTGATAGATTCCAATGCGTTTATTGTTCTTAAACTCATTGCCAAGTTTGACATAAGCAAACTGAGTTCGTTTTCCTTTTGGTGGAATTAGTTCAGAGCTTCCGATGCGTTGAAAAAGACCAATCGACTTTTCCTTTCTCATTTGTTTGCCGCCAAACAAGTCGCCTTTGATTGCGTTCTCTCCTTGTTGCTGTGCGTTTTTACTCAGCCCGCTCATCTTTGCTTTCTGAATAAATCCACCGCCAACAGTACGCATCATTTGACCGCCTTTAATTTTCTCTCCCGTAGGCGGAACGATCATCATAATCGTTTTAGATATATTCCCAGCCTCTTGCTTAATAACTAAACCAAGTTCGACCCGAGCAGCAGCAGCTAAACGCGCGAGAGCAAAATCAAGTTTTGTCGTGTCTTTAGTTACAAAGATCATATTGCCTTATTCACGCTGATTTCGCAACCAGCTCCTTCGGCATCGAGCGTCACTCGATCAATAAAATAAGTTACACCAGCACGAGAAACGGTCTGCGTAACTTTAAAAACTGCGCTGACGCTAGAAGTTAAAAGAAAGATCGTGAATTTTGATTCGTCGCGTCGCTGATCTTCAAAAGCCGAGAACTCATTATTGGAAGCAGACCAAATTCCCGTGATGCTGTTTCCTTGATAGGTGAACGCGATGCCAGCCTGCGCCAAGATTGCGCTAAAATCTGCGTTGATTTGAGTCGGGTCAAAGTCTCGGACTGCGGCCATACTTATGCGCCTTTCGTTAAATACCACCGCGCGTGCAACTCGGGCCGATTCTCGCGCAGCCAAGGCTCGGCATCGTCCATGCACTTCTTTGCGTCGCTGCCGCAGGTCTGGCTTCCGACGTGGTGAACGTAGGCGCGCGAGATAAAATGCGGTCGCTTCATGTCGAGGCATTGCACGTCGTCGGAGAACCAGTTGAGCGGAGGAAAATCCACCCATGCGTCGCGATGAATCCAAGCGCAGATTGGTGCGATGACGCTTGCTTGAATAATGTTTCGCTCCGACGTGAACCGCAGGAAGTCTATTTGCCCGCGTCCGCTGCGAATGTTTTGTTCGCCGCGCGCGTAGTCCGAGCGCGTCGCCACCCATCCGAGGTCTGGATAATGCTCGCGAAGTAATTTCACGTCTCCCATGAGCTTTGCCCACGTCGTCGGAGTGAAAACAATGTCGTCGTTGCAGATCACGAGCTGGTCGTGCTCCTTGAACGCGATGCGCGCCGCCTCGTTGTAAGCCTCGCCGAAGGTCGGGCCGAGTCCGTGCGAAACGTAGGTGCGGATGCCGTGCGGAACGTAGGCTTTGATCGACGCTCTCATCACGTCGAGACAACGCGCGTTCTTGGTGCAGACGACGATGGCGGGTTCTGGAATCATGGCTTTTTAGCTCCAAGGATTCGCTCGATGTTCTCCGCGTCGATGACGGTTTCTCCGCACGTCAGCACGCGCTCGTCCCAGTTGTTCGGCGGTACCATGCCGTCTTCGACGTAAATCTCGATTGCGGCCAAAATTGAGGCGCGTTCAATTTCGGTGCGCTCGCCGACGTGATGCAAGAACTGCTTCGCCATCGCCAACGTCTCGGCGTCGTCGGCTTTGATCTGGAAGTAGTGCTCGACAATCTCAGGTCGCGCCGCAGTCGATAGCCAAGCGTCGCGGAAGGACACCGAGCGCGTCGAATTGCCGAGTGTCTTTTGCGTGATGCGAATTGTCGGCTCGATGTGCTTATGATAAACCAGTTGGAGCGCGTTTGCGTCCGCCGTCATGCCGGCCAAGCGATATGCACGCGCGGCGAGATCATGCCCAGCCCAGCCGTACCATTTCGCTTCGTGCGTCCACGGACGATCTTTCTGCGCCGGTTCGGGCAAGGTCAGCATCCGAGACGCCCACCACGCCGCGCGCTTGCCGTCGTTCTTCTCAAACGCCAGCATGATGATCGAGGCGATGGCTTCGCGGCACCACGGAAAGACGCCGTGTGCGCCCATGGCGAACTGCATCGACTCGCGCCGACTGGCTGAGATACGCGCAAGGTTTAACTGCACCTCGTATCTAAAGCTGTCGTCGAGGTTCGGAAACGATAGAGCGATGCGGCCAAACTGTTCAGCGGCTTGTTTGTTGCCGGAACAATAGTGCTCTTGGTGAATGTAAAAGTATTGAGTCGCCGCCTCGCCGACGCTGCGGCCTAGAATAGCAAGGTTACGCTTGCGGTTATCTTGTTTTATGCAAGCTGGCTCATGCCTCCAGACCGGCGCAGACCATTCGACGTGCCGGTCGTTAGGCAACAGGAGCAGGTTTTCGTGAACGTCGTGATGCCAGACACGCCCAGATTGAAAAGCGCTGCGGCGGATAAACCGCTCGCGTTGTAGTTTCTTTCCGGTGCCGCGCACATCGTAAGGACAGCGCACCATCAGCACCTCTTCGGAGAGTTCGGCGAGCTTGCTCTTGAGGTCGTCGGATTCGGCTAAAACGTCGTCGCAGTCCGCCCAGACTAGCCAATCGCCTGTCGCATACGCGAAAGCCTGATTGCGTGCCTTGGCGAACGAATCGACGTGCTTCCAAGCCTGTGCCGTGACTCCGTTCCGATACTCGCTAAAAACGAAATTGACGCCGTTGTCGATGCACCACCCGCGCGCAATTCGCTCGGTGTCGTCCGGTTCCTTTGAGCCAATGGCGCGGACAAGTGAAAGTTCGTCGATCAGTCCGACGAAAGAGTTTAGCATTGCCTCGATATGGTGCGCCTCGTTGCCACAAATTACGCAGAGAGAAATCGTCATGGTCGTGTTGTGTTTTGCTTCTATCAATAGAAGGCGCGCGAACCGTCAAAACAAAAAGCCCCACGCGGTGAGGCATGAGGCTTTAGAACTGAACTGAATCAGGATTAGAAC
>Ga0114976_10001903_pt1 | contig 13109 bp, 14 predicted proteins | sample S_130805_EF_Meta_FD_87319 | JGI IMG/M metagenome (GOLD analysis project Ga0114976, IMG submission 87319) | Freshwater microbial communities from Lake Simoncouche, Canada to study carbon cycling - S_130805_EF_MetaG | ecosystem: Environmental > Aquatic > Freshwater > Lake | place: Lake...
CACCAAGGATATTCACAGCTTGTTAGCGACACCTACCAATTTCAAAACAAAAGAAATTCAATTCCCACTTTGGTTTTTGGCTTCGAACCGTATTTTTTTAACTACTATAAAGAACAAAACCAACATCCAGAAATTCAAAAAATTGAATTTTTTAGGGATGATTTTTTTGCAGAAATCGCAAAAAATCCCAATGATTTTATCGGCATTTTGCGCAACTGGAACCACCCTCAAATCATCGTTTCAAATGCAATTGAAATTCCCCAATGGGCAATTTCCGCTTTTGAAAATGAATATCCTTATTCTATCAAAAGTCTACATTTTGGAAGCGAAGTATATTTATTTTCAAAAGACAATTCCATTTTCACCAATAAGTCTAACGATCTACCGAATTCAAATAACTATTTCAAAGCCAACCGATGTTTGCTTTCCGAAGATAATGTCCCTCAAAAACAAAAAGTGTATTCCCCACCAATTGTTTCAAGCAACACTATAAATTCTGAAAAATGGATTTCCACAAACAAAATTGAAATTGACAGCATAAAAAAATATTTAGGCAGTGACAATTACAAACATGCATTGATATCAATATCTGCCACTATTGAAATGCCTCAAAAAACAAAAAATATCGATTCCATTTTAAAAACCATTAATTTGATTTTTACTGCTACTGATAAGAATAATGAAAACATCCATTTCATGTACGAATCTTTTGATCGATGGACCGCAACCAACACAAATCAATACAACTGCATTCTGGTAGCAAATTGCAACCATTTCGAAATAGATCCATTGGGAAGTGTTTCTACCTTTATTGAAAACAATGGAAATACTCCCTTAAGAGTTACAAAATTCAAGGTAAGCATTAGCCCAGGCAACAGCCATCAATACAGTTTGGTAAATGATTTTTAAACTTTTCTTGTTTTTTAAACAATAGTTAAGGAAGTTTGCCACCGAGTATAAGAAGAAATAAGAATGATCAAAGGACAAAAAATTATCGTGGTTTTACCAGCGTACAATGCCATGCAAACGCTAGAAAAAACATATAATGAAATTCCTTTCGACATTGTTGATGATGTTATTTTGGTTGATGACCGAAGCACCGATAAAACAGTAGAAGTTGCAACCCAAATTGGCATCAAACATATCATATCGCACGACACGAACAAGGGTTATGGTGGAAATCAGAAATCGTGTTACCGAAAAGCTATTGAACTAGAGGCAGATATCATTGTAATGTTGCACCCCGATTATCAATATACGCCGCTTTTATTGACATCAATGTGCCATATTATTGCCAATGATGTTTATCCTGTTGTTTTTGGTTCTAGAATCTTAGGTAAGGGAGCATTGCTAGGGGGTATGCCCATTTACAAATACATTTTCAACAGATGTTTAACCCTAGCTCAGAATATACTTATCAATCAAAAGTTGAGTGAATACCACACAGGTTACAGGGCATACAAACGCGAAGTTTAGGAAAACATACTTTTTGAAAATAACAGCGATGATTTCGTTTTCGACAACGAAGTGGTTTCTCAGATTTTCATGAAGGGATATCAAATTGCTGAAATAACTTGTCCTACCAAATATTTCGAAGAAGCCTCCTCCATCAATTTCAGCCGCAGCATGAAATATGGCTTCGGCGTATTGAGGGTATCATTTGTGCATTTCCTTCATAAAAAGGGGCTCATAAAATCGAAACTTTATTAATCGCTTCGGGAGTTTACGCTGAGCTGTTTATACCTTCCTTCGGTAGTTTAACCTTTATTTTTGACGCCTTCGGCTGTTGACGCTACGCTGTTTAATTTGCAGTTAATTTCATGAAAACATCCTTTATAAACACTTATAATCGCTCATAAACTTTTATAAACCCTTCCTGCCCTTATGTGACATTTGTCATAGTTCTCTTAGTTTACCCAATGTAAATTTGATTAACAATAAAAATCAAAAACATGAAAACCCTAAAATTAGAAGTAGAAAACATCAAATGTGCAGGTTGCGAAAATTCTATTACCAAAGGATTATTGAGCTTAGATGGCGTTTTAGAAGTTACAAAAATTGACCGTGACAATCAAATCATAGAAATGAACTTAGCCGATGAATGCATCACCGAGGCCGTTTCTGAGAAGTTGAAATCTATGGGTTATCCAGCAAAAGGAGATGGCGATTGGATTACAAGTGCTAAATCATATGTTAGTTGCGCAATTGGTCGCATTACAGACTAGCGCTTACAAACCCTATCTGTCTAATCCGTCTAATCTGTCTAACCCGTCTAATCTATTTAAAAAACAACCCAACTGCATTGGCAGTGGTAATTTCATAAATCTCCTGTGCGGAAATTCCTTTTACCTCAGCCAATTTATCTGCAACGAGTCGGGTATAACTTGGCTCATTTCTTTTCCCTCTAAATGGAACTGGTGCCAAATAAGGGCTATCGGTTTCTAAAATAATATGTTTCAAATCTACTTTCTCAAGGGCCATAGGCAACCCAGCATTCTTGAAAGTAAGCACTCCTCCAACTCCAATTAAAAAATTCAATTTTATAATTTCGTGAGCCAATTCCTCGCTTTCAGAAAAACAATGAAATACACCAGTAACTTTCCCCTTAAAAGGCTTCAATAATTCTATCAATTCATAGGTGGCATTTCTCGAATGAATTGCCAAAGGCAAGTTTTTTGAAATTGCAAATTCTACCTGCTGAATGAAAGCATCTGACTGCCAATCTTTGGTTGTTTTATCCCAATACAAATCCATTCCAATTTCGCCAACCGCACAGTAATTGCGACTTGAAAACAAATTGAAAATGGTATTGAGTGCAGCTTGGTAATCTTCTTTCACGTAACAAGGATGTAAACCCATCATGGGAATGCATATGTCAGGATATTCATCAGCCAAACTATGCAGTCCATCAATGCTTTCTAAATCAATATTCGGCAATAATATCTTATTTACGCCTTGACCAATTGCTCTTGAAATGGCCTCAGCCCTATCTTCGTTGAATTCCTCCGCGTATAAATGACAATGGGTGTCAATAATATTTACCACGATAATTTCTCCTTGTTCAAAAATGCATCAATTCCACGTTTACAATCGTCACTGCTTCTTGCCATTGCATTCATTTCAGCAGCAAATTTCAATGCATCCTGTCGCGTACTTGGCATATTGCGAAGCATATATTTAATTCCAGCTACAGATTGACCACTCACTCCCACCAATAATTTATCGATAAATTGTTTAACGTCATGTTCTATTGAATCAACATTTGACAATTGGAAAACAAGTCCCTTATTAAATGCTTCATCTGCATCAAAAACCCTTCCAGTTAGCAACCAATCGGTCATGGTTGCCATGCCAACTTTTTCCTTCAAATAAACCATAACCAAAGCAGGCAAAAAACCAATTTTAGCTTCAGTATAACCAAATGTTGCCTCAATACTTGCAAAACAAAAGTCAGTTAGCGTTGCCAAACCGCAACCACCTGCTAAGGCTGGACCTTCAACTTGAGAAATGGTAATTTTAGGCGATGTGTAAATTAGCTCAAACAAATTTTTCAATTTGGTACTATCTTCAACATTCTCTTCAAATGTAAAATTTCTTAATTCTGTCAAATAAGCCAAATCGGCACCCGCACAAAATGGCAATGAAGCCGATTTTAATAAAATCAATTTCACCGAATCATCATTGTTAAACAATTCAAATGCATAAGTAAGATCAGCAATTAATTGCCCACTCAAGGCATTTCGTTTTTCGGGCCTATTAAGGACAATTGTTCCTACCCTATTTTCAATATTTGTGAGAATCAACGACATCATTACAAAGATAATACTTTAAACTTGGTGATATTTCTATTTTTCAATATGGGACGTGCCCGTATAATTTTAAAATTGTCGATTGAATAGGAATGAATGATATAATCCAATCGCTTTATTAATTGATTCTGAGGGATACTATCCGCTGTAATTACTGTCAACTGATTTCCTTTTTTTTCCACTTCGAAATAACCTTCTGGTGAGTCAACTTTGCCTGAAAAATCTGCTTTTTTTCTAAAATGACGACTCGCCATAAATACAAAGAAATTCAAAAATAAAACAGAAACAATTGACCAATATCTGAATTTACTTTTGATATAAAACAGATAGAATACCAAATGAATCAAAAGTAAATGAAGAATTACATTAAAAGCATCAAATCCATAGGAAAAGACAAATTGATTTGGCAATTTATTTGATAATTTCATGATCCAAGTAATTCCATTTAAGTACTTATTTAAGAAAAACACAACCCAATGTAAGGGTACAGAAAAGGCAGTCAAAAACACCATCACAAAGAGCCAATACATGAGTAACGTAAACATGGGCAGCAACAATAAATTACCCAATAAAAACCACACTGAAAATTGGTGAAAACAATAAAGCGACAAAGGATAAGTAGTGATGGTGCTACTGATACTAATTGCAAAAGCATCCAAAACCAACCTCTGCAAATAGGGCTTATCCTCATAAAAACCTTTAATAAAGGGCAAAACCGTTGACAGCCCAAGCACCGCTAAATACGACAGTTGAAATCCAATATCCCAAAGAGCAAGAGGATTTGCCAACAATTGAATAATACCAACAACCATAAGCACATGCAGTAACTTAAGCGTCCTTCCGAAAAGCACATTCCCCAACAAATAATAGCTAAAAAAACCAACAGCCCGAATGACGGGAGCTGAAAAACCCGTAAAAAATGCATAAATCCAAAGCAATGGAATGATACAAAGTTGAACCAATTTGCTCTTGTGTTTCCTTAATGAAATTACCTCTATCAAAAAGGATATAAATGCAAAAAGTAAAGCAATGTGCATGCCTGATACCGACAAAACATGAGTGGTACCACTCACTTGAAAAGCAGTTTTCAATTCCTCATCTATTTGGGTTTTATCGCCCCATATCAATTGCCTTACCAACGCCAAATTCTCAAACGAGAGTCCCTCAACAAATACTTTATTTAATTTGTATTTAACTCTTGACCTAATATCAATCCATTGATTCACTTTGGTATTGCTCAAAAAAACTTGAGAATGGCGGGCAAATGCAATTCCAATGAATTTCCTTGCATTTTTGAGGGACTTAAAATTAAAATCACCGGGTAAAACTGGATCTTCGAATTGTTTAAAATAAAAATTATTCAAACTGTAATAATGTCCTTCCAATAAATTGGCATTGTCTTTTACATACAAATCAACCATGCAATTTTGGAAAGGAAACCAAGATTGAGCACCGAGAGCATATTTCAGTTCACACTCATATCGATGCCATAGATTGCGTTTCCCAAGATCTTGGCAAACCAAAAATTTCACACATGTAGATTTCTGAGCAAGCTGAATATCAAATTTTAATTGTTTTTCAACTTGACTTTGCCTAATGAATCCACAAATAGCGAATATCAGAAAAACGAAATAGGCAAACTTCCAATTGGGCGCAATCTTGTAAATAACAAAGCCCCCTATTAAAACAAAAAACACAAGCAACATTGTTGCTTGTATTTGAATAAGATTGGTTATGTAAAATCCAAAAAGGATTCCTAATAAAGGCAGATAAAAAGGCCATTGAGCGAGAATTTTTTTCATCATTGGAACAAATGCTCCAACATGAAAAATCGCTTACAATAATTTACTGAGGTTCTTTTTCAAATCGGCAGCAGTTTCATACTTTCTACTCCACTGATTTTCATCGTACCACTTTTCGTAAATTTTTTCTCGCAATTCTCCAGCAGGAGCGGTTAACATTTCGGAAATAAATACAGTAAATTTATTCATATCCCCTGCAAACAAGAAATTCATAAATTCATATCTACGGGTTAAAGAAAACTGTCCAATGATGGCATTGGCATTGGCTGCGGCTTCTGCCTTTTTCATATTCTCTTGAACAGATGGAGGCATAATGATTTCATTTTCCATCTTCGATTCAAGAATAGAATTTACTACAACTTCTTCTGCAATGACTTCATTAGCAATATCTTCAGCTTCTTCCAAAGACAATTCAGATTCTAATTCATCAAATAAAGTTGGAACGTTTTCAAGTTCAAATGTAGTTTGTGTAATATGAACGTGAGGCCCTGATTCTGGAATAATTTCAAGTTCAATTTCTTGCGAAATTTGCAAATCTTCTTGATTGTTATTTTCTATTGAGGGACTCTCCTCTACTTCAATTTCCTCAATTTCAGGTTCGTTCTTTACAAAAGTAAAAACAGGAACTTCATCAAATAAGGGTTCAGTTGAATCATTTCCAATAACTTCTTCTTCAATAACTGGAACTTCTTGAGGTTTGTTGGACGTAATAATTTCCATATCAGATTCCAAATACAATTGTGCCGACAATAATTTAATTTCGCCCAAAATGTCAATTGTATTTACATTTTCTTGGTCTGAATGCAAAGCTTGGCTTAATATTGCTAAATTTTCTAGAATTTCGGTGATTCTTGAGTTCATGATCTAATTACTAAAATTTCGGGAAATTTACAACCGTGTTTTAATTTAAATATGAGAGATTTTACACTTATTTTTGGATGTATGTTTGCCGGGAAAACCACCCGTTTAATTGGGCTTTACAACGAAAGCCAAATAGATATCAACGAAAAATTGGCTGTAAAGCCACTCATTGATAATCGCTATTCAGCGCAGTCAATTCATTCACATGGAGGATTATCATTGATTGCCCATAGAATTGGCAAAGCCGAAGAAATATATCCCTTAATAAACCAAACTATTAAAGAAGTTTATATTGATGAGATTCAATTCATGGGTCCTATGATTGTGGAAGTCATTGGTGAATTGTTAAGCAACAACTTCAAAGTGGTTGCCGCCGGGTTAGACAAAGATTATCAAAATAATGATTTTGGACCGATGCCAATTCTAAAAAAACTAGCAACCTCCCACATTCAAGTTTCAGCAAAATGTCAGGTTTGCAATCAAAAAGCCGACTACACTTTTCGCAATATAGAGTCAAACGAACTCATTGTAATTGGGCATAAAAATATATATGAACCCAGGTGTTTGGAGCATTGGCAAAAATTGGGTTAGACGGATTAGACGGGTTAGACAGATTAGACAGATTGGTTTAGAGGGCTGCACCGTTTAGAAGACCTGCCGGTCGTTTAGTAATTCGTTTCTAATTTCGATGCACAGACTAAAAGCATAGCAATGGTTCTAAACACTATACGTACGAAATGCCTCTAAACACTAAACTGAGATGCGTAAACTGCGAAAGGTGCACTAAATGCAGACAAGCAACAATGCCAAATCAATTACAATTCTGTATACCGATGCTTTTTTGAAAAAAGCAGGAAAATAATACATGAATAAATAAATGGCAAACACAAAGAAAATCGAATGCTGCTGAATGTTCCAATGGAAAAACCAATGCAGTAAAATTATTAATGTAGGGACAATAAAGACTATAGATCTTGCTAAAATTCTATGTGTATTCCATATGTTCAGTGTGTTTCCCTCCGCATCCTTTTCCTTCTCAAAAAATGAAACAGTAATTACGTTGGCAATAAACAATAACAAATAAGTCATAATTGGCTGAATAAAATCAATCATCCACTTAAATCCTTCTAAACCAGATATCAAGTAAATTGGGGCAAAAACAGACATCGATGCCACAAGTGCAATGATGAAAGGTGTCAAGATAGCTGTATACTTAAGACTTGAATTTTTAATCTTTATAAATAAACCAATGAACACAATAATTCCAGCAGTGTAGCCATTTAAAAAACCTTTTTGTCCATCTCCAACGAGAATCATTTTCAATTCGTCATTTTTGATCATGGTGATAATCAAACCTACTATAACAGCGAACCCTAAAACAACATAACCACCCGCAAGTATTTTACCAAATTTAGGAATTTGGGTGCCTGATTTCTTCCAAAAAGCAATGTCCCTCAAATAATCTATGGCGTAAATAATCAAAGTAGACGCGAACAAAAACATGGCTGCAAAAATTGGAAGCTGAATGTTTGCATTTTCAGAGGTTGAATAAGATTGAAAAACCTCAAAAACAGGGACGTTGTTTTTCAACAATATGATTGTTAATACAACAGCAGGAATGGGTATTCCTAGCAATTGAATAAGTAAATTTTGGTAATATTTATTCTTTAACTGCGACAATTTTACCTAAATCTGGAATAGACTTGCGTAAGCTCTCTTCAATACCCGCCGTCATTGTCATTTCACTCATTGAGCAACTACTGCAAGCGCCAGTAAGACGCAGAATAACATCATTATTGCTTAGAACTTCTACCAACTCAACATCACCACCATCGGCTTGTAAATAAGGACGAATGGTATCTAAAACGGATTCTATTTTAAGTGTTAATGGCATTATCACAAAGATAGTTATTTTTCAATGGATTGACAAATTCACTTGGCTATCATCATGCTCACATTTCTTGCAATTTCTTGAGAAACTGCAATATAAGGCAACATGTTTTCATGGGTAAAATCCCATTCCCCGGAATCCGCATATGCGCCAATTGACGGATTTAATGGCAATTCTCCTAGGAAAGGCAAATTATATTCCTCAGCCAATTTATGTCCCCCACCATTTCCAAAAACATAATATTTTTTGTCTGGCGCATCGTCGGGAATGAAGTAGCTCATATTTTCCACAACACCTATAATTGGTTTTGCAATTGCATCTAGCGAAAACATATCAATTGCCCTGCGGGCATCGGTCAATGCCATTTCCTGCGGCGTTGTTACAACAACTACCCCAGTTAATGGAGCTTGCTGCGCCAAAGTTATTTGCACATCACCAGTTCCCGGAGGCAAATCAACAATCAAATAATCCAATTCACCCCATTCAACATCATGTATAAATTGCTTAAATGCACTCGAAATCATTGGTCCACGCCAAACAACAGCTTGACCGGGTGCTGTCATAAATCCAATACTCAATAATTTCAACCCATGCGATTCAACAGGTATCATGCGCTGCTTCCCGTCAACTTCAATCATTTCGGGGGACTGATGCACATTGAATAATGTAGGAAGGCTCGGACCGTAAATATCAGCGTCTAGCAATCCTACTTTTGCTCCCAAATGTGACAAACTCAAAGCCAATGTTGCAGACAAAGTACTTTTGCCTACTCCCCCTTTTCCGGAAGCTACCGCTATTACGTGCTTTACTCCAGGCAGTACATTGTCGGGACGTGCATTTTGTTGCACACGACTATCAACCCTGATCCTTACCTCCGCCTCTTTGTCAACCATATATTTTATTGCTGTTTTACAAGCATTCACCAACATATCCTTCATAGGGCAAGCGGGAGTTGTTAAAATCAAATCAAATGATACAACTTTATGGTTAATTTCTAACTTCTCAATCATACCCAATGTAACCAAATCCTTCTTTAAATCAGGATCTTCTACATTACCCAATGCTTTTAAAACATTCTCTTTATTCAGCATTTATGGTTAATTCTTACGTTTAAATATTCTAGAAAAGAATCTTTTTTCAAAGTTCCAAAAATATTTACCTTGACCTAATAAAAAACCATAGACCAACAAAATGATATTATAAAACGGCAAAATCAGAATGTAATAAATAAAATCGATATACCATTCATCTCCAAGATATGGTTTTACAAACTTTTTGAGATAAACAACTGTTGTTCCGGTTAAACAAAAAACCAATAAAATCAAAACTACTTTTCCAATAGAATCAACCTTCCAGCGATTCTGAAGTGCGCGTAAAAAATTCACATTGCGAAATTACTATTAAAAAGCGTTGGAATAAAGAAATTAGGTGGGAAATCGAATTTATTTTACGAGTTTTGCCGCAATGCAAAAAACAAGTTGTGAAATAGTATTATTGCCTTTACCAATTGGTGAAAAAAGCTGGGAACAAATGGATACCGCCTATTTTCGTCATGAATTATCAACAATTACATGCTGGGTTGCAGAAAATGCAAGAACATTGCGTCGATTTATCAGCAGTTTACAAATGGGAATTAATATTCCTAATTTAGACATTTTAGAATTAACGCGCGACACAAAGCAACAAGATATAGAAGCATTTTTAAATGCCAATTTAAAGCAGAGCAAAATTGGAGTTTGTAGTGAAGCAGGCATGCCGTGCATTGCCGATCCCGGAAACAGAATTGTTGAATGGGCGCACAAACGCAAATTAACCGTTTCTCCCCTAATTGGACCGAGTAGTTTGATATTAACGTTGGCAGCAAGTGGACTTAATGGACAATCATTTACATTTCACGGTTATGCACCGTTGAAAGATGATGAATTGAAAAACTGGTCGAAAACTTTAGGCCAAAATGAAAAAAGAACGCCGTCGCATATTTTCATTGAAACGCCTTATCGAACAGATAGACTGGTGCAATGGTTTATTAAAAATATCCCTCAAGATTATAAACTCTGTATTGGATACGATTTACACGGTGAAAACCAAACAATTGTGACAAAAACGATCACTGATTGGAGAAATAGTGTACCAGAAATTGGCAAAGTACCTTGTGTGTTCATAATTGGTAAATAAGCCTTTTCATTTTTTCCCAAAAACAAATAAATTTTCAGCCTATAAAATTTTGATTAACGGTTACTTCAGATGAAAGATATTTTCGACAAACTATACAATAAAATGGGCCCATTGGGCATGCACGCAGATGATGCACATGGTTATTTTACTTTTCCTAAACTTGAAGGACAAATAGGCCCCAGGATGAATTTCAGAGGTGTTGAAAAATTGAACTGGAGTTTGAACAATTATTTAGGACTTGCGAATCACCCCGATGTGATGAAGGCCGATTCAGATGCTGCAACTCAATTTGGTATGGCTTACCCAATGGGTGCCAGAATGATGAGCGGAAATAGTAATTATCACGAACAATTAGAAAGTGACTTAGCTAGTTTTATTGAAAAACCAGACGTCATTCTTTTAAATTTTGGTTACCAAGGAGTTGTGAGTGCAATTGATGCTTTGTTAGACCGACACGACGTGGTGGTTTATGATGCTGAAGCGCACGCTTGTATTATTGATGGACTTAGATTACACCTTGGAAAAAGATTTGTTTACAAACACAACAATGTTGAAGATTGCGAAAAACAATTGGTTAGGGCAACCAAATTGACTGAAGAAACTGGTGGCGGCGTAATGGTTATCACTGAAGGTGTTTTTGGCATGAGCGGTTCTCAAGGAAAATTGAAAGAAATAGTTGCACTCAAAGAAAAGTATAATTTTCGTTTGTTTGTTGATGATGCGCACGGCTTTGGCACAATGGGCAAAACCGGAGCTGGAACTGGTGAAGAGCAAGGTTGCCAAGATGGCATTGATGTTTACTTCTCAACTTTTGCCAAATCAATGGCAGGAATTGGTGCATTTATAGGATCTGAACCTAATGTAATCAAGTTCTTACGTTATAACATGCGTTCTCAAATTTATGCAAAAGCATTGCCAATGCCTATGGTTGTTGGTTCTATCAAACGCTTAGAAATGATGCGCACTCAGCCTGAACACAAAGAAAATCTTTGGAAAATTGTTCACGCATTACAGGGCGGATTAAAAGATGCTGGTTTTAACATCGGAATTACCACTACCCCAGTTACCCCTGTTTTGTTAAACGGAACAATTCCTGAGGCGACCCATATGACATACGATTTAAGAGAAAACTACAATATCTTCTGTAGCATTGTGGTTTATCCAGTTGTACCAAAGGGAGTAATCATGCTTCGTTTGATACCAACCGCTGTTCATACGTTAGAAGATGTAGAAATCACAATTAACGCATTTAAATCTGTGAAAAGCAAATTGGATTCTGGCGATTATCGCAAAGAAACGCTCGCATCGGTTTCGTAATTTTACGGAATGGTTCACCATTCACAACGCATTTCCTTTTTTCGCAAACCTGCATTTTTAGGAACATCTCTCTTTGCGGGATTCGTTTTTCTGATTTTTCAAATCAATTATTGGCAAACAGTTTATGCAAATAATATTTTTATTGATGTAAAACAAGATTCTCTTCTTTTTGTAAAATCAAAAAATTTCAATTACTCCAACTACAAAAGAAAAGAATACGGTATTTACCCGAGTGTGGCATTGAAAATACTCAAAGCCATTCACCAAAACCCCCACATATGTTCGTTAAATGAACTTTGTGCAAAAACCAGTTTAGACAGTGCCATCATTTTACAAACGTTAAATGAAGCCGCAAAAAAAGCAGAAATTAAAAAATATTATGTTAATTTGAATAGGGCGGATAGTACTGAATTTGAATCACTACCGGGTATAGGTGGTAAAACAGCCCGAAGAATCATTCGATACCGCGATCGACTTGGAGGATATATCAATAAATTCCAATTGCTAGAAATTAAATACTTTGATAGTACAATTTTATTAAATAACAATATTACTTTTATCATTGACTCAACGGCTTTGAATAAAATAGATATCAACCACTGTGAAATATCCACTTTGTACAAACATCCATATATTGGAAAAGACTTGGCTAAAATAATTTGGGCCTATAAAAATGCTCACTTTCCCTTAACAATAAATAAGTTCAAAGAAATTTTAGGAATGTCACGCGAAACAAATGTTAAACTGACACCATATTTGATTTTTCGTTAATCATTTATTCTGAAAATATTTTTTGTAATTGGTAGTTTCACTGCAAAAAATATCGTTAATTTTGTGGGGCAAATTATGAATTTCCAAGAAAACGAAAGTGTGCAAATGGTGCGTCAAATGGTACGCGATTTTGCAGAAAGAAATGTTAGACCCCATGTTATGGAATGGGATGAATCACAAACATTCCCAGTCCATGTATTTAAAGAACTTGGAAAACTTGGATTAATGGGTGTTTTGGTACCAGAAGAATATAACGGATCTGGATTTGGATATTTAGAATATTATGCTGCAATTGATGAATTATCAAAAGTTTGCGGAAGTATTGGATTAAGTATGGCAGCACACAATAGTTTGTGCACCGGTCATATTTTGCAATTTGCCAATTCCGATCAAAAGAAAAGATGGTTACCAAAATTGGCAACTGCCGAATGGATTGGAGCTTGGGGATTAACCGAAGCAAATACGGGTTCAGACGCATTGCGC
>Ga0114976_10001905_pt1 | contig 13104 bp, 8 predicted proteins | sample S_130805_EF_Meta_FD_87319 | JGI IMG/M metagenome (GOLD analysis project Ga0114976, IMG submission 87319) | Freshwater microbial communities from Lake Simoncouche, Canada to study carbon cycling - S_130805_EF_MetaG | ecosystem: Environmental > Aquatic > Freshwater > Lake | place: Lake...
ACAAGGCCATTTAATTATAGAAATAAGGCAAATCTAAATAAGAAATCTGCATGGAATGAATATCTAGAGCAGCGTGCCAAGGCTGAAGCTAATGCTAGCGGCTCTAATACAAGAAGAAATAAGAATAAGAAAGGTAATAATGGTAAGAAAAACAATACAAGAAATAAGAGAACTGGTAATTACAATGCTAATGATCTACGAGTAAAACTAGGATTTTAAAGAATCTCCATTTATGAATCCTTATTTCTTAGGCCAGCTGAACCAAACAACCCCTCCAATTACTGCACTCACAGCAACTCCCGCCGCAATTCCCTTCAACATCGCCTGATTATCAGCCTCCATGAAATCGTCTGCCTTGATGACAGGTGACTTACCACGAGCACCCAGACGCGTATAATACTGAATTACCTCCGTCTCCGTGAATTTCCGTTTCCCCAGCATTACATTAACCTCATTGTGTAAATCAACCGTCCAGCGAAACAAGTCAACCCTTGAATCAATAGATGCAGTAATAGGCAACTTGGCTAAATGCGAGGTATAATGTGCTCGGCAAATTGGGCACGGAATTATATGCTGTAATGACTCAAAAAACTCCTTCATAGCCTTCTTATCAGAGTAAGTAGGCTCCTGAGGATATCCCAGCGCCGCTATGTGGATTGTATGCCAGAAAAAAGGCCCCCAAACTTCTGGAGGAACACGCATTACTCTATCTAGTATATACAAAGACACTATACCAGTCACCTAAGACGCATTACTCACTATATATTCAGGGTGCATTAAGCACAATGTTATCATTCTATCAAAAAAATGAGAGCATGTGTTCAAATTGCGGAGGAACCGGGCACGGATATCGCGTATGCATTGAACCCGTTTCAAGCTACGGAGTTCTAGTATTTAGATGGATAAGCCGTAGTGCGGCATGGCCACAAGTGAGCGAATTCTGCAAGGATGTAACAAACCCAACTGGAATTACAAGCCTAGTTCCCCAGGTGCTCATGATTCAGAGAAAGGATTCCCTCGGCTTTATGGATATTATGAGAGGAAAATACAAGGTAAATGAGCCTGAATATATCAAGAAACAACTCAAGGGTATGACTGAGAGCGAGCGTCAAAAACTCAAGTCAATGGATTTTGAGGAAATCTGGCATGAACTTTGGGGATCAGATACTGAATCTATACAGCGATATGTGCATGATCGCGTAAATTCTAGAGTTAAGCTGGCTGAACTGCGAGCTGGAGTTCAGTTACCAACTGGTGAACAGTATTCACTAGATGATCTACTCCGGCAAGAGCCTGCACTATATACTACACCAGAATGGGGATTTCCTAAGGGGCGTCGTGATCCATATGAATCAGATATTCATTGCGCATATCGAGAGCTGGAAGAGGAGACAAGTATAACTGAACAGGAATTGTTAAAGGTGACAAATATTCAGCCATTTATTGAACAATTCTATGGATCCAATAATATTCATTATAGGCACACCTATTACATTGCTCAATATGTGGGTGAGAGAGATATATGTTATAACAAGTTAAATTCTGAGATGACACGTGAGATTGGCAATCTAGCATGGAAGCCTCTGGATGAAGCAATTCTCTTACTTCGACCTGAAAATCTGGAAAAGCGCAGTATGTTATTACAGCTTGCACATTTATTACGCAATTATTCACCAGTACTTCGTTGCGAGTTAGTGGCAAAGACCTTAGGTCAAGGTCTAGACCAAGGTCTAGCGCCCGCAAGTATAAATGAAAATACCACTGAAGAACAGTATGTCTTCACCGGCCAATCAAACGGTCCAGTTCCAGGAAAGATGGAAAAATCAAGAAGACTCTTCGGAGCGAGACAAGTTACTCGCAGAATTTCAGACATTTACCGCTCCAATCCGAGCAGCAACGATGAGAGGACTAGATCCAATGTCATCCAGGGAACAGGAGGGAACTCTATATCCAGACATTAATGACGAAGCCTTCTTAAAGAAGCTTCTCGGCAAACGCGAATTCAGAGAAACCAGGCAACCAAAGATTACTGATAAGACTCTTGAGAACAATGTCTGCGACGTCGATGAATTCGAATATACCTCTTCTCAGAAATTCGTATCACAATTCATTTCCCCCAATACTCCCTATAATGGCATCTTGCTCTATCACGGCGTGGGTGTGGGTAAGACTTGCTCAGCAATACTTGCCGCCGAAGCTTTCTTACAGTTAAGTCCCAAGAATAAGGTCTATATCTTAGCACCACCTGCAATCCAAGCTGGATTCTACAGAACTATTTTTGATAGTTCCCGCATTGTCTTTGGTAAGGATGATCAACAGAATCAGCATGAGGGTTGCACGGGTAATCGCTATCTTGAACTCACTCAGACACTCTATGAACGCGAAAAGAAGGATATTGAATTGCGCGTTAGTCGTCTAATAAACAAGCGCTATGCCATTATGGGTTACGTCGCATTTCGTAATATGGTGCGTGATATTAAGGCTCAGATTGCTTCCACACTACCTGCAAGGCGGAAGGAAGAACAGAATACTGTGCTTCTACAACGTGCTCTCAGTGGTTGTTTCTTCATTGTTGACGAGGCCCATAATCTGAGAGATGCGGCCGAGGGTGCCGATGATGACGATGATGATCTTGGCGATCGCAGTGATGCGTCTGCTGGCAAGAAACTTACGCCAATGTTGCGCGAAGTCTTGCAGAAGTGTGAGGGCAATAAGCTCATGTTAATGACGGCAACACCAATGTATAATAGTTACAGGGAAATTGTTTCGTTGCTAAATCTCTTGCTCTATGTGGATAAGACTCCTAGACGTGAGCCTGGTGATAGCGACTCAGATATTCGCCTCTTGACTGATTCAGACATTGTGTTTGAAAAGAAAACGGTGGGCGGCAAGGAAATCGAAGTCCTGTCTGCTTCTTCTGAGCGAAAGCTCATTGCAATTGCAAATTCCCACGTGAGTTTCATGCGCGGTGAAAATCCCAAGGCATTTCCTGCGAGACTTGATCCTGCGGACGAGGTCCGTCTGCAGAGCTGGCCAGCCTTCAGTCCAAATGGAACAACAGAACTCAAGTCTGATGAAAAGTCCAATGCTCTCCAGCTACCTCTGGTAAATTGTGAACTTCATGGAGAGCCTCTGGCAGTTATTCAGTCTATGACTGAGAAACTAATTGCGGCCAAGGGTGTCGGTATTCGCACAATTGACACCTTGCTTCAGGCTGGTAATTGTATCTTTCCAGGAGATGGTATGGAAGGGCGCGTAGGTTCTGAAGGGTTCCAGACATGGTTTGCCACAAGGGCAGTTGGTGGAACCTTTGAAGGAACACGTCTTTCCATCTTACCCCAATATGTGCCAGCGGATGCTGATGAATCGTATGGGTGGATGATTGCATCTGAGGACGGGCTAGGCCAAGTATCTCCAAAATTCAATCGTGTCATCAATACTATTCGCACGGCTTCTGGAATTTCCTTCGTCTATAGTCGCTTTGTGGAAAATGGTGCGGTGATTTTTTGTCTTCTTCTGGAAGCAAATGGCTATATGCCCTGGGGTCGCTCTGCACCTCTATTCTCTAAGGGTCCCATCCAAGGCCCTGCAGGAAAACAGTGCTGTAAGTGTCATAGGAAACAAGGTGAGCATCCTGCATATGTGCCTGCTGCCCCTGAGTCTCGTGATAATCACAAGTTCAGTCAGGCATACTATACCTTGCTCACTGCGAGCGACGTGAATACAGTTGAGAAACAATCGCTGCCTCTATCACCAAATAATGTGGCGGTAATTAACGCCGCGCGTAGTCAAGAGAACAAGGATGGTCATAAGATAAAGGTTGTAGTAGGATCCCAGGTGGCGGGTGAAGGCTTAGATTTACGTTACATCCGTGAGGTCCACATCTTAGAAGGCTGGTTTCACTTGTCCAAGGAAGAGCAGATTGTGGGTCGTGGAATTCGTTACTGCTCTCATAATGCTCTGCCTAAGGCTAAGCGCAATTGCACCATTAGCTTGTATGTGAACACCTTTCCTGCAGAAGTTAATAAGGAGACGATTGACTTGTATTCTTACAGAACTGCCATGAACAAGGCAGTTCGCGTAGGCAATGTTAGCCGTGCTCTGAAGAGGGGTGCAGCCGATTGTAATCTGAATCGTGATGCTATCTTAGTGTCAGGTCTTTCTAAGAAACCAGCGCTCGATGAGGATGGTAACCCAAATATGCTGGATAGTCAAGGTAATGCTCGCCCTGTAGATCTGAATGACAAGGATTTCACGCCGACGTGCGACTGGATTGCGTGTAATTATGTCTGTGAACCGTCCTTGGATTTATCTGATAAGCGGGAAATGCCAGATGATAATGGGACCTATGATATGTTCGCCGCGCGATTTGCAGAACAAATGCTGATTCAGAATCTGAAAGCCGCATTCAAGAGACAGCCATGGTATCACTGGGATAAGCTGGTTGCTATATTCAAGGATGTTCCACGTGCTACTCTGACAAGCTTGCTTCTCAAGATCATAAATAATCAGTCGCTGGTGTTCGAGAATGGTAATCTGCAGGGGCATATTATTTTCCGTAATAATCTGTTTCTCTTTCAGCCGAACAAGATTCAAGATGGGGCAATTCCTATATCGTTTCGTCATGGAGCATATCCAGTGAGACGTGATTACTATGAGCCTAAGATGATGGCGGTTAAAGGGCCAAAGGCCACGGTTTTAGCATCTGCTACAGCAGCTAGAAAGCCTACAATTGCAACAGTAGAACCTGAAGGTCAAGCTGCACCCGAAGGTCAAGCTGCACCTGAAGCCCAAGAAGCCCAGAGCCCACAAGATACACAAAAGGCGTTCAGCTTCTGGACAAGAGCCATTGAATGGCTAAATACCTGGTGTAAGGATGATGCTAAGAAAGGTTCTATACAAGAAGAGATTCCCCGCGAATTAAGTGAAGCCATTATGGCCTACCTAGAAGGAGATGTCAAGGAAAAGGATAACGTGGAAAAGCGTCTGAAACAGCTTCAATGGTGGGCAAAGTCAATCGTCGAAGAAGCTGCAGCCCCAGGTGGCATTAAGGATCTACGTCGCGTTTCCAAGGAGTTCATCTGGGATTCCTTTTTCAAGGGACCTGAACAAGTTGCCATGATTGAAGCGAATTTGGCCGCAGTGGATGAAGGTGGTAGCGAACAATTTATTAAGGAAGGTTCCATTACTGCTACCCGGTATTTAGACTTGGGCACAAAGGAGCCCATATATTTCTGTGGTCGAGGTACCCCATGTCCTCCTTCTGTCACTAAACTCCTGCTAGGCTCTAAGACAGACTTAGTTGTAAATGCCAAGGCAAACAAGGTGGTTGCAGCACCCCTCTATGGCTTTATGGTAATCTGGGAAAATGCAATTATGTTCAAGACCAATACAGCCACTAATGCGGAGGGAGTCCCACCTGGCCCTGGAGCCGCTTGCTCCATTGTCAGCACGGTAAAGGGTCATCGCATGAAGCTGGTTGAGCTAGGCACAACCCTACACCGTTTCACAGGAAATCATTTTCAGCTTCTTGAAGATATATTGGCTACGGGTTCCAGAAAGCTAGTGGGTGCTGTGCCATTCTGTGCTTTGATGGAGATTGTCTTACGCTGGATGGATGTTCGCAAGGACCTATACGGCGGAAAACGTTATTTCTATAGACCTCTTGCGTCATATTATTCAAAACATAAATCGAAGAAGTAAAAAGAATGAATATTTTAGATTCACTAATTACATATCATTTTCAAGATAAGATACGATATGGTTCAAAAGATGATGGCGGTTATGTAATTGCAGATCTGAAAGATAAATATGATTGTTATATATCTGCTGGTATTTCAAATGAAGAGAGTTTTTCAAGAGATTTTATTAAGAAACATGGAATGACTGCAGAAAATTCGTTTGCATTTGATGGAACTATTGCAGATTATCCTTATTCGTATACTAGTGACATAACATTCTTTAAGAAAAATATTCAGAATTTTACAAATGCAAATAATACCAATTTGGATTTCTTATTTGACAAGTATACTGCGATATTCTTAAAAATGGACATCGAGGGTGGCGAGTATCCCTGGCTTCTTACACTTTCTTTAGAAAAATTAAAGAAAATAAAACAAATTGTAATTGAACTTCATGGAATAATGGATAATAGTTATGGATGGTGTCAACAAGATAAAATAGAATGTTTACAAAAATTATCTGAAACACATTATCTAGTTCATGCACATGGTAATAATTGGGCCAGTGTAATTGATGGAATACCTAATGTTATTGAATTAACATATGCAAATAAGGAGTATTTCAGCACCCCCCCTCAATTAAATAAAACTCCCTTTCCTCTAGCAAATTTAGATTATTCTAATAAACCAGGGGCTCGTGATATACCATTAAACATGTTTCCTTTTGTGCATAATTATACACTTCAAGAAATTCCCAAGGTAATTTATTTTTGTAATAAAACTCTGGAAGGTATGGAAATACAATCTAATAAATGGAAAGAGCTGAATCCAGAGTATAAAATGCAATTATACGATGATGAAAAATGTAGAGAATTTTTATTAAACGAGTATGGTGAATTATATAAGAAAGTGTTTGATTTTTTGAAAGATGGACCGATAAAGGCCGATTTCTGGAGAGTATGTATATTATATAAATATGGTGGTGTATATTCAGATATTGATAATAGTCCATTAGTTTCTATTTCTAAATTTATAGAACCAAATGTTGATTTTTTAACTTGTACTACGTTTATGCATAAATATAATTTTAATTATAATCCAAACTTTATAATCTGCGCTGCAAATAATGAAATTTTAAAGAAATGTATTGATTGGTATTTAGATAAATATAATAAGAATCAATATGGCTATTGGGAATTGAGTATAATGTGCGCATTTACAGAACTATTACACCTAGAAAATTTCAATAAATTTAACTATGGAGTATATTATTATAATAATATGAAGATACAGATTTTAAAAGAGTGTGCAGGTAATAATCCTTATGATTCACATAATATATATAATAACCTTAGAATTTTTAATAATCGGGATATAAGCTGGGATTATACTACACATTCATTCAAATCAAGTTAGCGGGTTTAAAATTGACTATCTAACCCTATTTTAGACAGGCACAATGGAGACTGAAGCATTCTTTCAAGAAAAAGTATACCTCACTCCCAAGGACCTCCGTAATGACATTGAATCCGTCGACGACATTCTTCTTGAGAAGCTCAAGGAGCGCCTTGAGCAGAGATGCTCCCCAAATGGCTATGTGCTACCTGGCAGCCTAGAGATTCTAACAAGATCCACTGGCATGGTGGATTCTGGGCGATTCTCTGGTGATTGGGCATTCCTGGTGAAGGCTAAGGGTCGTGTTCTGCATCCGCCTGAGGGGACCATGGTGGAGGTGGAGGTGCTCAAGTCAAATAAGATGGGTATCTATGCAGTCTACGAGAATGCAATTAGGCTCATGGTTCCTCGTGACTTGCATCTGGGCGATGAGGAGTTTGATAGTCTGAAGGTAGGTGACCGAATCAACGTGGAGATTCAGAAGTCGAGGTTTCAGCTGAGAGACCCGTTCATCGTGAGTGTGGGTATCTTTAGGGGCGCTGGTTCTGCGACACAAGTTAGACCTTTAGCACAGGCACAGAATACCACAAGTTCTAATGAGATGCCTGAGCTACTTCGCGAAGAGGGTGCAGAGGGCGCAGAGGAAGAGGGTGCAGAGGGCGCAGAGGAAGAGGGCGCGGAGGAAGAGGAGGAAGAGGAGGCAACCAAAGAGTAGAATGGCTGACGATTATGAGCAGCGTAAAGAATTCTCTAAAGAGATAAATAGCCTATCAAGACCCGAACTTGAGGAGGTCTATCGTATTCTAAAGCGTGAAGGAGGTGCACATAGTGAGAATTCCAATGGTATATTTTTTGATATCGCCAGTCTTCCGGCCCCAGTATTTCAGGCACTCTGGAAATTTCTCAAGTTCTGCAAGTCGAATGCAAAAGATCTCGAGGAAAGAACAAATCTCATTCACACCATGACTACTGATCATTAAATGGTCTAAAGCCTCATCTAGGCTAAAGCCCTTGCGCAATATACATATAATATGAGTGAAGTTCCAAAATCTCTCATCCAGTTGTGTGAAACACATCCGGATGGTAAATTTTCTGTTAAACGGCAGGGCACCTCGAGTAAAAAGGGCATAGCCACTGATGCACAAGACCAAGTGCCTAAGTGGAATCTGACCACGCATTCCATTTCACCCAAGCACCCCCTGGCCGCATGGATGTGGCTCAAGGACTCACTCTTCCGTGTATCTCCAGATGCTCTGAGACAGCGTCTCATTCTGGATGCAACTACCGAGTGGCAGGAACGCTGCTCTACACTCGATTTCCCTCGTATCCTCAGCAAGAAGAAGGCCCTCGAGGGGTTCGGCTCCCAGAAACCTGAGATCCAGCAAGCCAAGGCCGCCATGATTGCTATGGAGCGTTATACCCAGGATAATCCACTACTCTGGATCTTATATAATGAGAAGGAGAAGAAGGTTTCTTTTCTGGATGATAAGGCCTTTCCTCGTGAGGGCGGCTACAAGCAAATCTGGATTCTGCGCGAACCCTATTGGGATTCCTTATGGGATGCCAGCGAGTGGTCCTCGGATGCCCTAGTGCAGTGGTTAGAGGAGCAGGAGGAGCATGGATTCAAGGTTGAGTGGCCTCTAGAGCCTGCAACCGCAACAATGAAAACCATGACCGCCGAATATGAGGCAATGCAGCACAGAGCAGCTGGTCTTTCTAAGGATGTGTTACGTCAGAACTTGGGAAGAGCTAAGGCAATGAGGAAGCTTTTATCATAGGCACTTGGCATTAAGTATTAATTTCATTAATTGAGGAAGCCTTTTGCAGTTCATCATTAACCTTTATCATATTCGGTTCAACACCATATACATTCCATTCATCAAACTTGTGGACATATTGTTCATCAACCGCATCAAACATATAACGTAGCCATGGTAGAATCTTAGTCTTGATTGCACCATGTCTGACGACGTAGGCAAAGGTTCCAACATTCGGTGCCTTCTCTCCAGGCCGTGCACTACGAAGTTTCTTTACTCCAGGTGCCACATCCTTACCAGTAATATCCCAGATACCCAGGTAAATGATGTCCCAGTCAGCCGGAATTAGCTGACGTTTTTCTTCCCAAGCTTGTAAGAATCCCTGAGGGATTACAATGTCGTCATCGAGGATAAGATGGCCAGCTGAATTAGAAAAGGGTTGCTCAGACAAATGAGTCAAGAGCCTCCGCGTGGAAATGAAACATCCAACGACTCCCAGATTCACAAGACGTTCATTTTTCTTATCATGTCTATCTGGTTTAACGAGAGCATGGCCAACACCAAGTTCTCTTAAGTCTTCATACGGAATGTCCTTGCCATAGGTCGCTGGCCATCGTTCAATTGGTAGGCCTGCTGCAGCAGCAGATTTCATCAGAGTTTCCCAGCGTTTCTTATCTTTATCCAGGTTCATTGCATGGGTAGATTGAATGGTTGGTCTAGAAAAATTCCACGATGACATGAAATAAAGAATTATTAAGACTACTAAGGCTATTAAGCCATATATCATATATTGCTTATTAATCTTCATTTACCTCTATTGTAATTTAATAATTTTATACACCTAAAGTTGAAACCCAAACCCAAAGCAGATAGATCACACCATGGATATACGTAAGGCTGAGTTTGACCAGTTGAAGCGTCTTGCTCAGGAATGGCTTGATCACCCCGAGCAGGAGCTGGAAGCTACCTTTACTCTAGGAGGCCCTGGAGGTCAAGATGGCCAAGTGAACTCCACCACATTTGCAGCAATTGCAAAGAGACTGAAGAATCGAGGTTACACTTCTGTAACCCAGGAAGACAAGTTAAACATCATCACACCCAAGCATGTGCGTATTACCCTCAGCGGTCTAGGAGTAATACAACAATATTGTCGTGATGATCGCCTCTCAGGCAGGACGTTTTCCGCCATGATCAAAGACCGAACTGCCCAGAATGCCACTCTTGACCTGGAGGAGTATGGAGTCCGCATCAAGGCCCGCCGTGAGCGCGAGTTAGGTGACAAGGATCCAGATGTCGCTGAGCTCCTGGATCAGTGGAAGGTTCAGCAGAAGGCATTCCGACTTCTCCGGCGCTGGACATTTCGCGGGGACGGGATCAGATTCGATTTGTCCATGGTCCGGCAGACCAAGAGGAACCTCCGTGGGGAATTCCGGTGGCAAACGAAATTCACGCAAAATGATATTTCCAAAGAAGTTCCAATTTACGAAGTGGAAGTTGAGCTCGAACGGAAAGTTGGGGATACTCCGGATTCTGCAATTCAAAGATTTGTAAAGGGAATTGGTGAAATTCTCAGAGGAATCCAAAAGTGTCCTTTGCTGATACGGGAATCTGTGAAGCGCCAGGTTTTCGCTGGTTACAAGGGTCTCACAAAGACCGATAAATTTCGTGGAGTTTCAACGAGAACCCTGGAACTTGCAAATATGGTGAGTCTCGTGGAGCCTGGCACTCCAAATATTCGCGAGGGATACAATGTTACAGATAAGGCCGACGGTCTCAGAACAATGGGGTATGTGAATGAGACCGGTCACCTCTATCTCATTGATAGTGGCCCCAATGTCTACGAGACAGGCCTGGAAGTGGAGAAGTGTGCAAATTCCTTGGTGGATGGAGAGTGGATTACCAAGAATTCAGCAAATGAGGCAATTCATCAATACTTGATCTTCGATATTTACTTTGCTCCTGGTGGCCGAGATGTCCATGGTCTCCCCTTTTACAATCAGGATTCTCCCACGGCACCTCAGAGATACAATGAGATGCGACAATGGGAGAAGCTGTGGAATGCAGCTCCTGGGCCAAAGGAGACCGTGGCTCTAACTCCCAAGACAAAACTTCTGGTTAGCACGAAAAAGTTCTTGTTTGCAAAAGCCGGCGAAATCTTTGGACAGGCTGCGAAGATTCTGGATACTCCCAGAATTTACGAAACGGACGGTCTCATTTTCACAAAGAATTCAGTTCCACTTCCTGAGAACCCCCAGGGCGATTTCATGGAGCAGATGAAGTGGAAGCCTCCTCATGATAACACGATTGATTTCCTCGTTGTCACTGAGAAAGTCGCTGATACCACAATGGATGCAATTCACAATGGATTTCACCCGACTTCAGGGAAAGAGATCCGCTACAAGGTTCTCAGGCTCCACGTTGGCTTTCGTGGAAATCCTGGAAAGCTGAAGGTGGACCCTAGGGAGATTGTTCTTCAAGTGCAACCTCTCAAGCCCGAGCTTGGTCCTGGAGCGAATGTCTATCGTCCCGTTCTCTTCCAGCCCGAGGACTTTCCTGATGACAAGGCAAATGTGTGTTATGTGGAGGTCAAGACCGATGTTGAGACTGGTGACGAATATGCGTATTGTGAGCACTCTAATGAGCCTATCACTGACAAGAGTATTGTGGAGATTTCCTATGATGCATCCAGACCCGCTGGATGGCGCTGGGTCCCCAAGCTGGTGCGCAAGGATAAGACTGAGCGTCTGATGAAGGGTGAGCTAGGTCGCACCCTGAATTCCAATCAGACCGCCCAGAGTATCTGGAATTCCATTCATGAGCCTGTGACTCTCAGCATGGTTCGCACTGGCGCCGAGCAACCCAATATGACCGAGGTTGTCGCTGTGAGCACTATTGAGCGTGAGAGAGCTGCAATTACCCAGAAATACGCCGACCGCACAGCTTCAGAGCAGGATATGAATCGCGTTGGCCCCCTGCGTGATTTTCACAATAAGTTCATCAAGGAGTCGATTCTATACAATGGTGTGATGAAGAAGGGTGGTCTGGGTCTCATTGATCTGGGAATGGGCCTGGCCCAGGATATCCAGAAGTGGCGTCGTGTGAATGCTGGGGCAGTTCTGGGCATTGATATTGCTGGTGACAGCATTAATAATCCGAATCATGGTGCCTACCAGCGTCTCTATTCGACCATGTTGCGCAATGGGCGTGATAAGGTTCTGCCGATGGTGTTTGCAGTGGGCGATGCTTCAAAGAACATGCGCAGCGGTGAGGCCGGTGCAACGGTGGATGATAAGGCTATCTTGCAGGCTGTTCTGGGTCGCACGGCCCCTGAGGGCGTAGTGCCACCTTACGTGCGTGATGAGATGTCGAACAGATTCAAGATGGGGGCAGATGTAATCAGTTGTATGTTCGCAACTCATTACTTCTTTGAGACAGCCGAGAAGTTCGGTGGATTCCTACAGAATATCGCTGATAACTTGAAGATTGGTGGATTCTTCATTGGATGTTGCTTTGATGGTGAGCGGACCTTTGACTTTCTGCGTGGTCGTGATGCTCGTGTGGGTGAGGAGGGTGGGACAACACTGTGGAAGATTACCAAGCGTTATGAGGCAGACGAAATTCCTGCAGGCGATGATGCCTTTGGGATGCCAGTAGACGTGGAGTTCATCAGTATTGGCATGCCTCACAGGGAGTATCTGGTGCCCTTCAAGCTACTCCAGGACAAGCTGGCCACCATTGGCTTGGAGCTGTGTTCAAAGGAGGAGCTGGCGGCTCTTGGCTTGGCAAAGAGCACTGAGCTCTTTGAGGAGAGTCACAAGGCAGCGGCGAAGGCGGGTCGTAAGTTTCCGATGACGCCGGCAGTTGCACAGTTCTCCTTCTTGAACAGGTGGTTTGTCTTCAGAAGAAAGAATGAGGTTGGGGAGGTGAGGGAGCCTGTAAGCGCAGCTGGGCCTTCGCCTGTAAGCGCAGCTGGGCCTTCGCCTGTAAGCGCAGCTGGGCCTGCAAATGCAGCTGTGCCTGTAAGCGCAGCTACCGTGGCTGTAAAGAAGCCAGGAGCATCATCATCTTCCTCAGCCTACGTGTCACCTGAGGAAGCCGAGGAGGAGGGCAATATTGTCACTGCTGCTAATGTGACAGGCAATGCTACAGCCCGCAAGCAATATGACGCTGCCGCTGTCCTACAGTTTGAGCTCGAATCAGCCCCTATTGACAAGCTCCGCATCGGCGACAAGTTAGCCCAGCGCTGGCTAGCTCCTGGATCTCCTTTCCCT
>Ga0114976_10001906_pt1 | contig 13102 bp, 7 predicted proteins | sample S_130805_EF_Meta_FD_87319 | JGI IMG/M metagenome (GOLD analysis project Ga0114976, IMG submission 87319) | Freshwater microbial communities from Lake Simoncouche, Canada to study carbon cycling - S_130805_EF_MetaG | ecosystem: Environmental > Aquatic > Freshwater > Lake | place: Lake...
TATAAATGGGGTAAACTTGGTAGAAAAGAATAAAAAAAACCGAACTTTAAGTTCGGTTTTTTTTTATTCTTTTCTACCAAGTTTGCCCCATTTATACCAAGCTCTTTCATGAAGAAAGTATAAAATCATTTTAGTAATTATTTCAGTTCCTCCAATTGCTAGACCAATTTTAAGACTACCTGTAATAATCCAACTAAGAATCATTGTGTCAATAGTTCCAACAATTCTCCAGGTAATTGTTTTTACTAAGTGTCTAGCGATTGTATTGTCTTTACGTTTAGATTGCATGCTCTAATAAGTATTTTGCAACATCATCTTGAATCGACTCATGAACCATATTTTTCCAAGAATCATCTCCACTTTTAATTGATTCTCTGATTTTAGTTGCAGAGATAAATCCAATATTGTCTGGTGGTGTATACTCGTTTATCTCGTATCCAACTCCACGACCAAAATTAACAGATTCAATATCTGGTATTATCATTACCACTACGTCATCACCCTTAGCAGAGTGATACTTTCTAATCATGTCAACTGTTTGTTCGGTTGTAAATGGATTTTTTTCATCTGGTTCGATATCTCTGACCATTATAAGTGCTGGAACTCCTTCTTTTAGTTTTTGTTCAACTAGTTCAATATGGCCCCAATGATACGGCTGGTATCTACCAATAAAGATAGCATATTTCTTATCTGGATTTTTGGTTGGTTCTCCACCATGGTTTACTTTATTCCACATATTAATTATTATTTTTTAGTAAATTGTAAATTATTTCTACATTTTTATCTAAGTCGTCTAATGTATTATTTTTTAAAATAATACAACCGGTAGGACTTTCAAACGGTGAAGATATTCCTGTAAAGTCTTTAATTTCACCAAGTCTTGCTTTTTTGTAAAGTCCTTTCGGATCTCTTGTTTCGCAAGTCTCTAGAGAGGCGTCTACAAATACTTCGATAAATGAATCTTCTCCTATAATTTCTTTTGCTTGTGTTCTATTTTTTTCAAATGGTGAAATAAAAGAACAAATTACAATAAGACCGGCATCGTTCATAAGTTTACAGACTTCTGCGACTCTTCTAATATTTTCTACTCTATCTTCTTCTGAAAATCCAAGACCTTTGTTTAGTCCGAGTCTTGTATTATCACCATCAAGAACATAAGTATGAAAACCAGATTCGTTTAGTTTACATTCTAGTAGATTTGCAATAGTGGATTTGCCAGAACCAGATAGACCACTCATCCAAATTGTTTTAGATGTTTGGTTTTTGATTTTTTCTCTTTCTTTTTTAGAGATTTTAAATTCATGTTTAGTAATATTCATATAAATTCTATTTAATTAATAGGTCTTTGTTTAAAACTAGACATTATTAAAAACATATAACTACAAAAGAAATTAATTAGAATGGATATTCAAACTAAATATCAAAACCTTTGTACTTGGTTAAATCAAAATGGCAGTTGGGTAAATCCTAAAATGGAAATAAGGAGTGAAGGAGAAAATGGTAACGGAATTTGGGCTAGAGAGGCAATAACTAACGAGGATTTATTTAATATTTCAAATAATTGTTTACTAAACGCTGAGAATTCCGGACTTACTTTCATAGATCCGAATTTTTTAGATCACAGACAAAAAACTACTGTGGCTCTACTTTTTGAAATGAATAATCCAGATTCATTTTGGAAACCGTATTTGGATTTGCTTCCAGGTTTTAATTCTTTTGAAAGTCATCCTATTTATCAAATAGTTAAGGGAAATTTTCCAAAAATATCTCTACTTATTAATCACTATGTTGAAAATGCTCATACTGAATATCAAAAATTCAGAGAAAAATTCGAGATGTATAGAAACGCAAATGGTATTTTATTACAAGTTTCGGATGATGATATTTTATATGCTTATCTTTTGACTGTTTCTAGAATGTGGACAGGTATTGGAATAGTTCCAGTAGCTGATTTACTTCAACACTCAAATCGTTCTAATATCTCACTTAATAAAACTGAGAATGTTTGTAATATGAAATCCCAAGATACTATACAAGCTGGTCATCCAATTTTTGATAACTATCTTTTAAATGATGATATTATGCTTTACATTAATTTTGGATTTGTTGAGTCTTCGGATTTAATTACACTACCGATGGCATTTGGATTTGAAAATCAGCCTGCTGTTGTAACAAAGTTAATTGAAAATGAGTTTAAAAATTTAGGGAAAATTTTTATCACTACTGAAGGTGTAAATGTCAATTTGATGAGATATTTAAGATTGAATCTATTGGATGTATCTGATTTTTCCGCTATATCTGAATTTTCAGAATCAACAGGTCTTAGTTTAATTAATTTTAACAATGAATTTAAATGTTTGAAAAAATTAAAATTCAGACTTTCTAATTCTTTACCAGACGAGGACTTACCCCTTTTAAATCGTGTCAACTACTCGACTAATTCACAAGAGTCAAATATTTATAGGTTATTAAATAGAGTGTTTAAATTGAAAGAAACTACTAATATCTTTATTAAAAACTACTGGTCTGAGTTAATAGATTAAAACCAGTTTGTAATAACTACTGCTCCGTCTGCAATTAGATTAGCTCTAGATACGGATCCACCACCTGTAGGAATTCTAGCTGGTGATTGACTTAATCCAACATATGTTGGTATTGTAGCTTGCGCATCAAGTGCGACCAGTATGTTATTTACTGAAGTAAGATTTAGACGAGAATCATTGAAATCCACCAAAGTCCATGATGTTTGACTAGTAAACTCTGTGTTATCGACTGTGTTAAGTTGACTTGAATTTACTTTTATACGAGTAAGTTGGCTAAATTCTGTTAGTTCGGTAACTTGATTTCCTGATGCTGTAAATCCAGAGAACGTTCCATGAACTTTGATTATGTAGTCACCGATAGAGCCATAAGTGTGACTAGCATTAACTGTGTTACTTGGAGATCTACTATAAGTAGTGGATGATAAATCACCCCAGTTTACAAGAACCACAGAAGATGACACTCCAGATAAATCGAATGATGTTGAACTTGCATTTATTTTAAATACTAAACCAGCGTTGTAAACTATTGGAGCTGTAGTAACTCCGACAACTAATCCATTTACAAAAATAATATCATTAACATTGCTGAAATTACCAGTTAGACCGTCATGGCTGTATGTGAAGCTTTGAGTGAAGTGACCTGGTGATCCAGTAGATAGAGTACCAGTAACCCATAGATTAGGAACAATCATAGAATTCGACTCACTTGAAGATAAACCACTTCCACCAAGAATTACGGTGTTTGAAATTGTATTAGTTCTTTTATATAGAAAGTTTTTACATCCGCCTAAAATACCACTTCGATATGTTTGGCATGCGCATTTGCTACCAGAATTTGAGAAAAATTTATTACAGTTTCCTCCGATTATAAAACTGCTTTTAACATTATTACTAAGTGTTGCTGCGTCTATGCAATTGCAACATCCAACTAGCATTATTGAATCACATGTTCCAATCATTTGATTATTAATGCCTCCTACGATAGCTCCATATCTATTTAAAGCTGAACAATTAAGAGATCCTGAAATGTGAGCTGTGTCATCTGGTCCTGCTAGTGTCTGTACTTTATAAGATCCTACTATTATACTTGGTGTAAGTCCTTGATTACAATAACCTCCTAAAATTTTAGAATATGAACGATTATAGTATCCGCCTATAATTGTGGCATTTATAGTTCTAGTTCTATTTTTTTGACCACCTATTAGAACCCCGCCACTTGCTGTTAAAAAACTACCACCTATTATTGTCGCACAAGAACTTTTTAGAGATGAAAATCCTTCGTCTTCTCTGGATTGAATAAAGTTTTTTCTACCAGAAATCATTGATGATAAAATGAGGTTTTGTCCTGAACTGCCAACATTATTAGAGTTACAATACCCTCCTATTATACTAATAAATTTAAATTCATCATTTTTACTACTTGATCTAATTCTAGAGATATATGAAGAGATTATTGATGAGTAGCCAAGACTTGCAAAAGTCGAAGATTCTTGACTGTCTCTTTGTATACAAGAACTCATGCTTGTTATAATTGAGTTATATTTCAATGATATGAAATTAACCGATTGGTCCCAGTTCATATAGATGCAATTTTTACATCCACCAATAATATCACCATAACTCGCATGATGAATTTTATTACCTACACTTGATATTAGAGAATTATAACTGTTATATTTAACTGATCCTGAACCAAGTATCTGTGAATATTGGCTACTAATTAAAATATTATTACAAATTCCATAATCTATAGTCGGTCCAAAATTATTTACTTTAACTTTATAACTACTAAAAATGCTCGTATTATAAACTTTATAAGAGATTGAAGAGGTTTTACTCGAAACAATCGAATTTTGACACGATGTGATAAAAGAGTTACCAGTAAAAGAGTTACAATCCCCTGAAATAATTAAACTATTATTAGATCCTAGTAAACTATTACATCTACCTCCTAAAATAGCTGAACATAATGAACTTGTTGAGCAGTTTTTAAATCCTCCAACTAAAGTTGTAAATTGTTGACTAAATTTACTCTCAAAATTCTTAATTAGCTTGTTACCCCTGCCACCAATAATACTTGAGTAAGCCCCATCTCCTAAATAGTTGTTTCTGCCTCCTATTATCATAGTTCTAATAGCATATTTACCAACAGCAGTCACATAATTATTAGCACCAGATATTATCATGTTATCTGAAGTTTCATATCCAATACTATTTGCAAAACCAGACATAGTGACACCGGTGTATGTATCAACGAAAATCGGAGTTGTTTTCGTTTCATAGTTTTGTATGTTATTAAAGTATTTTCCCCAGGCAAATGATTTGTAATTTCCGTCGTTATAAAAATTAAGATTGGCAAGTCCGCTACAACTATTTGTGATGTTGTCGCCAGTTCCCATAACTACTCTATCTAAAATAACTGGACACTGATTAAAAGTATTTGAAACTGTCATAATGGTTGGACCATCTTGAATAACAATATTATCACCGCTGTATAGTCTTTTGAAAAAAAGTTTACCAGATTGACTACCAGTTCCCATTTTTGAAAAAATAGAAGCTGATAAAATTAGTCCTTGCAGTATTTCAAATATTTCCATATTTTATATATTATTTAACTTACTATAAATCCATTTATTACTTTTAGTGAGCAGTAAAAACAGTTTGAAAAAGTACCAACTCTTGGATTACAATATTGTGTTGCATTTGTGAATATACTAGCACACGAGAAATTAAAGTGTTTGGTCATCACCGTATCTGAAAAAGTCAGTGTCATTTTCCAACCACCTAAAATCACAGAATTGTTAGTAAAAAATGAACTAGTGCCTAGTGTGTTTTCACTTCCACCTATTATTACAGAATTTCTACCCTTTATCATATAACTTTGTAAACTTGAAATAATAATTGAATGACACGAGCACATGACTTTGTTATAGGCTCCAGACATTAATGTATTTTTAGACTCATACATCGATGAGCACTTAGACAACAATATTGTAGAATGGCCGGTATATTCCATGTAACTATCACAACTACCGATTATGGATGAACGATATGAGTAGAAACTACTAGGATTAAAAGTTGATCTTTTATAAGTTATAAAAAGTCTACCTGATCCACCAGTGGGAACAGGAGCTGGTGTCAAAGTACCTTTTGATGCGATTATTGAATTAAAAGATTCAGAATTTTGATAAAAAAATCCGTTAGTATTAGATATTTTTAATGAACACCACCCAGAACTTCCACTTGCCGGTGAATTAGATGATATATCTATAAAATTGGGGCTTCCAGCCGTATCATTTTGATATGAAGATATAATAGCAGAGTTGGCACTGCTGGTAATACAACTTGATTTTGATGCAATAATTATACTGTCTCCTCCACCTAGCACACTATTTTTGCGTCCACCTATTATAGTTGAAGTACCACCATCTATGTAGTTACCCTCTCCACCTATAATAGATGACCCTTCTTGTTTTACACGTAACATAATTTGATTGCAGTAACCTCCTATTATTGTTGATGTTCTTGTACTAGTAACTTTTGTTGTTAAAAAACAGTAATTAGTTATACAGTTTTTATAACCACCAATCACAGAGGAGCTTAATAAATTTCTTCCAAAACTGGGCGAATCATTAAATAAGTTTTCAATTTTATTATATTTGCCACCTAGAATTGCTGAATGCATAGAGTCTAATATACATCCCCTGTACGTAGATATCATTGTATTTGAGCAACTCGATGGCTTTGGTGTGTATGTGTTTAAACTACATCCACCAAAAATATCAGATCTTTTACTTGAAAGAATAGAATTAAAATCATTATTTAGATCATCTGGATGATCACTTCTAACACAGGATAAACAAGATGATATAATCGAATTAAAACTAAACTTACCGATGCCATCAAATGGTGGTGCATCCCCTATACTGGGTTCGTTTGATGATATAATTGATGAAAAACAAGTGCTTGAACATGTAATATTGGTACCCTTAGTTGAAATTACTGAGTTGAAACTAGCTGGTTTTTTAACAAACACATCTGATGAGCTAATAATGGTATTATAAGAAGTTTGCACACTTCTGCCCTGTCCAATAATCACATTGCCTCGAGTTCCAGAAAGATAAGCACATTTACCATCAATTATGACATTATGATAACTTGAGGTGACTGCTGGATATCCTCCTACATTACCACAATATCCACCTATTATTAAATCAGCTCGTGAGTTAGTACCGTTGATAGTATTAAGTGCTATTGAGTTACAATATCCATTTATTATAAATGAGTGATCGTAAATTCCGAAATTTATATTACAGTTATAGATAAAACCAGCTACATAACTATTGATCATTCCCGGTCCGATTAGCCTTGGAGTGATACTACTTGTTACTGTGTCAAATCTAAAAAACTTAGACGATGTTAATCCTGCATTTGTTCCAGTTCCAAATGCAATTTCTTCCAAGTTGACCGCTTGATTGAAAAAAGTTGAACTAGTAATTCCATTAGAATCTTCTTGTATTATACCATTGGTTACAACATTGGCGAATCCTATTTTACCACTAAATTTACCCTCTAGGCCAGGCCTAAAAAATGTGCCAAGTAGTATAAACTCGGGAGATAAAATTATATTTAAAATAAAATCGATCACTTAGGTTACTATTTATATTTTTTTATGAGTATGACATTGTTATTATAATTCCTTTAACAACGCACATAGTGTCTATTTTTTTATTTGAGCTTAGATTTAAACTGCTAAGTCCTTTACACCTATTCCCAGAGTTGTCTGTGACGTACATATTACCTCTAAGACTAAGTTTTTCAGTCTGTGTCAAGTCACAGTATAGTTTACAATTACCGTTAGTGTCTAAAACTCTTCCAGTGAGGTAGGAACCACTAACTACTACATTATTACAAATTGTTTTTGCATAAAGTAAAGAGTTTTTATATCCACCTATTATAACATTTGTAGATGCCTTAAACTCATGTTGTTCAGAGTTCTGTATTACATTTCTAAAACCCCCGATAATACTGGATATACAAGTTGAAGTTCCAGTGAAATCGACAGGTAATAATCCAAGAACATTTTGTTCACCACCGAATATTCCAGATAAGCTACTTCTTGATGACTTATTAAAAGATCCTCCTAAAATACCAACTGAGCAACTCACAGTTCTTTGACAGATTTCGTTGTTTTTTCCACCAATTATTACACTAGTGTATAGTGTTCTAGTTACACCAGATTTTCCAACTGTTCTAATATAATTTCTAGTACCACCAAGAATTGAATTATTTCCAGTTTGACCGCTATCTTGTAGAATGCAGTTACATTGACCATAAGAGATAATCGTGTCATGACATCCTATTTTTATACAAGAACATCCGGAGTCTATTGTTGAATATTTAGAACTATAAATGGTTGAGCTAGTACCATTAATAATTGAACTATAACATGAAAGTTTTATTGTATTTTGTTCTCCTGTTAATATTACAGATCCATAACTACCACATGTAGAGTTTTCACAACCATTTAAAATTACCGTATTTTGTGCGGCACAAATGGAATTTTCCGAACCATTTACAATTATGTTATTACATATAGATGAGCCAGGTTTTGGTTTTTCGTAGTATATCTTATTCTTATATCCATTAATAATTCCAGAATTAAAATGATGAGTTATACTATTATATTTTCCGTTAATTACAAATGAGTTCATTAAACAACTAGCTCCAGTCGTGTTCTTATCATAGCGATTTACAATTTTGTTTTTGAGACCATTTAAAATTAAACTATAGTAAGCGGCACATATTTGATTCTCTTTACCATTTATTATAGTCTGTGAATGTGAGGTTAAATAGCATCCTTCTTTTTGAGAGTAACTTTTTATCAAGTTTTTGAAACCACCTCCAATTAAATTGTAAGTAAAATAATTACCTTTACCAGTTTCGTGTCCTTCAATGTTATTACATCGTCCAGATAAAATAGAACCAAATAGACTTCCACTTATACAATTTGACATTCCTGAAAATATTGAATTGTTTTTGACATTGGCGTAATTTGAGTCTGCTAAAATATTAGAATTACGAATTTTGTTATAATATCCACCTCCTATGAAGTTATAACATGCTTGTTGTGATTGATATCTATAATAATCACAAATTATACCACACTCTCCTCCAATTATTGATGATTGACTTGATCTTTCTATCTTGCTTTTATGTGATCCAATTATCGTAGAATGACTAGTAAATTTTGTTATACATCCTCCACAACTATTAATTATAGATGAATACTTAATACTCGAACCGTATGGTGGTAGTGTCTCATTGTAAATCAGATCACCAATTCTTGATCCAGAACTATTAATTATATTTTTATTTAAATAATTATCCTTATCGTCATATATTGTTGAAATTGATGAATTAATAATTAATGATTTCTGTCCAATTGCATAATTACGACTATTCTTCATTATATTACAACTACCAATCCCGGGTAAGTTAATACCTCTCTTTGAAGGGGCCCCTCCAAATCCTAAAGACTGCGCTACAAATCTTTGACTTGATTTTATACTAGTACCAGTACCAACAGCAACCATTTCACCCGGCATAGTTGCGTCAAAAATCATCGTATCTTGAATACAGAGAGTCGAACCAGAATCTATTGTTGAAATATTTTTACCATCACCTAGTGTTTTAAAAAGAAGTTTACCAGATTGTGAACCAGATCCCATGCACTTAAATACCAAAAAAGGACCGGCTCCTAAAATAAGATCGATAGAAAAATTAAATATTATATGTAGAAAATCCCATATCATCATAAATTTAATCCTACGGCACCTCCTAGTTTTATCCACATATTCACACCGTCAGACTGTAGCATGTAGTAATCCCACTGATTTTCAAGTGTTATGGAACCACCGAATCCTTCAAAAGTGTCACTTCCATTTCTTGCAACGTAAACAAATCCTGCGGTAGAATTTACCTTTTTAATTACATATACTCTATGTTTCGCAAGACTTGCACTTGGTAGTGAAACTGTCATTCCGGTTGATGGTGGAGACGCTAAAAGTGTAAAGTTTCTATCAGTTAGTGTGTAATCCGAACTAGCGGTTTTCACATCGAGTGATAGAGAGCCAAATACGTGCAAGTTAGAACTTGGTGTTGCATATATGTTTGTATTTGAGTTCGTGATTCCAATTCCTACATACGTTCCATTATTATAAATATTAGTACTTGAATAAGTCCAAAAAGATCCAGTATAATAAATTGTAGAACCTGTTATACCATTATCAAGTCCCGGTGTGCCCCAACGAACATATTTATTTGTATCATCCCAGGCAAGGAATTTAGTAAGTGTTAAGCACTGATCAACTTTATTTATTTTAAGCTCAGGAATAAATACAACTTGGTTCTCGTTTGATAGTGTGAGGCCAATACCTCCGATGATAGCACTATTTCTAGAAGCGCAAATAGTTGATCCTGAGCCACCTATTATTGCACTACTTGTTGCGTTGAGTATTGTGTTACAGAAACCACCTATAATTCCAGAATATGAAGATGTTGCTATAAATTGTGTATGTCCACCGTGTACCAAACTTCCTTTAACTTGTCTAGTACTAGATCCTATAACACAAGATTGTGAACTAGAAATAATACTAGAATGTTGTGTACAAAGTGTGCAAGATTTGAAACTTGATATTATTGTGCTCGAACAAGAACAATCTAATATAGAACAATCTGAGTTTATTATAGAGTTTTTATTTCCACATCTAACTAAACAGTTATTACAACCTTGTATAATTATTGAGTCACAAACATCGTTGATTATTACGTTAAGACATCCTGATATTATTGAAGAGTTGAACGAACCATTGCAAATACAATTGTTCGAACCACCTAAAATCATTGAATCTTTAGATTGTGCGTCTATTATACTAGAGCATCCAAACAATAAACTTCTATAACTTTGATTGACTATACAAGAATTACCTCCTCCTAATATTAATGAGTTCTTTGAGTTATAGATACGGTTGCTACAACCACTGATAATAGTTGAGTAGTTACTTTGAGTAATCGATTGTAGTCTACCACCTAGTATTCCGGTAAAAGAAGATACACATATTGTATTTTCAGTTCCACCAATTATATTAGAATGGGTTGCACTGCATATCGAGGATCGATTCGCTGTTAAAATTGTTGTATAAGTCGATTGACTTATACAACTCCAAGTTGAACCTATAATACTTGAAAATTTGCCTCTAAAAATAGAGCTTGTGCTTGATACTAAAATCATTGAACTCTTTGACGTGGACACACACCCACAATAACCTCCAATTACTACTGAATTACAAGATGCATCCACATACCAAGAGTTTCCACCAGCCAAGAAGTTTGCAAGTGACTGACCAGTACCTGGCATTATGCAAGATTGAGATGATCCTATTATGGTTGATTGACCTGAAAAAGTAACACAAGATTTATAACTCGATATTATTGAGCTACAATTTGATCTGCAGATACAATTACAGTTACCACCAATAGCTACTGAGTTTGAACTACCGGTAATTCCAGTTTGACAACTGGATATTATGGTTGATAGTCTAGACCTGCATATGCTGCTACAGTCTGAAGCTAACATCGCCGAATCATTAGAAACACTAATAGAATTTGAGGTTCCACCTATTATTGCCGAATAACAGCTAGCAGTAATAGTTGAGTTGAGAGATCCAAGTATTGAAGATGCTGTTAAATTAGATAATGTATTAAGTTGTCCACCAATTATTGAACTGAAAAACACACTATTAGTTGCAGAGTTAACTTTACCACTTTGTGTAACACCTCCCATTACTAAGTTAATACAACTACAGTCAAATAAGAAGTAATTTGATGAGGTTATTCCAGTTCCAGTTCCCCATGCTATTTCACAAATATCGATTGCACCTGCGGCATTAATAGTACTATATCTTACACAACTATCACAGTCCCATACTAAGACTCTATTAGTATCAATTGATTGTGTCACTGAATTGATTTTCAAGGTTGATACGTATACAACGTCCTTCTCATTCGACAATGTTAATCCTTTTCCTCCAAGTATTAACGAGTTACAAGAGTTAAAAATACAAGATCCACTAGCAGATATTATACTTGATAATGTCGATTCACAAATTGTTGAAACAGATGATGATATTATACCACTAAGTATTGAGTTACAAATTAAAGAACATCTAGTTGATAATAAGTGCGAATAGCAGGAGTTAGAAATCGTGGACCCAAATGAATTTATCAAACTACTTCCAAAGGAATCATTTAAATTCGAAATTTCAGAACTAATAACTGTATTCAGATTCGCCGTTTTAGTACATGAACAAATACTCACAAGGTTTGAAGACGAGATAAAAGATAATGATACTAAAGAACAACCATTAAAGCTTTGTTCGGTTGAGATGGATTTACTACTTATTACACAAGAAAAATCAGAAGCAATTATTGAGTTTACACAAACTGATCCAAATATACATCCTTGTCTTGATGAAATTACACTATTTTGCCCAGTAAGAAATGATTGGCTTCCAATTATCTGCGATAGAACCGATGATGAGATAAGAGAATTTTTGGAATTTCTAATACAGTTATTATCCCCGCCTAAAATTATCGATCCAGAAGAACTATTAAAGGATTCAATTGAATTATCTGACCAAGAACTGTGAATCAAATTATAAGAACCACCTAAAATAGAACTGTTTCTTACAATTTGGCTCCCCATCGTGCTACTAATTGTACCGCTGAGAATTTTGTTTTTTTCGCCTAATAATATACCTGAATAAGATATTTCATTTTTTGTTTTACTACAAATTAAGTTAAGTCTACCACCCATTATTGATGACGCATATGAATTACATATTCTATTAGGATATGAGTTTATGTAGTAACCAGTATTTAAATAAGTACCACCTCCTACAATTACGTTGTTATTTCCCTCGATAATTTGAGTACCATTCCAGACTGATCCGTAGTAATTCAAAGGTAATGAACTATTAGTTCCACCTACACCTCCAATTATAATTGAGTTTGAACTACTTCTGATACAAGACATATAGCTTGTTATAATACCTGACATCTTTGAATCACAGATAACACTACCAGTCATCGATCCAAGTATAAAACTATTGTCTGAGAAACTCACCGTTGCTCCCTGCCCACCCAAAATCATAGAATTTTTTGATGAACCTACTATTTCGTTGCTGATACCACCCAAAATTGTTGACTTGTAGGACCCTCCACAAATTTTAGAGTAATGTGCAGTAATAATAGCGCTCTTATATGCGTCGGTTAAAGAAGATTGAAAAGAACCAATAATAGTACCAGTTGATGAGCCTCCATCCATCTGTGACCCGGTCCCCCCAATTATAACACTGTAGGAAGATAGCGAGGAAATAGAGGAATTCTTACTGGCAATAATAGAAATGTAACAAACAGCAGTTGGTACACAAATAAAGGAATATCCAGAACTTATAATCGAAGATGATGTTGCGTTCTTAATTTTGTTACAAACACCA
>Ga0114976_10001910_pt1 | contig 13095 bp, 15 predicted proteins | sample S_130805_EF_Meta_FD_87319 | JGI IMG/M metagenome (GOLD analysis project Ga0114976, IMG submission 87319) | Freshwater microbial communities from Lake Simoncouche, Canada to study carbon cycling - S_130805_EF_MetaG | ecosystem: Environmental > Aquatic > Freshwater > Lake | place: Lake...
CTCCCAAGAGTTCATATCGACGGGGGAGTTTGGCACCTCGATGTCGGCTCATCACATCCTGGGGCTGTAGCCGGTCCCAAGGGTATGGCTGTTCGCCATTTAAAGTGGTACGTGAGCTGGGTTCAAAACGTCGTGAGACAGTTTGGTCCCTATCTGCAGTGGGCGTTGGAAGTTTGAGGGGGGCTGCTCCTAGTACGAGAGGACCGGAGTGGACGCATCTCTGGTGTACCGGTTGTCACGCCAGTGGCATCGCCGGGTAGCTAAATGCGGAAGAGATAAACGCTGAAAGCATCTAAGCGTGAAACTTGCCTCAAGATGAGACTTCCCGGGAACTTGATTCCCCTAAAGGGTCGCGGAAGACCACCGCGTTGATAGGTCGGGTGTGTAAGAGCAGTAATGCTTTGAGCTAACCGATACTAATTGCCCGTGAGGCTTGATCCTATAATTTTGAGCGTGTGCTGGTCCTTGGTCGGATCAGTTGGCTCAGGTAGGCTCATGTTAATGTTCAATCAAACCAAGTGTTTGATTTAAATACTAAACTTTACTTCTTCCAGATTCGGCTCGCATGCAGTGCACATTGGTATGCTGCATGTATAGCCAAACAGCTATGCCTGACGACAATAGCGAGTTGGTCCCACCCCTTCCCATTCCGAACAGGGCCGTGAAACGACTCAGCGCCGATGATAGTACGGACTACCCGTGTGAAAGTAGGACATTGTCAGGCACCCATTAAGAAAAAGCCCGACCTCAGTGAGGTCGGGCTTTTTTGTTGTCTAATCTCTAAATTATGACCAATCGCGTTTTTTTCGGCCTAGTTTCTATCATCGCCCTATCGGGTACAGCGGCTATGGGGGCCGAGCCTGTTGAATCTGCGTTGTCTCCGTATCGATTAGGTGGCAATTCAGATACCTACCGTTTGATCGACCGGACGCAAGCCAAGCCTGATTTAAAGATACCAGCCAGGCTCGTCGATAAGCCTTTTGCAGAGCTGATCCACGCTGCCGCACAGAATGCAGGATTGGAACAGGAATTGATTCATGCAGTGATATCTGTCGAATCCGCCTATCGACAGGATGCTATATCCATCAAAGGCGCTGTTGGATTAATGCAGGTACTCCCGGAAACAGCGCAACGCTACGGCGTTCGAGATCCTGCCAAATCAGCGCGGGATAACCTCAAAGTAGGAACGCTGTATTTGAAAGACCTGATGCAAATGTTCAATGGGCAATTGGAACTGGTCTTGGCAGCGTATAACGCCGGGGAAAATGTGGTATTGCGATACGGTGGGAAGATTCCACCCTATCCTGAGACGCAGCGCTATGTACCTGCGGTCTTGGCGCGGTATTTTGAGCTTCGGCCTCAGCCTGTCATCACACCGTCAGACACGAAGATTGAGTATCTTCCAGGAACCCGACTGAATCCAGCGCGATAGCGGTATTGAGGAAAACGGTCCCGGCTATGAGCGGCCGTAGGTATCTTCAAAGCGCACGATGTCGTCTTCACCGAGGTAGGCGCCGGATTGCACTTCAATCATTTCCAGAGGCACTTTGCCGGGATTCTCAAGGCGGTGTCGTGTGCCGAGAGGAATGTAGGTCGACTCGTTCTCGGATACGAGGAAGATCTCGTCACCTCGTGTAACCCGGGCGGTGCCACGCACAACAATCCAGTGCTCGGCTCGGTGGTGGTGCAGTTGCAGGGACAGGGTTGCCCCCGGGTTAACGACGATACGTTTTACCTGGAAGCGGCTGCCTGCATCGATACTGTCGTAGTAACCCCAAGGTCGGTAAATCTTGCGATGTGCGTTAGCTTCTGTCCGATTATCCTTTTTGAGACGGGCCACCACTTTTTTGATGTCCTGCATGCGACTTTTGTGGGCAACCAAGACGGCGTCCGGTGTTTCCACCACAATGGTGTCTTCCAGTCCGACCAACGCAACCAGTCGAGACTGCGAAATGGCGAGCGAGTCACGTGTTGCAAACGCCAGTACATCACCCGTGAGAACGTTGTTGTCAGTGTCTTTTTGGCCTAGATCCCACAAGGCATCCCAGGCACCAACATCAGACCATCCTGCATCCAGTGGGACCACCAGACCCAATCCCGCGGGCAGTTTTTCCATGACGGCATAGTCGATCGAGTCAGACGGACAATCCTTGAAGGTTTCTTTCTCGATGCGCAAAAAATCATGATCGTTGGCAGAACCAGCAAAGGCGGCACGACACGATTTGATAATGTCGGGACGCGTGATCTCCAGTTGCTTGAGCCAGACTGACGCCTTCATCATGAAAATCCCGGCGTTCCAGAAGTAATCGCCGGACGAGACATAACGTTCTGCAGTGGCGGCATCCGGTTTTTCGACGAAGGCCGCAATTTCTAGGGCGTCGTTTTGATAGGCCCCTGACGTTCCGGCGCGGATATACCCATATCCCGTCTCGGGATGTGTTGGTTTAATGCCGAAAGTGACTAGTTTGCCTGATTCAGCATGCGGGATACCAATGCTGATCGCAACCTGGAAAGCGGCATTGTTGCTGATGACATGATCGGCTGGCATTACGACCAGCACCGGGTCATTGCCAGAGTCCATCGCTGTCAGTGCTGCCAATGTTAGGGCAGGAGCTGTATTTCGACCAAAGGGTTCAAGAATTATCTTTGCAGCCTTGACCCCAATTTGGCGCAATTGCTCAGCAGTAATGAACCGATATTCCTCGTTGGAAACGATGATGGGCGCAAGAGAGGATGCGGTCTTTCTGCCGTCGTTTACTGACAGTCGCAGGGCAGTACCTTGCAGCAAAGTGCGATCGCCATTGAGTGCGAGCAACTGTTTTGGATATTGCTCACGAGACAGCGGCCAAAGGCGTGTACCTGAGCCACCGCATAGGATGACGGACTGCAGTTTCATCAGTTTGGCTACAGTTTTTGGTTTGCCAAATACTGTTTGAAAGCTTCCCCAACTTCCGGGTGGCGTTTTGCCAGTTCGACGGTTGCCTGCAGATATCCAATCTTGGAGCCACAATCGTAGCGCACACCATCGTAGCGATATGCCAGCACCTGCTGCTCGGCAAGTAGAGCAGAGATTGCATCTGTGAGCTGAATCTCACCACCAGACCCCGGTGTGACAGTTTCAAGATGGTGGAAAATTCGCGGGGTTAATACGTAGCGACCAACGACCGCCAATGTTGATGGTGCGTCTTCGGGTTTCGGTTTTTCGACAATCGCTGAAACCTTTTCTACACGATCGGTCAAGGGTTGGGCAGCAACAATGCCGTAGCTTCTGGTGTCTGCCCTGGGAACGTCCTGAACGCCCAATACCGAGCATGAATAGTAGTTATAGGTTTCAATCATCTGCTGGACGACTGGCTTGCTGGAGTCAAGAAGGTCATCAGCCAGAAGAACTGCGAAAGCTTCATTTTCGACAACCGGCTTTGCGCAAAGCACGGCATGCCCGAGCCCTAACGCGTCGGTCTGGCGGATGTAGACACAGTTCACATGCTTGGGAAGAATACTGCGAACCGCATCCAGCATTTCCCACTTTCCGTGCGCATCCAGTTCATTTTCCAGTTCGTAAGCTTTGTCGAAATGGTCTTCAATCGCTCGTTTGCCCCGACCGGTGATAAATATCAATTCTGTGATGCCGGAGGCAACGGCTTCTTCAACAGCAAATTGAATTAACGGTTTATCGACAATAGGCAGCATTTCCTTTGGGCTGGCTTTGGTAGCGGGTAGAAATCGGGTGCCGAGTCCAGCTACGGGGAATACGGCTTTGGTGACTCTTTGCATGCTAAATGGGCTCCGTGCGTTACAAGACGTATTGATTGTGAGTTTTCGGCTACGCGACAGGAGGTACTGGACGTCCCATCGAGTGGTATTCCAGGCCGCAGGAAGCAACGTACTGCGGATCGTATAGATTTCTTCCGTCAAAGATCGCAGGTGTCAGGAGTTTTTTCTTGATCGCGGCAAAGTCGGGGCTTTTGAATTCCTGCCACTCGGTGGCGATGATCAATGCATCGCTACCCTGGATTGCATTTATAGCCTTGTCAGTAAAAGTAAGGCGTGGAACCTCTTTGCACGCCGCACTCGCGGTTTCTGTAGCGATTGGATCATAGGCAACTATGGCAGCCCCTCGCGCTGTCAAGCCGCGAATAATATCCAAGCTGGGCGCTTCACGGATATCATCAGTGTTGGGTTTGAACGCAAGTCCCCATAGCGCAAACTGCTTTCCGGTAAGGTCGTTTCCGAAGCGCCGGACGACCTTGTCGACAATAATTTGCTTCTGCCGATTGTTGACGTTGTTCAGTGTTGAGACAATTTTTAAATCAACGCCATGGTCATTAGCTGTTTTCTGAAGCGCGCGTACATCTTTCGGAAAGCAAGATCCGCCGTAACCAATGCCGGCATAAAGAAAGCTGTAACCGATTCGCTGGTCGGAGCCAATGCCAAGGCGGACATGTTCAATATTGGCGCCAGTTGCTTCGGCTAGAATGGCAAGTTCATTCATGAAAGAGATTCGACTTGCCAGCATGGCATTGGCAGCGTATTTGGTTAGCTCTGCTGAACGTATATCCATCGACATCAATCGGTCATGATTGCGGTTGAAGGGGGAATACAGCTGCCTCATGGCCTGAAGGGCTCGGTCATTGTCAGTGCCAATGACGATGCGGTCTGGGCGCATAAAATCGGAAAGTGCGGCGCCTTCCTTCAAAAACTCGGGGTTGGAGACCACGCTGAATTCCGTATCAAGTCCGCGGACCTGAAGTGCTGACTGAATCTCAGCACGGACCTTGTCGCCAGTGCCGACGGGGACTGTCGATTTATCAATGACAATTTTGTAATCTTGCATGTGTTTCCCGATATTGCGAGCTGCGGAAAGCACGTGTTGCAAGTCGGCAGAACCATCCTCGCCGGGCGGCGTACCAACGGCGATGACCTGGAACTCACCATGATGTACGGCAGCTTCTACGTCCGTTGTGAAGCGAATATGTCCGGACTCCGCACATTTGCGGATCATTGATTCAAGACCAGGTTCGTAGATCGGAATAATGCCTTGCTGCAGACTTCGTATTTTATTTTCATCAACGTCGAGGCAAACCACATCGTTTCCGACCTCCGCCAGACATGCGCCGGTGACCAATCCGACGTAACCTGAACCAATGATTGTTACTTTCAATTAATTTTCTCCTTGTGTTCGCTGTATGTTTTTCCGTCGGCACCACGATTTTCCGGTGCCTGTGATAGTCGTGATCGTGTGGAGGTGATCGGTGTATCAGAGATCGCCAAGGCCGCTGAGACGTTTTCGATCCGCTGTTGGGATAGCCTGCAGGAGTTGATTTACAAATTGATCCTGCGTTTGGTTGGCTCGCGTGATATTTTCGTCGATCGATGAAACTCTGAACAGTAAACCGTCAGGAATCTGTCCGGTGAGACCGTAACGGATATCGACGAGTCGCTTCTGCAATTTTCCCTGAATGGCTGTGTCACCAACGGTGAACCAATAAGTTACAGGTTCGTGGCGTTGGCCAAGTGTGGCGTAAATCCTTTGGGCGGGGATCTCGCCGAATGGGGTTGTTAGCGGCAAGGCTTTACTGCTTTGTAACGTGAACCCCTGTGCCGGGTAGCAGACCTCCGGCTTGTGCGCCTGCAACGATCCGCGCTGGTCTGAACCATATGCCAGCGATAACATCACTCGATAGCCCTTATCGTTAACGTATACGCGCGCCAGCAATTGACTGTAAAGTTTATCGAGCAATTCCTGAGTTTGCGGATTTACGACTTGAAGATTTCTCTGAGGCTCTTCTTTCCAATCTCCAAACGCTTTCGGGATCATGGTTTCAAGGGAAATCGCGGAAATATTTGCGACTTTTTGGTCTGGGCGAAGTGCAATTGCCCCAACGCTCGCTGAAAACATCAGCGCTGCAATTACCACGGCAATTCGGTTGGCGAACATTAGGTTGGCTTTCAGAGAACGGCAATATTACCGACGCAAAAAGAAATTTACGTGACCGATCAGACTGGTCGCGTTGAAAAACTCAAAGGGATGACCGAAGGTCTATATAAGAGCAGCAACCCGTGATTATCACCGGCTGGTTCGAAGGTCACTATAACAAGTGTTATAAATCAATAATATAGTTGATAACGACTGTGTTTTTATAGGCGGCTGATCGTGTGCGGGGGCTCGAGCTTTCATGGGCTATCCAGACATCCGAAGATGTTGTTTTTAAGGCAAAAATTACTAATCTAAACTGTCGTAAGGCAACATTATTTTTGACATTGGTATGAGAATCTACTATAAAAAGACCACGTAACTTTATGAATTAATTGGCAGCAATGACTTTTTTTGGAGGGCGCATGAACAAAGCCAAAATGATCAGAATCGCAGGTTTGTTGTGCGGCCTGGGGGCTGTTCATGGAGTATCTGCGGCAGATTCTGCCTGGTATGTCGGGGCAAACTTCGGTTTTTCCAAAGCATCGATTGATGCAGGACGAATTGGCCGTGAACTGAGTGCTGCCGGATTTGCGGTCGGTACTGTAACGGTGGACGACAATCATACTGGCGGCAAACTATTCGCTGGTTATCAGTTTCACCGAAATTTTGCCGTTGAAGGCGGTTACGTCGATTTAGGGCGATTCACCTATGTGGCGACCACCACGGCGCCAGCCGGTGTGCTTGAGGGAAAGATGCGACGCCAAGGGGCGAATGTGGACTTGGTCGGGACTTTCCCGATTACCAGTTCGCTCTCCGCATTGGGTCGGGTCGGAGTGGTCTACACATCGGTTCGTGATACGTTGACAGGCACCGGCGGTGTGGTTGTGCCTTATCCGAATCCGGGCAAGTCGGATACCAGCGCAAAGTTTGGGTTGGGCATTCAGTATGACTTGTCCAAGGCGGTCGGCTTGCGCGGTGAGGTGGAGCGCTACCAGATTTCGGACACTGCCGGAAACGTCGGCAACATCGATTTGTATACCGCTGGGCTGGTGGTGAAGTTCTGACCGGTCATTTGCGGCGAAATTGATCTGCGCCGCTATCGGATTTGAATATCGAATTCTCCGGGAATACGCTCAGCCGCAATCAGACGCAACATCGGGCTTAGCTGTTGCTGCAGGGATGCCGGAACGCTCGCCGTCCCGGCGAAATTCGGAGCTGATTGAAAAGCCCACGCTCCCTGTCCTGCCAGTTGCAGGGGGCCATTCAAAGTGCGCAGGGTAACGTTGATCACAGGTCCCCGGGTCACTAGATCTGCCCTGTAGTGACCCAGTGGACTGACGGTGGTCATAGCCGAACCGGCGTGCTTCCATTCCAGGCGCCCATTGCCTGCCTTTTGTTTTCCGTCGAACTGCATATCTGAAATAACTATCGACAAATCCCCTTGAAGCCCCAACGGTGCCAGCTTGGGTATCGTCACGCCCAGGGTGGCAGCAGGTAATTGAAAGGCCGCGTTGCGCAGTGTGACACTGGAGATGCCGATCGAGAACAAGCTGGTTTCGGCGGACTGATTCAGAGTCAGCGTGAACCCGAGGCTGCCATTCCACATGGAATCGGGTAAAAAACGCCAAGTAATATGTTGCGGCGGTGCTGCTGGTTTTTCGTTGTCCCGGAACTCCAGGTAACCCTCACCAGCCCAGACAGTGCCGCGAGCTTCGGAAATGCGAACGATTCCGTCAGTCTTTGTTTTGAGATAGCGGTCAATCAAGGGTGCCGGGAGCAGGCAGATCAGCCAGACCGCAAAGGCGGCGGCGCCGCAAATCAAAAAGCCTGCTTCATTCCTCCAGTTGCTGCTCAGCATTAGCGGGTGCGTGCGCTCGACAATGTCGCAGTGATGCTGATGCGGCCGGCGGTAGTCAGGGCTTCAATCCTGCAGGTCTCTATTCGAATTTTCTGTGCCTGAAGGTTACGCACGAATGCGAGCCAGTCTGAAAAGGACAAGGCGCTGAAACTGACCTGTGCAGTCCCGGCATCTGGTGCGTCGATCTTGACCAGGGAAGTTGAAAGTCCTGAGCTGTCGATAATGCCTTGAACTGCGTCACGAAGATTTTTTGGAGCAAGCGTTGAAGGGTTTGCTGATGCCACCTTCAGTCGGCTGAATTCCGAGATTTGTTGATCCATCGTGTCGGATTGAGATTTCAAAACGGCCACACGCTGTTTCAGCCGGTTGCGTTCCTGTTCTGCGGTATGGATAAACCAGAAGCAAAGCAGAGCGCCGACCACGACGGCCAAGATGGCAGCCGCTGCTCTCTCAGCGGGGGCGCGGGATGACCAGAGGTCAAATATTCGCTTTTTCATGATTCCCGCATGGAAATGGTGGTCGTGGTCAAACCGGATTTTGAGGCGTTGGCAGGTATGTCGACGACCAGTCCTGCGCGTTGCAGGTCATTGATGAGGCGCTGTATTGCCCCGGCATCCGGCGCACGCAACTCGATTGTCAGACGTCCCTGTTCATAAGTCATGATCCGGAGCGCCTCGCTGGGCAGCCTCTTCAAGGCCGGCGTAGCTTTTTCCAGTAAGGGTAGAAAATCAGTGCTGTCCGCGAGACCGGCTGCGTGGCGTGCCTCCGTCAATTTCCGCCGCATTTGCAAGGCCGGGTCGACAACCGCGACCGAATCCGGAAACAGTGCGCGAAATCGTGTTTCCATGTCATTGCGTAGTGATCGCTGGGACTCGGCGAGCAGCATCCAGTCCAGGCCGGAAGCGAGCAGATGGACTGAGAATGCAGTCAGAATGATCCAGGCTGGGGGGCGCAGTCGTGCCCAAAGTGCGCGGTCTGTGCTCCAGCGGCGCTGTGTCCGGATCAATCGGGATTCTGCATTTGTAGCATTCATGCGCCAATCCAGCGGTGCGCCGACGGTTACAGGAACGCCAAGTTGGTGGTGCCATTGCGTTGCGTCCGGGGCCGCATCGGACGTCGACGGGTAAACGGTTATTTTTCCGGGGGGAGTCGCGTTTCTGCGCGAGGACTCCAGCATCAGCGAAAGCGACACCGGAGGCGTTGAACGGCTGCCTCTGTCGGTTGCTCCGCCTTCAAATCGCGCGGTTCGGACAAACCCCTGTTGCCCGTTCCAGAAAACGCTCCATCCGTCGTCCTGGAGTGGCAGCATCAACGTTTCACAGTAAACGTCATAAGCGGCAATGCCAACGGCGGCGAGCGCTTCATGCCAGCGTGCCATCGCAGTTTTGTCGATCACGGCCATTGCTGCGTCATCGTCGGCCGACCCGAGGTGGATGACCAGATTGGTGTCCGGTTCTGTTGCGGTTTTTTCTTCGAGCGCAAACGCCAGCACCTGCCCGGATGGTTTTTTTAATCCGGGAGGCAATGACGTCCGCGCCAGCAATACATCTGTTGCCGGAACAATCAGTTCGGTACTGCTGGCATGTCTGGGTAGATCGGTGAGAAGTCCTTCACCGCCGACCGGCGTCTTCCCATCTTCAATCAAGGCCCACTCGCAGCGTTCCACGGGCCCGGCAAGCGGCATATAAATGCGTAATACGCTCATAGCGATTTGCGCCAGATCACCGTCGGCCAATCGCTGCCCTGACGCGCAAGCAAAGCTGCGCCGTTGGCTTCGGCGCCGCCGATAACGACTTGAATACGGGCCACGAAATACTCGCTGTTTACGGTGATGTCTTTTTCCGCAAACTTCGTGCCATTGGGCAGCATCATTCGAAAGTCTGCGGGGTTGCGGGCGTATGCGCGCTCGCGGCGCGTTACAACGGTCCTTGCGTCTTCCAGACTTAAACCTTCCACGACAGCGGCGAGAACCTCTGCCGGTGCGGTATTGGCATTGACCGGTGTAAATCGGGGAAGTGCGGTCACATAAGGGAGCAAGCGGACGCGCACGCTCTCGTCAAAACCCCTGACCAGAGCCAGTTCGGCCACATCGGTCATCGGTCTGTTTGCAGCGAGATAGGGCGCATCCAGAGACATGTAGTAGGCGTCTTCAGCGCCGCCTTTCGCTTGGGTTTCGCTATCCGAATCCAGCCAGTCCGCGAGTGCTCCCGCCAAGGTGGAGGGTAATCCCAGTGTCGACAGCAACCTTTGGAAGTGCCCCAACTGGATCAAGTCGATCTGTCCGTTTTTGACCAGATTGTTCAGGTTGAAGCGGCCATTCTGGTCCTCCAGGTATCCGCTCAATTTGCCGTTATCAACCGGCATGGGAGGAAGGCGCAACGCCCATGGTTCGCCGAGGTGATCAACGCTGCTGATGCGGCGATCGTCACTGAGTACGGCGCGTCCCCAATCAATTCCGGCTTTCACCACCAAAAGTGCCTGTGTGCGCTGTGCGGTCAGTTCGCTGTGCCGTGCCCACGTACTCTGGGTGATCAGCAGTGCCGCTGCGGCGATGGCAGCCAATGCGACCACGCCCATGGCGAGCACTACCGCGACGCCGGCCTGAAATCGCTTTTGCTTATGGTTGATCATGAGGACAGTGCGTAAATGCGAACAATATCTTCTCCGCTGGCCAGCACCAGGCGCAAGCGTATCGCTTTGGGTATTGCCACATTGATTCCGGCAGCAGGCCACGTGTCTTCCCAGTTCAGGATCGCTCCCAGATAATCCACCTCAAACCGTGCCACATTGCTCAACACGGCATAGCGTACCGGTACCGACTCTGGCGAGACATCCAGTGCCGGCCAGATCCATAGCTCGACCTGACCTTGGTTGTTGAGATGGTAACCGAGCCGGCGGGCGACATCCATGTTGTCCGTGGATGCGAACCGGCTGAATTCGATCTGCGGCCCGTTGCCGGCCACTCCTGCAGGCTTGCCGCGCCACGGCGGGGCTGATGAGTCGGCAGTGCGAACCGGTCGTGGCGAGGCCAACATGATGTCGCGCTCAAAGCGTTCAAGAAAAGCCGACACACGTTGCCACTTCTCGGTTTCCTGGCGGGCGTGATCGCGCGTATCGAGAACCGTCGCAAGGCCGCGGTGCGACATCAACGCCAGCAGTGCGAGGATCAGCAGCGCTGTCATCAACTCGATCAGCGTAAAGCCCCGATGATTTATGTGATTCATCGGGAGGCCTGCGGTGGTTGGACGACAAATCCCGCAAGATGTGCCAGTACATGCGGTTCTTCCGGTGTCGCATGGATATAGATATCCACCCTGCGAAACGCGGGATTCGGCGTGACAGTGACTTCTTCACGCCAGGCAAAATCAATACCCGCTTGACGATCCATGCCGCGACGCACGCCCGGGGAGAGCCATTCACCCCGCGCCCTGTGTTCGGCGAGCCGGTTTTCCGCGACCCACCCTGCCAACAGACGAGAGCGAAGCTCGCTGACATTCGATGCGCCTTGTCCGGACGCGCGTAGCGCAGCCATCAGTGCGATTGAAATGATGGCCAGCGCGATCAGTACTTCGATCAGGGTAAACCCCGCCCGATCAGCGCAACGCGACTTCAACATGTGCCGTATTCGGGGGGGTAACGACTTGTGCTTCGCCGACGGGTGACGCGGCAACGGTATGGCGCTCGTCACCGGATGCCAACTCAATGGAGTAAGCCATCAATAGTCCATGCGGCGTGAATTCAATCTGCGTGAGGCCCGGCCTGTGCATAGTTTCAACCCGGAGTCTGTTGATGGTCATACCCGACGGCAGCACACGCGGCCGCAGCAGATCATTGTTGCCGATTTCGGACCAGCCCCCGTCGCTCTGCAAGCGCAAGAAACGATAACCGTGGCCATCCGAAGACCACCGAAAAAGTTTTCCGGATGCGCGTGATTCAGCCGCAGCGAGGTTCAGTAACTGCGCGAGGCGCTGTGCTTCGATTTGCAGTGTGTCTTTGGATGACGGGCGTGCAATGCTACTGATGGTGCCGATCAGCAGACCCATAATCATCAGAACGACGAGCATTTCTACCAGCGTGTACCCGAGCCTGCGCGCCGGCCTCTCCGGATGCCGGCAGGTCGGCGCGAATTTAATAACCACCGGCGCAGGCCACTACAGGTTCCAGGAGCCGATATCGGCGTCGTGGCCATCGCCACCCGGCGTGCCATCCGCTCCCAGACTAAAGACGTCAATTTCGCCGCGCAGTCCCGGGTTCAGGAACTGGTAGGGGTTTCCCCAGGGGTCGCGGGCCAGCCGTTCAAGATACCCGCCCGCCTTCCAGTTGGCGGGAGCCGGGCTGGTGGTGGGCTTCGTGACCAGGGCCTGTAAACCCTGCTCGGTAGTGGGGTAGCGCTGATTGTCCAGGCGATACAGCTTGAGCGCCTGCATCAAGCTGGCAATGTCTTGCTTCGCCGCGATGACACGTGCCTCATCCGGCCGGCTGATGACTTTGGGAACCACCAATGCCGCGAGTATGCCGAGGATGACGACAACGACCATGACTTCGAGCAGGGTGAAACCGCGCGATCCGGGCTTTTGATCCATTTTGCCCTGCTAACTCTCTGATTTTTTACGGTTGTTGAATGTTTCCGCGACTGGAAATATAGCATATCATCCAAGACCGCCGACTCAACGCAGATCGTCGGCGGCGGACAACCTTTGTGTTCCAGCATTGGTTTTTCAGGCATCCAGTTGAAGTTCGCGACCCCTTGTGAAATGTTTAAATCGTATTTGTCCAGCGATGGCAAAAGGCCTGAAGACACATGTCTGGTAATTACGGACGAGCAGATGCTGACCCGAAATTGATGGTGCGCTTGGTAAATCTTGCGGCGCTCACGCTGCTGGGGTTCGTGCTGGCATACTGGACTTGGCAATGGCTCGCTCCCGCTTCTATGCCACGTGCTGCATACGGGAGCGTAGTTACCGCCAAAGCGTCCGATGCGGATACGCTATTCGGGAGCGCCCCTGCGAATGCCGGGGGGGGCACTCAAACCGGCAGCGGTGTCAAATTGCTCGGCGTTGCTGCCGCATCTGGAGACCACCACGGACACGCGGTGTTGCAAGCCGACGACAAGCGGATTTTGGCTGTGCGCGAAGGCCAGGAGGTGCTTCCAGGGGTGACTCTGGCCGAGGTGCGAGCCGACCATGTTGTTCTGGATCGCAGGGGGATTCGCGAAAAGTTGGTATTGCCGCGCAAATGATGCGAATGGTCGGGCCGGTTGCAACTTTCGGAACAAATATCTTCCAATCGTGCCGGAAGGACCTACACTCCAACTACCCTA
>Ga0114976_10001911_pt1 | contig 13091 bp, 8 predicted proteins | sample S_130805_EF_Meta_FD_87319 | JGI IMG/M metagenome (GOLD analysis project Ga0114976, IMG submission 87319) | Freshwater microbial communities from Lake Simoncouche, Canada to study carbon cycling - S_130805_EF_MetaG | ecosystem: Environmental > Aquatic > Freshwater > Lake | place: Lake...
AGGCGCTCGCCCAGGCCGCCGGCTGCCCGGCCACCACCACGACGCTCGCCGCCGCCACGCTGCTGAAGGCGAGGAAGCTCGGGCGGATCGCGATCGTGACCCAGGGCGACCCGGGCTATGCGACGCAATCGGCCGCCGGGCTCGGCGTGGCGCCCGCCGGCATCCATGCCTTCGGCGTCACCGACAACAGGGTCGCCGCCGCGATCGGGCCGGCCGACCTCGCCCATGCCGCGCGCGCCGCCTTCGGTGCGGCGCCGGCGGATGCCGTGCTGATCTGGGGGACGAACCTCGCCGGCTGGTCGGTGATGGCGCCGCTCGAGGCCGGGCTCGGCGTGCCGGTGATCGACAGCGCGGCGCTCGGCGTGCAGGCGGCGCTGGTGCTGGCGGGCGTCGATTGCGGCGCGGCGGGGGCGCTCGGCAGCCTGTTCCGTGCCTGATTATGCGCTGGCCGATCTCTCGGCGGGCAACGGCGGCACGCCGCGGGTGCTGCACGGGCTCGCGGCCCGCGCACCCGAGCGCTTCCTGCAGCGGGTCGCCCAGGTCGGCGTCGAGGTGACGACGGCCGCGGTGCTCGACCGCATCGCCCCCCTGCCCCGCACCCTGCACGAGGTCTCGCCCGGCCGCGCGGCGGCCGCGGGCGCCGCGATGGGCCTCTACCTGCACTGGTCGCCGGATGGCCGGATTTCCGCGATGGTGCGGCAGCAGGTGGCGGCCTGGCAGCAGGCCGGCTACGCGGTGGTGTTCATCACGAATGCGACGCCGCCGGCAGCGGACTGGGACGCGATCGGGGCGGATACCGTGCTGCGCATCCGGCGCGCGAACCACGGCCGCGACTTCGGCGCCTGGCGCGACGGCGCGGCCGAGGCGGTCAAGCGCCTTGGCCGGCCGGAGGAGCTGCTGCTGGTGAATGACAGCGTGCTCGGCCCCATTCTGCCGCTCGACCCGCTGGTCGCGGCCTGGCGCGCCGGCGGGGAGGGCTTCTTCGGCCTGACCGAGAGCCTCGGCGGGGGGCCGCACCTGCAATCCTATGCGCTGCTCGGTCGCGGCGGGCGGGCGGTGGGCGGCATGCTCGACCACCTCGCCGCGATGCGCGACAGCCGCAGCAAGTGGCTGCTGGTGCGGCAGGGCGAGCTGGCGCTGACCCGGCGGATGCAGGCGCTGGGCGTGCGCTGCGCCAGCCTGTTTCCCTATGCAAGGCTGGTCGCGGGCATCCTGCCGGAGACCCGGGCGATGCTCGGGCCGCGCTTCGCCGAGCCCGGCGCCTTCGACCGCTTCCCGCTCAACCCCTGCCACCATTTCTGGCGCGAGCTGCTGGTCCAGGGCTTCCCCTTCCTCAAGACCGAGCTGGTGCGGAACAACCCCGGCGACCTGCCGGGGGTGGAGGACTGGCGGGCGCTGGTGGCGGAGCCGGAGCGCGGGCTGATCGAGGAGCATCTGGCAAGCCTCGGCAGCCCGCGGAAACGTTGACTTGGCGACAGGTGGTGGCTACCCGGGCCGGCGGTCTGCGCCCGCGGGCCATGCCCGCAACCGTCCCTCCCCGTCCCCGGAGGCGGTCGCGCGCGACCAAGGAGACGACGCATGAAGGGCATAGTCCTCGCGGGTGGTGCGGGCACGCGGCTGCACCCGGCGACGCTCGCCGTCTCCAAGCAGCTGCTGCCGGTCTACGACAAGCCGATGGTCTACTACCCGCTCAGCGTGCTGATGCTGGCGGGCATCCGCGAGATCATGCTGATCTCGACGCCGCACGACATGCCGCTGTTCCAGCGCCTGCTCGGCGACGGCGCGCCCTGGGGCGTGCGGATCCACTACACCATCCAGGAGAAGCCGGACGGGATCGCGCGCGCGCTCACCCTCTCCGAGGCATTCCTCGCCGGCGATCCGAGCATGCTGGTGCTGGGGGACAACCTGTTCCACGGCCATGACCTCGAGGAACGGCTGCGCGAGGCGCGCGCCTCCGCGACCCAGGGTGCCACCGTCTTCGCCTATCGCGTCGCCGATCCCGAGCGCTATGGCGTCGTCGAGTTCGACGCCAAGGGCCAGGCGCTCTCGCTCGAGGAGAAGCCGAAGCAGCCGCGTTCGGACTGGGCGGTCACCGGGCTCTACGTCTACGATGGCCGCGCGCCGGCGATCGCCCGCGCGCTGAAGCCCTCGGCCCGCGGCGAGCTCGAGATCACCGACCTGAACAAGGCCTATCTGGCGGAAGGCGCGCTGCGCGTCACCCGGCTCGGCCGTGGCTATGCCTGGCTCGATACCGGCACGCATGACAGTCTGCTGGAGGCCGGCGAGTTCGTCCGCGCGATCGAGAAGCGCACCGGCCAGAAGGTCGCGAGCCCCGAGGAGATCGCCTGGCGCATGGGCTTCATCGATGCTGCGCAACTGGCCGCGATCGCAGCACCGCTGCGGAATTCCGGCTATGGCCGCTACCTCGAAGGCCTGCTCGCCAGCGAGGCCAAGCGCTGATGACCATCCTCGTCACCGGCGGCCTCGGCTTCATCGGCTCGGCCGTCATCCGCCGCCTGATCCGCACCACCGACGAGGTGGTGGTGAACCTCGACAAGGAGACCTACGCCGCGAGCCATGACGCGCTCGAGGAAGCGCGCAGCGATCGCCGGCACGTCCACGTCAAGGCCGATATCTGCGACGCCGAGGCGGTGCGCGCGGTCTTCGCCCAGCACAAGCCGCGCGCGGTGATGCACCTCGCCGCCGAGAGCCATGTCGACCGCTCGATCGACGGGCCGGCCGAGTTCATCCAGACCAACATCGTCGGCACCCAGGTGATGCTGGAGGGCGCGCGGGCCTATTGGATGGGCCTCGAGGGCGCGGCGAAGGAGGCCTTCCGCTTCCACCACATCTCGACCGACGAGGTCTTCGGCGCGCTCGACCACGGCGACCCGCCCTTCGAGGAGACCACGCCCTACGACCCGCGCAGCCCCTACAGCGCGTCGAAGGCCGCCTCGGATCACCTGGTGCGCGCCTGGCAGCACACCTATGGGCTGCCGACGCTGGTCAGCAACACCACGAACAATTACGGCCCCTGGCAATTCCCCGAGAAGCTGATCCCGCTGGTCGCGCTCAACGCGCTCGAGGGCAAGCAACTGCCCGTCTATGGCGATGGTTCCAACGTGCGCGACTGGCTGCACGTGGATGACCACGCCGAGGCGCTCTGCGCGATCGCACTCGGGGCCGGCGAGGTCGGCGGCACCTATTGCATCGGGCCGCGGCAGGAGCGCACCAACCTGCAGGTGGTCAAGGCGATCTGCGGCGTGCTCGACCGGCTGCGGCCGGATCCCGCCGGCCCGCGCGAGCGGCTCATCACCTACGTGAAGGACCGCCCGGGCCACGACTTCCGCTACGCCATGGACCCGTCGCGCGCCGAGGCGGCGCTGGGCTGGACGGCGCGGCATGATTTCGAGCACGGGCTCGAGGCGACGCTCCGCTGGTACCTGGCGAACGAGGCCTGGTGGGGCCCGATCCGGGCGCGGCGCTATGCCGGGCAGCGGCTCGGCGTGGCCAAGGGCTAGAGCGGGATGCGTTGAGGCGGAATCGCCGAAAACGCTGAATCCCGCGACCAAAAAAGCCAGAGCCTGATGCGTGAGCACATGCGAACGCAGCAGGCTCTGAGCCGCGCCGCGCGTCAGGCCGCCCGCGCGGCGACGGGCGGCGCGGTATAGACCTCGATCAACGCATCCAGCCGCGCCGCGATCTCGGCCTGCATGTCGCGCGGCTGCAGGCTGTCGAAGCGCGGCACCGCGAAGGCCATCGTCTCCGCCATGGCCGTCAGGTTGCCGGGCGGGAAGGTGAAGCCGTCGATGCCGTTGCGGACCTTCTCCGCCATGCCGCCGATGTCGGAGACGAGCAGCGGCCGCGCCGCCATCAGCGCCTCCTGGATCACCAGCGGCGAGTTCTCCCACCAGATCGACGGCACCACCACCCAGTCGATGGCGGCCATCAGCCCGGGCAGTTCGTGCCGGGCGTAGCGGCCGGTCCAGCGGATCGCCGGCGCGCCGCGCTGCTTCGCGCCTTCCAGCCAGAGCTCGAAATCGCGCGGCAGGTAGCCGGGGACGCCGTGGAAGGTCAGCGTCGCATCGGCCCCCTCGGGCATGCTGCGGAACAGCTGGAACGCCTCGACCAGCTGGCGCACGCCCTTGTAGAGCCCGATCGAGCCGAAATAGCCGAAGGCGTTCCGGCGGCCGCCGGCGGGCAAGGGGCGCGGCGGCAGCGGCGCCTGGTAGGGCACGTGGTTCTCGATGAAGACGATGCGATCCTCCGGCACGCCCCAGTCGATGTAGCGGCGGCGCAGGAACTCGCTCGGCGAGATCAGCCGGTCGGCCTTCAGCAGGTTGGCGAGCACGTAGCGGCGCCGGACCGAGAAATCGCCCGGCGTGCGGTCCGGGTAGCAGAAGGCGCATTCCTCGGGGCTCGAGCGCTCGCACAGCGCATTGTCGCCGGTCTTGAGCATCTGGCCGTTATGCGCGCAGATCGCCAGGAACTCGTGCAGCGTCACGAAGACCCGCGCCTGCGGCAGGACGCGGCGGGTATGGGCGATCGCCTCGACGCCGCTGCGGATGTAGTGGTGCAGGTGCACGACATCCGGCCGCAGCCGCTCGAGCAGCTCGGCATAGGCGCGCAGCAGCAGGGGCGAGCGCTGCGAGAGCAGGAACAGCTCCGTCTCGCCATAGGGCAGCTCCCACTCGTCCGGGCGGCCCTCCCACTTCATCAGCCGCTCGCCGACCAGCCGCGGCACGAAGCGGGGTGCTGCGAAATGGGCGTCCCAGCCGCGCTCGCGCAGCGCCTTGAACACCTCGTAGGCGGCCAGCTCGCCGCCGGTCGGGTTCTCCTCCGGGTGCGCATGGGCCAGGATCAGGATGCGGCGGGTCATCGGTCGGGCCCCGTCGTGGCGTCGTCAACCGGCAGCGGCGCGAGCGCCTGCAGCCGGTCGCCCCAGCGCTCGGCATGGATCAGCATGTTGCAGAGCGTCAGCCCATAGCGCCAGCCCGGCTCGCCGAGCAGGCCGATCGATTGCCGCTCCAGATGGGTCAGCGCGACATCCGGCGTGTACCAGATCTCGCCGCCGGCCGCGAGCAGCTTGTGGCAGAGATCGGCATCCTCGAAATCGCCGATGACGTAGTCCTCCGTCAGGCCGCCGACGCGCTGCCAGGCGTCGCGCCCGACCAGCAGGCAGGCGCCGGTCACCGCCGGCACCTGGCGCGGCCCGGCCTCGGCATCGAGCGCCGCCGGCAGGCCCTTCATCGGGTGGTCGCAGAGCCAGGCGTGGAAGGTCGGGAAGGGCGTGAAGACCATGCCGGCATGCTGCAGCGTGCCGTCGTCGAACAGCAGCCGGCAGCCGAGCGCGCTCGCTTCCGGCAGGCCGCGATGGATCTCGAGCAGCCGGCCGAGCCAGCCCGGCCGCAGCGGCAGCACGTCGGAGTTCAGCAGCAGCAGCCGCGGCGCCCGCGCCGCCCGGGCGCCGGCATTGTTGGCGCCGGAATAGCCGCAATTGCGCGACAGCGTCAGCAGCCGGAACGGCACGCCGTAGACCTCGTGCGCCAGCGCGGCGAGCTTGGCCGTCTCCGCCGCCCGGTCGGGATCGTCGAGCACGTAGATCAGCTCGGCGGTGGCGAGCAGATCGGGATCGTCGGCGAAGAGCGCCGCCTGGATCAGCAGCCAGTCGACCCGGCCATAGAGCGGGACGATGATCGAGACCTCGGGCGTGGCCGGCGGCGTGCCATGGGTGGCCTCGGCCACCTTGACCGGCTCGCGCCGGATCGCCGCCCAGCAGGCCCGCACCGCCGGCAGCAGCTGGCTGCGCAGCAGCGCCTCGGCGCCATCGGCCTCGGGCGCGAAGCGCCCCAGCATCGCCGCGATCGCGGCGCGCGGCGTGAGCGACACGGCGGCCGGCAGCGGGCGCTCGCTGCGGCTGCCGTCGGGCAGCGCGATCTCGAGCGCGGTGCCCGGCGCGATGCCGCCATCGCCCGGGAAGAACAGCACGAGGGGCGGCCGGTCGGCGCGGTTCGAGGCCGGCGCGGCGGGCGGCGCGACCGCCTCGGTGCGGCGGCCGCCGGCGACGAGGCTGCAGCGCGCCCCGGTGGTGTCCATCGGGGCCTGCGCGAAGACCAGCGTGCCGACGCCGGCGATGCCGAGCGCCGCCTCCGGTCCGATCTGCGGCACGGCCGCGGCCGCGGCGCGGCGCGCCAGCAGCGGGCGCAGCACGCGGTGCCAGGCCAGGCGCGCGCCGCGGCGGGCCAGGCGGGAGACGGCGGGGTTGCGGTTGAGCAGGGCGGCGACCTGCTGGCCGCTGCGCCAGATGGTGCTGTCCTCGATCGCGCGGCGACGCGCCGCTTCCTGCGCGGCGCGGCCCTCGGCCCGGGCCAGGGCGCGGCGCGCCTCGTCGATCTCCTGGGCCATGGTGCGGCGCTGGGCCTCGGCCTCCTTGGCCAGGGCGCGCAGGCCCGCGAGGCTGCGCTCGAGCACCAGCCGCTCGCCGAGCGCGCAGAACAGCGCGGCGATCCGCCGGGCCTCGGCCGGGTCGCACGCCGCGGCGAGCAGCGCCGCGGCCGGGCCCTGCAGCAGGCCGGGCGGCGCGGCGAAGCGCAGGCCGGGCTGCAGCGGGAGGAGGAAGCCGTCCGGCGGCGCCGGCTCGGCGCCCGCACTGAGGCGGAGGCGGGCGACGGGGACGGGCTGCGGCGCGTCGTCCAGGGCCAGTGGCGGCCCGTCCGGCCCGACGACGAGGCCGGCGGCGAGCAGCGAGGCGGCGAGCGGGCCCTCGGGCGCGGCAGCGAGCCGCACCGGACCGAGCGCGGCCGCGAGCCAGGCCAGGAAGGGGTGCAGCGGCAGGAGGTCGGTGCCGGTTTCGGCGGTGGGCTCGCTGCGGGCAGCGGCCTCGAGCGCGGGAGTCCACCAGCCTGCGGTGTCGTCGAGCGGTTGCCCGTCGGCGATCTCAGCCACCGTCCCGCTTGTGCCTGTAGCCATTGGAACCTTCCGCTGGGCGGCGCTGCTCATACCGTCTGGTCCGGGGAGCGTCCAATGCGGTGCCGCGGGTGATGGCGGCTTGGCGCGTGGACGCGGATGATCAGCATGTCGCGATCACGCCCGCCTCGGCGCCTTCGCAGGCGGCGGGCGGCTGCGCCGTTCAGAACACCGCGCCGAGTTCGGCAAGCTTCGGCAGCCGGCGGTCCTTGTCGGACAGCACCGCCGCCGCCGGCGCGACCTGCCAGTCGATGCCGAGCGTCGGATCGTCCCAGGCGAGGCCGCGGTCGCAATCCGGCGCGTAGGTGTCGCTGACCTTGTAGGCGACCTCGGTATCGGGCTCGAGCGTCGAGAAGCCATGCGCGAAGCCGACGGGGACGTAGAGCATCATGCCGTTCTCGGCGGTCAGCTCGGCGGCGACGTGCTTGCCGCGGGTCGGCGAGCCGCTGCGCAGGTCGACCGCGACGTCGAGGATGCGGCCGCGCAGCACGCGCACCAGCTTGGCCTGGCCGCGCGGCGGGATCTGGAAGTGCAGGCCGCGCACCGTGCCGAGCGGGCGCGACAGCGACTGGTTGTCCTGCACCAGCTCCTCGGCGACGCCGAGGGCGGCGAAGTCGCGCCGGCTGTAGGTCTCGGCGAAGTGGCCGCGGGCATCGCCGAAGCGACGCGCGGTGACCAGCAGCGGGCCGTCGAGGCCGACGAAGCCCTGGGCGATGAAGTTGCCGGCGCTGCGCGGCTCGGCGAGGGGCAGCGTTGTCATGCAGGCCATGGTCCACCCGTTCGATGCGGTGGCGCTACTTGCCGAACCGCCGCCGCGCGCACAAGCCGCGCCGGCGTCACCCGCCCAGGATGGTCGAGCCGAGCGTGTCGAGCCCGACCGGCATGACGGGGGGTTGGCGGATGGTCTCGCGGAAGCGCGCCTGCCGCTCGGGCGGCACCAGCATCAGCAGGAAGCCGCCGGCGCCGGCGCCGCAGAGCTTGCCACCCAGCGCACCCGCGTCGCGGCAGGCATCGTAGAGCGCGTCGATCGCCGGGGTGGTGACCTTGGAGGAGAGCCGCTTCTTGGTCTCCCAGCCCTCATGCAGCATCGCGCCGAACTCGGCGAGCATGCGCCCGGGGTCGCTGCCCTCGAGCACGTCGACCGCCTGGGTGGTCAGCGCGAGCAGGTGGGAGAGGTCGCGGTCGAGGGCGCCGGCCCTGGTCTTCTCGATCTGCTCGTCGAGCGTCTCGGAGGCGAAGCGGGTGACACCGGTATAGACCAGGAAGAGCGAGCCGGTGAGCGCGGCGACGCAGGGGGCCGACATCTGCAGCGGGCTGATCCGGGTGCGGTCGCCCTGAAAGTCGAAGCGGTTCAGCCCGCCGAAGGCGGCGTGGTACTGGTCCTGCACGCCGACATTCTCGTGCAGCAGCTCATGCTCGACGAAGATCGCCGCGCGCGCCAGGTCGAGCTTGGTGAGCTGGCGCTTCTGCAGCGCGCAGATCAGGTTGATGAAGCCGACGGTGAAGGAGGAGGAGCTGCCGAGGCCGCTGCGCGCGGGCAGGTCGGTCATGGTCGAGACGTGCAGCGGCTCGGTCACGGCGTAGTGCCTGAGCGCCTCGCGCACCACCGGATGCTCGATCTGCCCGACCTCGGTCACGGTCTCGATCCGCGAATAGGTGACGCGGTAGCGGTAGTCGAGCACGCTCGGCAACACGAGCGCCGAGACGTAGACATACTTGTCGATCGCCATGCCGAGCACGGCGCCGCGCGCGCGGCTGAAGTATTCGGGATAGTCGGTGCCGCCGCCGAAGAAGCTCACGCGCAGCGGCGTCCTGGACGTGAGCAGCATCGGTTGTTCCTTCCGGCGGCCACGAGCCCGCTGCGACCTCGGCCCGCGTGATAGGGGACGCCGCGGGTGTATACAAGAAAAGCCGCACCCCCTCGACAGCACCGGCATGCAGGTCTGTCATGCATCGCCCCCAGCGCGAGGTCCCGCATGCCAGTCGAACCGCCGCCGCCGCCGCAACTCCCGCCCCTGGGCTCGCCGATCGGCCGCGCCCTGCCGCGGCGGGAGGATCGCCGGCTGCTGCTGGGGCGCGGGCGCTTCCACGACGATATCGAGCTGCCGGGCAACGCGCTGCACGCGGTCTTCGTCCGTAGCCCGCATCCGCATGCGCGGATCGGGGGCATCGATACGGCGGCGGCGCGCGCCTTGCCCGGCGTCGCCGCCGTGCTCACGGGCGCCGAGCTGAATGCCGCGGTCGCGCCGCTCAAGCTGGCGCCACCGATTCCCGGCCTGCTGCCGGTCGAGACGCCGGCGATGCCGGACGACAAGGCGCGGCTGGTCGGCGACCCGGTGGCGCTGGTGCTGGCCGAGACCCGGGCGCTGGCCGAGGACGCGGCGGAACTGGTCGGGATCGAGTGGGAGGTGCTGCCGGCGATCGCCTCGGTCGCGCAGGCGCAGGCGCCGGGTGCGGCGCTGGTCGACGAGACCGTCCCCGGCAACCGGGTGGCGCAGCAGCGGGTCGCGACGCCGGGCCTCGAGGCCGCCTTCGCCCGCGCCGACCGGATCATCGAGGTCGCGTTCGCGCAGCAGCGCCAGACCCATGTGCCGATCGAGCCGCGCGGCTGCCTGGCGCTCTGGGACGAGGGCCGCGAGCACCTGACGCTGCATGTCGGCACCCAGGCGCCGCACCCCTATCGCACCGGCGTCGCGGCACGGCTGGGGCTGAAGGAATGGCAGGTGACGATCGTCTCGCCCGACATGGGCGGCGGCTTCGGGCAGAAGATCATCCCGGCGCGGGAGGATCTCTGCTGCGCGGCGGCGGCGCGCCTGCTCGACCGCCCGGTGCGCTGGCGCGAGACCCGCAGCGAGAACCTGGCGGCGTCGATCCATGCGCGCGAGGAGGCGATCGCGGCGCGCGCCGGCGTCACCGCGGATGGCCGGCTGGTGGCGCTCGACGTGACCATCACGGTCGATAGCGGCGGCTGGTGCCTGTTCCCGGCCGACTACATCGCGCGGGCGATCTGCCTCATCATCCCCGGCGCGACGCGGCTGCGGGAGTATGGCTATTCGACCGCGATCTGGCTGACCAACAAGGCGCCGTCGGGGCCGATGCGGGCGCCGATGGCGATGGCGGCCTGGGTGACCGAGGGGCTGCTGGACGAGATCGCGCGGGCGCTGGCGCTGGATCCTTTGGAGGTACGGCGGCGCAACATGATCGGCGCCGCCGACCTGCCCTGGGTCAGCGCCACCGGCCAGTGCTACGAGGCGATCACGCCGCGCGAGACGCTGGAGGCCGTGGTCGCGGCGGTCGACTACGACGCGGTGCGGGCGGAGCAACGGCGGCGCGGCGCGGGCGGCAGGCTGCTGGGCCTAGGCCTCTGCACCGTCATCGAGAGCAACACCTATGGCTCGGCCTTCTACCGCGCCGCCGGCATTCCTGGTTCGGGTCACGAGGCGGTCTCGGTGCGGGTCGAGCCCTCCGGCGCGGTGCTGGCGAGCTGCGGGCTGATGGGCTCCGGCCAGGGCTACGAGACGACCTTGGCGCAGACCACCGCGGCGGGGCTGGGGTGCAAGCCGGAGGATGTGCTGGTCCAGCTCGGCCATACCGACATCGCGCCCTACGGGATGGGCAGCCGCGGCGCGCGCGGGGCGACGGCGGGTGGCGGCGGGCTCTACATCGCGGGGCTCCGGCTGCAGGCGAAGTGCCTGGCCATCGCCGCCGCGCTGCTCGGGCGGAACAGCGCGGATGGGCTGGCGCTGCGCGAGGGCCGCGTCATGGCGCAGTCGGGCGAGGGCCTGGTCGATGCCGGGCTCGGCCTCGCCGAGATCGCGCGCACCGCGCATCTCGACCCGCTGCGCCTGCCGCCCGGCATGACGCCCGGGCTGCACGAGATCTACGCCTATGACCCGCCGGACCTGACCTTCACCGACAGCGCGCATGCGGCGCTGGTCGAGATCGACCGCGAGACCGGCGAGATCGCGCTGCTGCGCTATCTCGCGGCCGAGAATGCCGGCCAGGCGATCAACCCGATCATCGTGGAGGGCCAGGGCCACGGCGCCATCGCGCTCGGCCTCTCGGGCGCGCTGATGGAGCATCTCGCCTATGGCGAGGATGGCCAGCTGCTCGCCGGGACCTTCATGGATTATGCGCTGGCCCGCGCCGGCGACCTCTCGGGGATCGAGCTGATCCACCGCAACATCCCCGACCCGCGCACGCCGGCCGGCATCAAGGGCATGTCGGAAGGCGGCACCATGGGCGGCGGCGGCGCGCTGATGAATGCGGTGAACGATGCGCTGGCGCAGGTCGGCAGGCGGCTGGGCAAGGGGCCCGCCACACCCGCCCGCATCTGGGCCGCGCTGCGGGCATGAAAAAACGCCGGCGGGCAGGCCCGCCGGCGTCGTTCAACCCAAGCTGGCGCCTCGGCTCAGGCGCTCTTGGTCATGATCTCGTCCGCGATGTTGCGCGGCACCGGATCATAGTGGTGGAACTGCATCGAGAAGCTCGCGCGGCCCTTGGTCATGCCGCGGAGGTTCGAGATGTAGCCGAACATCTCCTTCAGCGGGACATGCGCGCGGACGATGACCGAGGTGCCGGCCATGTCCTGGCTCTGGATCACGCCGCGGCGGCGGTTGAGGTCGCCGACGACGTCGCCGACGTGATCCGACGGCGTGGTGACCTCGACATCCATGATCGGCTCGAGGATCTGCGGCCCGGCCTTCTTCATGCCCTCGCGGAAGCAGGCCTTGGCCGCGATCTCGAAGGCCAGCGCGCTGGAGTCGACGTCGTGGTACTTGCCATCGACCAGGCGGTACTTGAAGTCGACCGTCGGGAAGCCGGCGAGCACGCCGGTATCGGCCTGCACCTTGATGCCCTTCTCGACCGCCGGGATGTATTCCTTCGGGACCGAGCCGCCGACGATGCCGTTCTCGAACTCGATGCCCTGGTTGCGCTCAAGCGGCGAGAACTCGATCTTCACCTCGGCGTACTGGCCCGAGCCGCCCGACTGCTTCTTGTGGGTATAGGTCTCGGTGTGCGGCTTGGAGATCGTCTCGCGATAGGCCACCTGCGGCGCGCCGATATTGGCGTCGACGCCGTACTCGCGCTTCAGGCGGTCGATGATGATCTCGAGATGCAGCTCGCCCATGCCGGACAGGATGGTCTGGCCGGTCTCCTGGTCGGTCTTCAGGCGCAGCGAGGGGTCCTCGCCGGCCAGCTTCTGCAGGCCGAGGGTCATCTTCTCGATGCCCTCCTTGGTCTTCGGCTCGACCGAGATGTCGATGACCGGGACCGGGAAGGCCATGCGCTCGAGCACCACCGGGTCATCCGAGGAGGCCAGGGTGTCGCCGGTGCCGGTGTCCTTCAGCCCGACGAAGGCGGCGATGTCGCCGGCCGAGACCTCCTTGATCTCCTCGCGCTTGTCGGCGTGCATCTGGAACATGCGGCCGATGCGCTCGCGGTTGTCCTTGGTCGTGTTCATGACCATGTCGCCCTGTCGCAGCGTGCCGCGATAGACGCGCACGAAGGTCAGGTTGCCGTATTTGTCGTTGATGATCTTGAAGGCGAGGCCGGCGAAGGGCGCGTTCGGGTCGGCCGGGATGTTCGGCCGCTCGGCGGTCTCGTCCTGGCCCTCCTCCGGTGCCACCTTGATGCCGGGGATGTCGATCGGGCTCGGCAGGTAGTCGATGACCGCATCGAGCAGCGGCTGCACGCCCTTGTTCTTGAACGCCGTGCCGCAGAGCACCGGGCGGAACTCGCCGGAGATGGTGCCCTTCTTGATGGCGCGCTTCAGCAGCGGGATCGGCACGTCGCCGTTCTCGAGATAGGCCTCCATCGCCTCGTCATCGGCGCCGACCACGATCTCGAGCATCTTCTCGCGGTATTCGGCGGCGTTGTCGGCAAGGTCGGCCGGAATCGGCTCGTCGTGATAGGCGGCGCCGAGGTCGTCGCCCTCCCAGATGATGGCCTTCATCTCGATCAGGTCGACGACGCCCTGGAAGGTGTCCTCGTTGCCGATCGGCAGCTGCAGGGTCACCCAGTTGATGCCGAGCTTCTCGGTCAGCGTCGCCGCCGCCTTGTAGAAATCGGCGCCGGTGCGGTCGAGCTTGTTGATGAAGATGACGCGCGGCACGTTGTAGCGA
>Ga0114976_10001912_pt1 | contig 13091 bp, 13 predicted proteins | sample S_130805_EF_Meta_FD_87319 | JGI IMG/M metagenome (GOLD analysis project Ga0114976, IMG submission 87319) | Freshwater microbial communities from Lake Simoncouche, Canada to study carbon cycling - S_130805_EF_MetaG | ecosystem: Environmental > Aquatic > Freshwater > Lake | place: Lake...
AAAGCCTGGCAACGACCTACTCTTCCGTGCCTTAAGACAAAGTACCATTGGCGCTAAAGGGCTTAACTGCCGAGTTCGGAATGGGATCGGGTGTTACTCCTTTGCAATAATCACCAGGCAACATTTTATACATAAATAGTATTCTTTTGTAAATATCATTGAAGTTTCGACTAATTCGATCAAAATTCACAAAAGTAGATAATTTGAAATATAATGCTATAAATAAAAAAATTATCGCGGGGTGGAGCAGTCTGGTAGCTCGTCAGGCTCATAACCTGAAGGTCCTTGGTTCAAATCCAAGCCCCGCAACCAATTTCAATAGTATTAAATGTAAATAAAGTTTTTATTATTGGTTTAATTTTAGTACTTGATAGTAAATTTATTATTATTTAATTTTTTTGCTATTTCACCTTCTATCCATTTATAAGTTATTTCCAATCCAGATCTTAAGCTAATTTCGAAATCCCATCCGATTTTTTCTTTAACAAGGTCATTGTTACTTGATCGTCCTCTTACTCCTTTTGGCTTGTCTAATTGATAATTTTTTTCAACCTTATAGCAGCCAATTTCTTCAATAATTTTTATCATTTGATTGATGGATACCTGCTCTTCAGAGCCTATGTTTAAGACCTCGCGATAACTGCTTTCAAATATTTTTTTTGTTCCTTTAATACAATCATCAATAAACATAAAACTCCTTGTTTGCTCACCATCTCCCCATACATCAATTTTTTTTTCGCCTGAATTTTTAGCAATTATTAATTTTCTACATAAAGCAGCGGGTGCTTTTTCTCTACCTCCATCAAAAGTTCCTATTGGACCATAAACATTATGATATCTTGCTACTCTAGTTTCTAACCTATAATCTTCATAGAAATGTCGACACATTCTCTCACTAAATAATTTCTCCCAACCATATCCATCTTCTGGCATTGCAGGATAAGCATCTGATTCTTTTAAACCATGTATAAAATTACTTGTTTGTTTATCGGTATTATAAACGCAGGCACTGGATGAAAAAAAATATTTTTTTACTTTATTTATTAAACAAGCGCGTAATAAATTGGTATTAATAAGAACTGAAAGCATACATTCTGCTTTGTTATTTTCTATAAATCCCATCCCACCCATATTGCAGGCCATATTATAAATAAAATCAACACCTTTAGTTACCTCAAGACAATTTTCATATTCTTTTAAATCTAAAGAGAAATTTTTATTAGAATTAAATATCTGAAACCAATTTTCTAAAGGCTTTACATCTGCGCATATTACTTCATGGCCGTCATCTAATAAAGATTTGACAAGATGCCCCCCTATGAATCCCCCTGCACCACAAACCAAATATTTATTTTTCATTATGTTCATTAAAATTAATTCTTTCTTTCTCTAAAACTAAAGGTAAATTTTTAGAGTAGGTTAAAACTGTAGAAACATACTCGCCTATCAACCCAATAATCATAATCTGAATGGAAGCCATGCCAAAAAAACCAACTATAATAGGTGCCAAACCTAATTGAAAACTATACCAATTAAATATTTTATAAAAAAGAAAGATTATTGAAATCAAAAGACTTATAAAACCAGAAAAAAAACCAAATAAAATCATAAATCTTAGCAAAGCATTTGAATGCTTCACAACTCCAACTAAACCCAAATCAAACAAGGTATATAAATTATTTTTAGAAATACCGGCCATTCTTTGTTGTTGATCAAAATCAACGAAGTCTATTTGAAATCCTAATTCGAAAATAAGGCCTCTTAAATAAGGATAAGGATCTTTAATAGTTTTTAAAACATCAATTACACTTTTATCATACAAACCTTCGCCTGTAATATTTCGTTCCATCCTATTATTGGAAATTTTACAAAGAAAACTATAATAGAATGATTTCAATATTTTTAAAAATAAACCATCACTAACTATTTTTCGCCTACCCAAAACTACTTTCGACCCAGCTCTCCACTGTTTATAATATTTAGGGATAAGATCGGGTGGAGATTGAAAATCACTATGCATAATTATAGCTGCATCGCTTTTTGATTGTAATAAAGCATGATATGGCGATCGGATATGACCAAAATTACTTAGGTTTAATATTGCTTTAATATTCTTATGCTTTGAAGTTAGATCTCTAATTGCTTCAATGGTACCATCACTGGAATTATTATCGATGATTATTTGTTCATAATTAATTTTATTAGACTCGCATATATTTTTTATAAGTAAAGATAACTCATTAATATTTTTAACTTCATTATAAGTTGGTGTAATAATTGTTATCAATGACATTACGGTTTTATATTATCTTATAATGGATCTTTTTTTAGAGAATTAATAGTATTATTAATTGCGTCAAGACTATTATATTTTAGTTTTAATTTTAGTTCTTTTTTTGCTTTATTAACTGAAGGCAAATATACATCAATAAAATTTGATTCAATTTTATTAAATTTAAAACTTAATTTATTATTTTTTGCTAAATAAGCTCCTAAAGTTCTTATATTGATGCTATGGTCCGAACCTACGTTATAAGTGGGGCACATATTATTAGCTTTTGAAATTATTTTTAATAACCATTGAGCCAAGTCATCAGCATGCATATATGATCTATAAACTTTGTAATTCGCTTTTAATTCTAAAAATTTTTTATCCAATATACTCTGAATAAAGTTACCAACAACAAAATTGCTTTTTCTTGGTAAAAATTTACCTACAAAAGCAAAGCACCTCGCTATGGATACTTTTATCCCAAATTGACCTAATTTTTCAAAAATTTTCTCACTCTTTAATTTAACAATTGAATACATATTTCTATCTTTGTTTTTAAAATTTAAACGTTTATTTTTAAATAAATAAATTTCATTAAATCTTTTTAAATGTTCTGGCTGTTCTCCATATACGGCGCCTGAACTTGTATAAAGTATTTGGCTTTTAGAATGATATTTTTTAGCTAATTTGTAATAATTACAAACCGCTTTATAGTCTTGTTTATAATTATGAATAATAACGCAATAAATAACATAATCTGCGAAAGGAATTTTTTTTAATTTTGCAATGTCGCCGTAAATACTTATTACTTTAATTTTTTTTTTTAATTTTGAATGAATTTTAATTTTATGCACACCTCTACTCAATAGTAAAATTTTATTAATGTTTTTAAAAGAGCGAAAACGAAGAATATAATCTAATATTGATTTTCCAAAAAAACCTGTGCCGCCAATAATTAATAATGTTCGAGATTTAGATCTCATATTTATAAAAAGTTATTTTAAATATGGATACATATTATTCAATGGCTGGGCAACAAGTCTTCCATTAATTAATTTTCTATTAAGACTCTATAATTATTTGATTAATAATATTATTTTATTTAATCACTTTTTTTAAGTATTTCATCAAAAATTTATAATTTCCTACTTTACCCACTATTTTTGCGCTAATAGATGCTGAGAAGATCCTCGTTTTACAATTTGAATTCGTTATGGACTCACTTAACCAAGAACTTACTCCTCCATCTTGAAAATGATCTTCTATAACAGTTACAGATTTATATTTTTTTAAAAAATTATATTGATACTTTTTGTATTTCATTCCCCATAAAGGAAGAGAATATAATGAAAACTTAGATATTTTTTTTAAAATATGACTTTTTGCATACTCTATTACTGAACCAGTAGTCAAAAAAATATTTTTTTGTTTTTGAAGTTCAATATTATTATCAAGGACTTTTATCCATTTACCTGGATAAATCCTAGGAATCGATTTGTGGATTTTATACTTAGAGTCTTTAGATAGTCTTAAGTAAGAAGGTTGTGGATTATTAATTAAATATCTTATGCAACTTCTCGCTTCTTGTGTGTCGCCTGGGGATGCAATTAAAAAATTAGGTAAAGTTCTAATAAGCGCGTAGTCTTGAAGTCCATGATGAGAATAGCCTAACGCACCATAATCAAGACCCGAACCAACAGCAACTATTGTCACGGGTAATTTATGATAATCAACATCATTTCTTAACTGCTCTAAGCATCTAAATGTTACAAAATTATTAATAGAATAAACAAAAACGTGCTTTCCAGAATAGGCTAAGCCAGCCGCGTATCCGATCATACTTTGTTCTGCTATACCAGCATTAAAGAAATTTTTTGGAAATTTTTTTCGGAAATTATCCACGACACCAAAACCTAAATCATTAACTAGTAATATAATATTTTTTTTTTTAGTAGTGGCTTTTATCAATTCTTCAATAAAAATATTTCTCATTTGATCATTTTTTTTGCTCTTGTTAATTCTTCAAAATTAGGAGACTTATAATGCCAAATAATTTTATTCTCCATAAACTTAATGCCCTTGCCTTTAATAGTATTTGCTATAACTATTTTAGGTTTTTTATTGGTCTTATTTATTAATTTTTTTAAAGAATTGTAAATGTTGAAAAAGTTATGACCATCTATTTTTGTTACATCACAACCAAAAGAAATAAATTTTCTGCTTAAAGGCTCGAGCTTTAATATATTTTTTGAATAATCAATACTCTGTATTTTATTATAATCTATTATGATAATTAAATTATCAAGTTTATGAAATGAAGCAAAAAGTAGCGACTCCCAAGTAGTACCTTCGTTTAATTCACCATCACTTATCAAAACATATATTTTGTTATTAGTCTTATTTATTTTTTGAGCTAGCGCTACGCCGGTAGCGAGAGGAATTCCGTGTCCCAACGATCCTGATGAAAAAACTACCCCCGGAACTTTATGACTGGCGTGCAGCATTAGTTTGGAATTATTTTTGCCAAATGAATCTAATGTTTTAGTATTTATATACCCAAATTTATTCAACACACAATAAAGCGCTAAACATGCGTGTCCTTTGCTTAATATAAAAATATTTTTTTTATAAATAAAATTATCATACAAGACCAACAAAATATCCACGATCGATAAAGAGCTGCCTATATGAGAAGATTTACTCGCATATGATAATTCGAGTATTTTTTTTCTAATGTCTTTAGAAATTTTTTTATATTTTTCCAATTAAATTTTTAAGTATTTTTTATTGAAATTAAATTTTAAAAAATTTTTTTATTATTTCTATTGAATAATATAAATGTTTGTCTGTCAGTCCTGGATATAAACCTACCCAAAAAGTATTTTCCATAACAAAGTTAGTGTTTTTAAGGCTTCCGCTTACTCTATATAAAGCATTTTTCATATACGGTTGTTTGACTAAATTGCCTGCAAATAACAATCTAGTTCCAATTTTATTAACATTTAAATAATTTATTAAATTATTTCTGTTATATTTATTATTTTCTCTTAAAGAAATTGGAAACCCAAACCAGGACGGATCTGAATTTTTTTCAGCTTCTGGTAATATCAGAAATTCCTCTAATTCTTTTAAATTTTTATATAAAAAATTAAAATTTTCTTTTCTTTTTTTTATAAAACCCTCTAGGCGATCTAATTGAGCAAGACCGCAAGCTGCCTGCATATCAGTAATTTTCATATTATAACCTAAGTGAGAATATGTATATTTATGATCATAACCAAATGGTAAATCACCAAGCTTCCAGCCAAATCTTTTATTACATGTATTGTCTTTTCCGGGTTCACAATAGCAGTCTCTGCCCCAGTCCCTAAAAGACTCAGCTATACGTTTTAACTTTATGCTATTTGTAAACACAGCACCTCCTTCCCCCATTGTAATATGATGAGCAGGATAAAAACTTAAAGTTGCTAAGTCTCCAAAAGTTCCTACATTTTTGTTTTCAAATTTAGAACCCAATGCATCACAACTATCTTCTATAAGCCACAAATTATATTTATCACATATTTCTTTAATCCTTTTTACATTGAATGGATTCCCCAAGGTATGAGCTAACATTATTGCTTTTGTTTTTGATGTAATTGCCTCTTCAACCAAATTTTCATCAATATTATATGTGGGAATTTTAACATCAATAAAAACTGGTATTGCTCCAAATTGAATAATGGGGTTTACGGTAGTTGGAAATCCGGCTGCTACCGATATTATTTCATCTCCCTTGCTGATCGCTCTTTCTTTTAATTTTGGGGAAGTTAATGTTGAAAAAGCAACTAAATTTGCTGATGAACCAGAATTAACTGTAAGCAAACATTTAATGCCTAAAAAATTTGAAAGTTTTTCTTCAAACTTATTATTAAATCTTCCTGTAGTAAGCCATCCATCAAGTGAAGCCTCAACCATATTTTGAACTTCCGATGAACCAATTAATTTTCCAGAAACAGGTACATCGCTTACTCCTGGGATAAAATCTTTTTCTTTAAAATTAATATTCGAATAATTTTCTACTAAATTAAGGATTGCATTTCTAAGATCTAAGATTTTGGGATTATTCATATTTTATACAACTAATTAAAATAATTTATTATCTGTTCTTTTGAGAAAACCAAAAGGTTTTTTTTTTTTAAAAAAGATTTATGCCAATCAGAAACCAAAATTAAAGATTCTTTAAGATTGTATTTAGGCTGCCACCCCAGTGTCTTTCGAGCCTTTGAAGAATCAAGCATCAACATCTTACTTTCGTAATATTTTTTTGATAGAACAGGTTTTTTAATAATTTTTATAGGATTATTAAAGTGACTATTAAGTTCATTGATAACGTTTAATACAGTCCTATTATTAGAATTGTCAGGACCAAAATTCCAAGAATAATCTTTATATTGTTTTTTTTCATATAATTTTATTAACAATAATAAATAACCATATAAAGGATCTAACACATGTTGCCATGGTCTTATTGAATCTGGAGATCTTAAAATAATCTTTTTCTTTTTAAAAGAACGAAAATAATCCGGGATAATTCTATCTTTTGAAAAATCACCACCACCAACAACATTACCCGCTCTAACTGAAGCAACAAATATTTTTTTTTTTTTAAAAAAAGAATTAACATATGAATTAATTACTAATTCAGCGCATGCTTTTGAACTGCTATACGGATCAAGTCCACCCAAACGATCATATTCTTTAAAAAAAGATTTTTTATTTTCATTTAAATAAACCTTATCGGTTGTAATAATAAGTCCAGCTTTAATAAAAGCTAATTCATTTAAAATATTTAAAATATTTACAGTTCCTAATGTATTAACATCATAAGTATATTTTGGATAATCATATGAATATCTTACCAAGGATTGAGCTGCCATATGCACTACAAAGTCAGGCTGAGATTTATGAATTGAATTCTTTAGTTTTTCATAATCTCTAATATCTCCAATTATAGATTTATGAATTATTTTTTTTAAATCAACTAAATCAAAAAAATTTTTTTTCTCCTCTGGTTTTAAAGAGTATCCTATAACTTTAGCTCCAAGTAAATTTAATAAAATAGAAAACCACCCCCCTTTAAAACCTGTGTGCCCTGTTAAAAAAACTTTTTTGTTTTTCCAAAATTTTTTTAAATAATTAAAATTATTATTCATTTCCAAAGTTTCCATGGAGCCTTTTTTAAAAGCCATAAACTATCTAAATAATTTTTATCTCTAACTGTATCCATTGGATGCCAAAAACCATGGTGGTGGTAAGCTATGAGTTGAGATTTTTTAGAAATTTTTTCAAGAGGTTCTTTTTCCCATATAGTAGAATCGTCTTTTAAATATTTAAAAATATCTTTTTTTAAAACAAAAAAACCTCCGTTAACCCAAGATCCATCTCCTTTTGGTTTTTCTGAAAATTTTTTTACTAAATTATTTTTTTTATCAATATCAACAGCTCCAAATCTACCTTGTGGCTGAACAACTGTCATAGTAGCGGTTTTTCTACTTAATTTATGATATCTAATTAATTGTTTTATATTAATATTTCCGACACCATCTCCATAAGTTAATAAAAAATCTTCTTTAATATAATTTTTAATTCTTAAAATTCTTCCTCCTGTAAGTGTATTTTCCCCCGTATCCACTAAAGTTATTTTCCAATCTACTGATGAACCTTTTCTGTGAAAATCAATACTATTTTTTGAAATATCAATAGTAACATCCGATAAATGCAAAGAATAATTTGCAAAATATTCTTTAAGTAAATAACCTTTATATCCGCAACAAATTATAAAATCTTTAATTCCAAAAAAAGAATAGATTTTCATAATATGCCAAATTATAGGCATACCACCAATCTCGATCAAAGGTTTGGGTCTTAAAATACTCTCTTCTGATATTCTTGTTCCTTGCCCGCCGGCTAATATTACTAATTTCATATTAATTACTATATATACTTTATCATCTTAATTTAAATAAATATTGATGCTCACAATAGTAATTTGTACCGATGGAAGATATAATTATTTATATCAACTATTAAATGACCTATCAAACTTTAAAATACCTATTTGGATTATAGATTTTAATAACAAAAAAGACAAAAAAAAAAATTATCAAAATATAAATAAGAATATAAAATTAATTCTTAATGACAAATGTTCTACATTCTCTGAGAGATTTGTTAAATATATAAAATTAATTAAAACTAAATATGTCTGGTTTATAGGCGATGATGATAGAGTTGAAAGTAATTATCTAGAAAAACTTATTCTATTTTTGAAAAAAAATAACTTCAGTGGTTTTACTTTGGGATACGAGGTTTTTAGAAAAGACCCCCTAGTTAAGAAAAAAAACCAATTAAAAAAAATAGAATATAAATATTTAAATATATATGAAGATGTTCATAACTTAGGATTGGTAAGCACTCAAATTATAAATACTGAAAGTTATAAAATAATATCTAAAAATCTTAATGAAAAATATTTAAACAAAAGTATGTATCCTCAAGTAGATGTGATAACAAAAATAATAAGTACATTTAATGACTGGCAAAAAATAAATAACACGATAGTTTATTACAGGGTCAATAATTTTAATCTAAATAAGAAGAATTTATATAATAGATTAAATGGTGAGTTTAAAGGATATCTTGTACCACTCAAAAAGATCTATGGTCATAATGATATTAAAATACTTTATCAAAAAATTTTTTTTAAAAACGTATTATCTTGGATAATTTATTGTATTGTTAATATAGGCAAAAAAAATACTTTTAAAATATTAAAGAATAATAATAAAATAATTCCATTTATATTTTGTACACATTTTATAAAAGCAATAATTTTAATTACTCCATTAAGTATTATTAAAATAGTTAGAGAGATTAAACAAAAATTAACTTCTAAATAATCTATATCTTAAAATTACAAATAAGGCTTTGATTCCATCAATAAATCTAATTTTTTTACCCTGTGCATAATCTCTGCCATTATAACTAATAGGTACCTCATATATTTTAATACCCAAATTAGAAAGCTTCACTGTGATTTCTGGACAAAAACTAAAATCATTTTCTTCAAGCTTAATATTCTTTAATATCCTTTTGCTAAACAATTTGTAACAAGTGTGAGCATCTGTAAGATTCTGACGGCAAACAGTATTAGTAATTAATGTTAATAAGTGATTAAAAAAAATCCGATAAATTGATGAAAAGTTTTTTAATTGATATCTAGACTTCCCAAGCACGCGTGAGCCATAAATAACATTACTTTTACCTGAATTATAAGCTTTCAATAATATTTTATAATCTTTGGGGGAATATTCCAAATCTGCATCTTGAATAATTATAACATCTCCTTTTACATAAGGTAATGCGGACTTAATACAACCTCCTTTACCAATATTTTTATTATGAAATATAACCTTATCAACTTTTTTTTTAATAAAATTTTTTATTATTTTTCTGCTTCCGTCAGTTGAAAAATCATCCACTAATATTATTTGTTTTTTTATTTTATTTTCATTTAATATTTTATCAATAATTTTATTAATCGTATTCTTCTCATTATAACAAGGGACTATTATTGATAATTTCATATAATTTTATTTATAAATTATTATATTATACATAAGATTTAAGTTGATGGATCTTATTCTAAAAGGAAGAAACTGATCAGAATAATTAGGAAAGTTGTATTTGATAATATTTATTAAATTTTGAACAGAATTTACATGTTCTGATGCCATGTGGTAATAATACTCTTTTTTACTAATTTTTTTTAATCTCCAAAATGAAAAATAATTGTAGAATCTACCCAAAGACCACAAAAGACCAGGATCGCAAGGCAAAGTAATGCTTATTGTACCACCTTTTTTTAATAACTTTAAAATATATAAAATAAATTTTTCTGGATCAATTATATGCTCAATGACATGTGAACAAATAACTCTATCTAGTGAATTCTTTTTAATATTGGATAAATCATTAATATAAAAAAACGGCTTTTTATTTTTATATTTTTTTTTTATATAATTTATATTTTTTATATCTTTGTCATAAAAATAATACTCTAAAATGTTTTTATGTTGAATATAATCATAATGAGATTGTCTGCCGGGTCCTATTTCTAGAATTTTTTCATGATACAAATAAGTTGGGCGATTTAATTTTTCTAGATTTGCATGTGCCTGCCTAAAGAAAAAACCTGAAATACCCCTGTATAAATTATCATAATTTTTCCCATAAAAAATTTTAAAAAGTTGTCTTTTATTTTTCATTTTTTTTATTCAAATCAAAAAAATATATAAAATTAACTAAATAGAATCCTGAGGTTTGAAGTAGCAACCTACCCATAACTGGACCAAGCATTCCTTCTAAAGAGTATTTGGTTTGAAAAAAAATTGCGTAAATCAATATTATATTAAAAATAAAAAAGATAACAACGAAGTCATATTTTAAAAAACTTTCTTTTTTAATTATTTTAACGATCACCCAAGTTATCATTGATAAAATTATAACTACGTGCTGGATCATTCCTTTAATAATATGCAAAGAAATTAATATTAAAGAATCTGAAAATATCTTAAAATTTTTTAATCTTTCAAAATTGTTAATGATTGGCTCATGAAAAAAGAAAGACTCTTTAAATAAAAAATTTAAATAAAAATATATAAAAGATATTAATAATAAAGAAACCGTCAATATTATTTTGACTCTTAAAACAGATTTAAACGATAATAAAAAAACGATAAATAAAACGAAACTATAAATTATGCCTTCTTGCTTAGACCATATTAATAAATTTAAAACAGAGATGAACAAAATTAGAAAAAAATATACGTTAACTTTTTTTTCCTGTAATAAAAAAAATAATCGGGCTATATAAGTTATTAAGAAGAAAACTAAAAACTCTTGATAGCCGCCTAATGCAAAACCATCAAATACTAGATAGCTAATTGCGCAACTTATTAATAAAAAATATTTAGATTTTATTGAGTATAGTATTGAAAAAACCGCTGATAAATAAATATATGAATAATAGAATCTCCCTAAATATTCATGCGGTGAATTAAATAAATTCCAAAAATTTGCCCACAAAAATGTTCCTAGGTGAGGATAAAAAGGATATGGCAATTCTTTCAAATTTTTTATATCACCACCTTGATAAAAATTCTGAACTTTCCAGAACCAATGTGCGACAGCGTCCCATTGTAACTTAAAATTATTTGCTATGGCGAAATAATTACATAATACTATTAACAAAAATAATAATATTGATAATATTAAATAATAATTTTTCTTATAAAAAAATTTATTTTTAAAAAATAAATATAAAGAAAAGATCAAAGACAAAATAAATAAAAAATAAATTAATAAACCAATATCTGAAAAAAAAAATGATAATATTAGATATATATTAAATTGAATTAATATATTTAAACAAATTAAATCATAAAAATTTAAATTATTAAGAAAAGTAATTTCTTTTTTTATAAAATTAAAAGGGAATAAAAATAAAAAAAATATTATAAAGAATTTAGAAAATATAAAAAAAAGTTCATTAAATTAAATTATACTCTTTTTTCAAGAAATAAACATTTATTTTTATAGTTATCTATAACTTTGTAATTAAAAAAATTTTTATCAAAATAATCTTTATGATGTTTATCATCTGAGTTATAATTAAGAATTATAAATTTACTTTTATCAAATTTATAATTTACTTTATAAAAAAAAACTGATGAAGATTTTGGAAAATCTTCAAAATTGAATGAAGTGATGTTAGTATTTATTTTAAACTTTTCATTAAGTTGTTTCAAATAACCATAGGACTCCTTTTCACAAAATCCATAAATATTAACAATTCTCTTATCATAATCATTTTTTAATATATTATAAAAATTAATTGGTAGATTAAAGGCATATACTGTAAAAAAAATAACAATTAAATTTACAGCAAAAAAATTGATATTTTTATTCATTCAAAAATTATATTTAGTCTTTATCTGGATCTATAATAAAAATAATAAAATGTTAAAAAATAAGTTAACAAACTAAGTATCAAAGAAATAAAAAAAATATCAATAAGGTAATAAGACAAATAAGGAAAAACTAATAACAACTGAATAGTAAAAAACGTTTTTAAAAATCCCCATTTTTTAAGAAGTAAATGATGAATATGCAAATTATCCCCTGAAAATGGATGTTTTTTTAACGCAATTCTCTGGATTGCCAATCTCAGCAAATCATAACCTGGAATACACATAATTAAAAATATTTCATCTGACGAAAAATTATGAACAATATTATAATTTTTTATAAAAGTATAACTTACAATATAAGAGATGACTAAACTGCCTGTTTCACCCAGGTAAGATTTATTTTTAAAATTTAGAAATAAAAAAAATACTAGTACTAATAATAGAGTTAAAAAAAATAAAACTAAAATACCTTTTAATATAAATACAATAAAGATAAATATTGCATAACATGAAGCCTGACCGTTAACGCCATCCAGCATGTTGAATGCATTAATAAATAATAAAAAACAAAGAACTGTAATAAAGTAATTAAAATTACCTAAATAAATAATTTTATTATTAAAACTAAAATTAAGACTATTCAATAAAATGTCTTTATCAAAATATAAAGAAATAATTATAGATAAAGTTGTTATTGTTAATTTTAAATTTGCATTCAATTTAAATATATAATCTATCAAACCTATAAAAAAAAAAAAAAAAAAAAAAAAAAAAAAAAAAAAAAAAAAAAAAAAAAAAAAAAAAAA
>Ga0114976_10001914_pt1 | contig 13086 bp, 8 predicted proteins | sample S_130805_EF_Meta_FD_87319 | JGI IMG/M metagenome (GOLD analysis project Ga0114976, IMG submission 87319) | Freshwater microbial communities from Lake Simoncouche, Canada to study carbon cycling - S_130805_EF_MetaG | ecosystem: Environmental > Aquatic > Freshwater > Lake | place: Lake...
ACTCCAATTTCCGCTATTATAAATGTTTTACTCATGAATATATCCCTCAAAATAATGTTCTCTGAAACTTCTAACCATCAATGTATTTGTTTTGAAAGAGAATTTAGGTATTTCTAATTTTAAATAATCACAAAGGACGATTTCAAACCAAGGAACGCCAGCGCCCCATGTGGTAAGCATGGCACCTCCAAATCTTGGATTCACTTCCATTGTGTAAATTTCTTTCGTTTCTGAATCTTCAATAAATTGAACGGTAATTGCGCCTTTAATTCCAGCTTGATTTGCAAGAATTTTACAGGCATTACTAATTTTTTCGTTTTCTACTGTAAGGCTTTTTACCGCCTCACCACCCAAAGTTTCGAGTCGTTTTCTAATTCCAAAGAATTGGAAATCACTATTCAAAGCAATATAGCCATCTACAGAATACTCCTGTCCTTTGATGCAATTTTGAATTTCGTAGTTCTTAGATTGTTCTGAAGCTAAAAATGCTTCAAGTTCGCTTTGCTCGTTGAAAAATATCAATCCCTTACTTGCCGAACCGTTATCTGGTTTTGCAATTGCAGGGATTTTATATCCGAAACCCGCAGTTGGCATTCCAATCGATTCAAAAAACAGGTTAGATGCCTTTTTGCTGAAAAAAGTTTTGCAATTGGAATAATCGGACGTTGGTGTAAATACAAAATCTGTTAATTGAGCCAAAAGGTCAACAGCCTGATCGTGGTAGGGAATGGCAATTTCAATTTGATTTTCCGAAATTGTTTTTTTGATATCATTGAGGATGTTTGGGTCTGAAAATCTCAAACCTTGAAATACAGTTGCAATTTTCTCAATTGGCAATCCAAATCCCATTTCATAAGCGAATATTTGAATTTCAATGCCCAATTTTTTGCCAGCGTCAATAAAACATTCAGCTGCAGAATATCTTTTCCCTCCACCGATGAAAAGTATGTTCAATTTTCTCATCTTGCGAAATAAGGGCTGCTTGGAATATTAATTAAACGGGCTTGAATGTCTATTGCCGTTGAACAGTCTGTCATTACACAGTTGTTTTCGAACATTGGTAGGGTAAATAGCAATTCCCATCCTGGTCTACACATGGTTTTATTGTTGTTTGCTAACTTTAAAAAGGCATCTCTTTCTTCTTTTGAGGGAAGTAAAATTGCGCACAGCCAATAATTGCTGTGTTGCTCATTTGGTTCCTGAAGGAATTGAATTTCTTTGAAATGTGAAAATAATTCCATATATTGTTCTGTCAATTTTCTTTTTTCAGCCAAAAACGCTGGAAGTTGTTCTAATTGAGCACAAAGTAAGGCTGCGTTTATATTTGGCATTCTGTAATTGTATCCAATTTGATCATGGAAAAACTCCCATGCATGTGGTACTTTGGCTTGCGTAGTAAGGTGTTTCGCTTTTTTTGCCAAAGTTTCATCTTGGGTTAAAATAACACCACCACCACCGGAGGTAATGGTTTTATTGCCATTAAAACTGATTGTTCCAAATTTTCCAAAAATGCCACTGTGCTTGCCTTTGTAATACGAACCCAAACTTTCTGCGGCATCCTCTACTACATCAATAAAATAATCATCACAAATTTCGATGATTTTGTCAATTTCTGCACAAAATCCAAATGTATGCATCGGTACACAAGCCCTAATTGCTTTTCCACTATTTGTATGGATACAAATATTGTTTTCTAAATGGCACTCGGATTTTAAAAACGCTTGGAGTTTCTCAGGAGAAAGTGACAATGTGTTTTCGTCGATATCAATAAATACCGGAGTAGCGCCGCAATAGGAAATGGCGTTCACCGTTGCAATAAATGAAAACGGTTGGGTAATAACCAAATCGTTTTGCTCAACATTGCATAATTTCAAGGCAATATGGAGCGCAGATGTTCCATTAGAACACGCAATTGCAAATTTAGATCCAGTGTACTTGGCCAAATCTAATTCTGCCCTGTCAACAAAGGGTCCAACACTAGAAACAAAAGTTGAATCTATACATTCATTGAGATATTTCTTTTCATTTCCTCTGAAATTTGGTGCATGCAAAGGAATAAATTCATTTTCTTTAGCATGGAAAATTTTACGGATATTTTTTATAATCTCTTGATATTCAATTGTATTTTCTTCCATTGTTTGATTTTTATACCTGAAAATTTATATTATTCTTTATAAACTGCGTTTACAAAATTAGCAGATTATTGTCATTTACATAAACACTCCTTTACTTTGTACCCTCAAATTATGCTAAATTTAATATTATTCGGCCCTCCAGGTGCAGGAAAAGGCACGCAAAGTGAAAAAATTTTGGTGAAATATAACCTAAAACATATTTCTACTGGTGACTTGTTAAGGGCAGAGCGCAATGCAGGTACTGAACTTGGAAATCAAGCCAATGAATTTATTTCAAAAGGAGAATTGGTTCCAGATGCAGTGGTTATTGGTATGGTAAAGAATTTTATGGCTGATAATACAGATGCCAAAGGATTTATATTTGATGGTTTTCCTAGAACAATTGCACAAGCAGAAGCTTTGGATTCAATGTTGACAGATTTCAATACGGAAATTTCAATTGTTTTGGGATTGGAAGTAAATGAAGATGAATTGGTAACAAGATTATTGTTACGCGGCCGAACTAGCGGGCGCGCTGATGATCAAAGTGAAGATACTATTCGCAACCGTTTTCAGGAATATTTGAATAAAACGTTGCCAATTCAAAATTATTATTTAGCAAAAAATAAATATTTTGGTGTTGAAGGAATTGGTGAAATTGAACAAATATTTGAATCACTTTGTGATCATTTAGATAAAATTTTTTGATCATATAATATCTCTCAAAGTGGCAATTAAATGGATTTTTTTAGATCTAGACAATACTTTGTGGGATTTCGATGGCAATGCAGAAGATGCATTGAATGTTTTGCATGATCGCCATAAATTGAAGCATCATACCGGGTATGACGTTGATCAGTTTGTTGCTTTATATAAAGATGTCAATCAAGCTTATTGGCTGCGGTATGAAAAAGGTGATGTAGATAAGGAAACCCTGAGAACAAAAAGATTTACAGATACTTTTGATTTAATGGGATTGCCACATGCTTTACAGCCTGAAAATATTTGGCAAGAGTATTTGGATATTTGTCCCAGAATGACCAAACTAATGCCTTGTGCATTGGAATGTTTGGAATTGCTTTCATCGAAATTTAAAATAGGAATTCTAACCAATGGTTTTGATGGAACTCAAACCCTGAAGTTGTCAGAATCGGGCATTGGGAATTTTGTTAATTATTTGCAAACTTCAGAAAAAGTTGGTTTGGCGAAACCATCAAATGAGTTTTTTCAAATTGCATTGAATCATGCAAATATTGATTCCAAGGAAGCAATATACATAGGAGATAATATCAATACCGATGTTTGGGGTGGTTTAAATGCTGGTATTCTAACCTATTGGTATACCCAAGAAATTCTAGAAAATTCTAACCATGATAATATTTTTAAGCATGATCTTTTTGGCGGTATTGTGCATGATTTATGTCATTGGTCGAATTCTATTGTAACAGAATTCTAATTATCTCAATACAATTGATTATTTTTGTGGGAATGAAAAATTTTGCGAAAAAAATGTTGGCTGTATTCAGCTTTTTGGTTTTGATTTCCTCTGTTTCTGCACAAACGTATAGTTTTGTAGGTGGTGCCGTGCAATATTTCTATCCAAATGCAACTGAATCAATGGATTGTGCTATTCATATTAAAAATGAAAGTTCATCAGTTTTAAAACTGAAATACAAAAAAGTATCAGTTGATTATCCTGCAAAATGGGATGTTTCATTTTGCGACAACTTAAATTGTAACAATTCGTTCGGTGATTCAGGAACTATGTTGGACATTCCAGTTGGCGATGAAGCATCATCATTGAAAATTTCAGCATTTCCAAATGGTTTTGCCGATACTGCAATTGTGAAATATGAAATGTGGGACGTAAATAACCCATCGAAAATTGATACGATGGTTTTTAATATATACGTAAGATGGGGTGTAGGGTTGAATTCGTTAACGAATTATACCACTATTTTTCCTAATCCTTCTATAAATGCTTTCCAAATTTTAAGTGATGCTTCGATTTCGGGAATTGAAATGTTGTCATTGACGGGTGTGAAAATGCCAATTCAATATTCATCCAATGTAAACGGGGTTGTTGTAAATACTTCTAAATTAAAAAATGGAGTATACAATTTGACTTTTGTTGAAGGAGATATTAAAAGAAGCAGCCTCGTAGTTGTAGGGAATTAAATAAAATTCATTTATGATTGATATTCCTTGGTATGCGCTGTTATCGGCCATAATTATTGCCTCGGGAGTATCTTATTTGGTTTATTTTAAGGATTTTCAAAAAGAGAATCTTTGGAAGTGTGCTGCAATTCTGAGATTTATCGGAATTTTTATATTGGTTTTGTTGTTTTTTGCACCAACCATCACGTTAAAAACGAATAAAGTTGTAAAATCTAAATTGTTGATTTATCGCGATGCCAGTGCATCTTGTGATTCAATGTCCCTCATAATCAACGAAAAATTAGATTCTCTTTTAAATCTAAAATTTGGAAATAGAATCAATGTTGCTGCTTTCAATTTTGCCAAAGAAATTGTTTCAAAAGGGAATGAAATGCCAAATGAAATGAAGCAATTTACCCGATTTGATCAGGTTATTAAGCATTTTAAACAACAAGCCAAAGATGAATCTGTAACAGCTGCATTGGTTATTTCTGATGGAATAATGAATCAAGGTCAAATGCCTCATTTTCTTAGAAATGCAACCAAGGTTCCGCTGTCTGTTATCGGATTGGGCGATTCTGTTCAGTATCCAGATTTAATGATTACCGGTTGTTTGGCTAACGATCAAGTATATAAAGAAAATACTTTTGTTGTTGAAAGCTCTTTTGAAGCAAAACAATTTCCAATTGGTAATATAGTAATTCAATTAAAGGAGGGAAATAGAATTGTTCAATCTAAGAATTGGGTTCCCAAAAGTTTGAATGATTTTACTAAGTTGATATTCGAAGTCAAACCATCAAAAATTGGCTGGGTAAAATATTCGGTTCAAATAAAAGGAAAGGTTGAAGAAAAAAATTCTTTGAATAACTCCAGAGATTTTTGGGTTCAAGTGGTTGAAGAGAAAAAGAAAATACATTTGGTTTTTGGAAAACCTCATCCCGATATCAAATCACTAAAATTAGCTTTGGAATCGAAAATTCAAAACGATATTTCAATTTACAGTGGTTTGAATGGTTTGCAATCGGGTGCTGATATTTATGTATTTCATGGATTTCCAAACAATAAAATTGAATTGAATGCAGTTATGAATGTAGTTCAGAAGCGCGTTCCAATATGGGTATTTGTTGATAATCCTGTAAGTGCAACGTTGCTTTCTGAGCAATTAAATCAAAATATTGGTGCCAATTTTAATCAATGGCAAGAAGTTGCCACTAATTGGAATGAGAATTATGGGCCTTTTTTATTGGAAGGGACAGAAAGTCAATGGAAATCGTTTGGAGCGGTAAACACCCCGTTAACCAGGCTTTCCTTAAATGGGGATTTTCAAATACAATTATTTCAAAAATGGAATGGAATTCAAACCAATTATCCGCTTTTTGGAAGTTGCGAAAAAGAAGGTTTGCGTAGTTTGTGGTTTTTTGGAAATGGTATCTGGAAATGGAGAATGAATGAGGGTAAAATCAACAATGAATCCAAATTGTTTGATGAGTGGGTGAGTAAGAATTTTTTATGGCTAGGAGCATCGGGTAAAAAGCAAAAAGAAATTCAAATTTCTTTGCCTAATCGTTCATTTTTATTGGGCTCAGAGCAGAATATTACCGTTTCTCATTTTGATCAAACTGGCTTGCCTCAAAACAAAGATGAAATAGAGATTTATTTGATCGATTCAACCGGGATTAAAATACAAATGCCGTTGAGTAAGAATTTGAACAAATATCGGTGTATCGTAAATCCTAAGTCAGTTGGGACCTACAGAATTCGTGCATCATTAAAAGCAAATGCCGGAATTTTTGATGAACAGATAGTTTCTGTTTCTCGTTCTGGTTTAGAGCAAAATAACACAACTGCCAACTTTGATTTATTGCGCCAAATTTCTCATGTTAACGGGGGAAGTTTTTATCTTGGAATGAATTTGAATGAAGTCATTGATAATTTGTCAAAGAATTTAATTGGAACTGAAAGAATTGTTGAACAAGAAACTTCACTTTCTTTTATCCAAATTTCTGGGGTGATGATGTTATTGGTTTTTATATTTGCAGGGGAGTGGTTTTTGCGGAAATGGTTGGGTAAAATTTAGGTCTATGAAGAAACAAAGGGTGGTTGTTGGAATGAGTGGTGGCGTTGATAGCTCCGTGGCTGCATATTTGCTTTTACAACAAGGTTATGAAGTGATTGGACTCTTTATGCGGAATTGGAACGACGCTGCTGTAACCCTAGAAGATGAATGCCCTTGGATAGATGATAGCCGCGATGCCATGATGGTTGCGGAACAATTGGGTATCCCATTTCAAGTGATAGACCTGAGCGAGGTATATAAGGAACGTATCGTTGACTATATGTTCAATGAATATGAGATGGGCAGAACTCCCAATCCTGATGTTTTATGTAATCGCGAAATTAAATTTGATGTTTTCTTACAAAATGCCCTCAAATTGGGTGCGGATTTTGTTGCAACTGGTCATTACGTGCAAAAACAGGAAGTAGTTGTTGATGGTTTAACAGAATATCAATTAATTGCTGGGTTAGATCAAAATAAAGATCAGAGTTATTTTCTGTGTCAGTTAAATCAGTTTCAACTTTCTAAAGCACTATTTCCTATTGGAGGGATTTTGAAGCCAGAAGTTAGAATGATAGCGGAAAGCGCCAAGTTGGCAACAGCCGCAAAGAAAGATTCTCAAGGGTTATGCTTTATTGGTAAGGTTAGGTTGCCTGAATTTTTGCAACAACAATTAAAAGTTAAAATGGGTCAAGTTATTGAAATTGAAGAAAATAATGAGAAGGTGATTTCTTATTTTAATAAAATAAATGATTCACATTTACCTTGACAAAATAGAATAGAAAAATTAAAATTCAACAAAAGTGACGGCAAAGTGGTGGGCGATCATACCGGTGCTCATTTTTATACAATTGGGCAAAGAAAAGGATTAAATATTGGTGGAAAGCCTAAACCCTTGTTTGTTTTACAGACAGATGTCGTAGATAATTTCATTTACGTAGGACAAGGTGAGGACCACAAGGGATTGTTTTCTACTGGGCTATTAATCTCAAAAGAAGAAGCCCATTGGGTTAGGCCGTCGATGAAGCAATTTGTTCTAAATTCTAATGATTTAATGTGTAGAATTAGATATCGTCAAACTTTATTTGAATGTAAATTATTTGAGCAGGAAAACGGTTCATTTATTTTGAGCTTTGAAATCCCTCAAAAGTCAGTAACTGCAGGTCAATTTGCCACTGTTTATTGTGAAGATGAATTAATATTTAGTGGAGTAATCTCCTAGTATTGTCATTTTTTAATTTTTCGGAGCCCTTTAGACAACATTTATCAATTGTGAATTGTCATTTAAATGTTAAATTATTTTATAAATAAAATAATTAGCAAAGAATCTAGTTTTAAGACTACGTCTTAACAGGCAAATTATGACAAAACGACTACAGGAATTATTCAAAGTAATTTTATTTACTTTAATTTTAATTGCAACTGCGCAAAAGGGAAACGCGCAAATTTCTTCAACTGGAAAAACTTTTTATATGAGTTTCATGGAAATGGAAACACGAAGCGGTGCATTTCCAGATACCTTGCTCATTTTCGTTACATCAACAGTGAATACCAAGATTGTATTGGATAATCCGAGATTGACTGGTTCAGCGGTTACTTACAACATTACAGCGAACAAAGTAAATAGAATTCCAGTTGACTGTAATTTTTATTACCCTACGGGTTCTGAGTTTCCTTCAACAGATATCAATAGTAAACGCGGATTGAGAATTGTTGCCCAAGACCCAGTAAATGTTTATTGTTTGAATTTGGAAATAAACCGTTCGGATGGAACTTTCGTTTTGCCATATGAAAGTATTCCGGCTGCCCCAGAATATTATGTATGTTCTCACATGCCCGATGCTACTGTAACTGGGGGTTATGCTGAAAGTGAATTTGTAATTATTGCGATGGACAATAATGTGACCGTTGAAATTACACCTACATCTGCAACCAAAGGAAATGCAGCCAATTCAGTAGCTAGCAGACCCGCGGGAACCGCATTTACTGTGACATTAACAAAGGGTCAGGTATATCAAGTTCAATCTAAAACAGCCGATGGTACAAACAATACAGATCCTGCAGCTTCCTCTTGGGCAACTACTGGTGCCAAGAATGGTGATTTAACGGGGACAAGGGTAAGAGTTATCAATGGTTGTGGTAAAATCAATGTGTTTTCTGGTAACAGATCTGCTTTTGTAACCAAATCCTCATGTGGAAGTGGTGGTAGAGATCATTTGTATACACAGGTTTTGCCCGTGAACGCTTTAGGAAAAAATTATGTGTTAATGCCTTTTGCTACGCAAACAGGTGGCTATACTTACAAAGTAGTTGCTGCATACGACAGTACCCAAGTTTTTATCAATGGTACTTTGAATACCACAATATTAAAAGCAGGACAATGGATATACCAAAACGTCACAACAGCTACCCCTGTTTGTATCAAAACAAATAAGGCGGCCTATGTTGTTCAGTATATGAAAAACGGCGGAGGTAACTGCAATGGTTTAACCTCTACAAATGGAGACGCTGCTATTTTAATTATGCCCGATGTAAATCAAAGATTATTGAAAACCATTGTAGGTACTGCCACAACATCCAATATGAACAAACATTGGGTGAATATTTTGATTGATAAAACAGCCAAAAAAGCTGTTAAATTAAATGGAACATTTTTGGCATCAACGGATTTTACAGATATCGCATGTGGTAATTATTCATATGCACAGATTTCGGTTGCTAATCCTAGTTCGAACATTATAGAATGTGACAGTGGTTGCGTTGTAGTTGCATACGGAATAGGTCCATATGAAAGCTATTCTTATTCAGCTGGTGCACTGTTTGAAAATGTTGAATATGATTTTACAGTTGCAAGAAAAGGAAGTTGTCCAAGTGAGCCTGTAACTCTAACCGCTGTTGTAAATAAATCGGTAAAAGCCATTCGTTGGGTTTATGGCGATGGGAGCGCTTCTGAATGGGGAACCAAGGTTACCCATAAATTTTCAAAAATTGGAACATACTACGTAGTAATGAAATGTGTAGTTGCTAATTCTTGTGGAATTGATGATACCATTACAAGAAGTAAAATTATAAACGTTTCGCCTGGGCCATATTTGAATTTCCCCGATACACTTACCCAATGTGCGAATACGCTGAATTTTAAAGTTGTTCCCCCAAATTCTGTCAAGTTCTTATATAAATGGCAGGACGGATCAACGGCGAATACTTATACTGTAACATCGGATAAGAAGGTCTGGGTGAAAATAACAGATACTTCTACAAATTGTGTTGCTCAAGATACCACTTATGTGCGCAGGGCAGATCCAATTATTGCTAAAATTTCCTACGATACTTTGAATAAATGTTATAAGCAAAATTATTTTTCATTGTCGGATGCCACAGTATATAAATCTGATTCTAGAAAACTATCTGAATGGCGCTTAGTTGATAATTTCAAAAGCAAAGTTTTAACATATACAACTGCGAGAATGACGTATCATTTCGATACGTTGAGTAAAAATAACTTAAGGTATATTGTTGAATCTAAAAAAGGATGTAGGGATACTTTAGATACTACTTTGGTTGTCTATACTTATCCAATTGCGAAGATTTTACTTCCCCCACCATACTTATGTCAAAAGAAATCAATGACCTTTATAGATTCAAGTTCCTCTGATCAAAGAATTGCAAAATCTTATTGGAATTTTGGAGATGGTGCATTTGATACAACCAATACTAAGTTGGGTGTTCATGCGTATAAAAATATCAACACATATAATTTAAGATTAATTACGGAATCCATAAATCAATGTAGGGACACTGCAGATTCTACATTTGTGATTTATCCAGTGGCAAAAACCGTAATTGGTACCAAAATAGTAAATCTGTGCTTAAAACAAAATGAATTTGAATTTACCGATAATTCTACAATATCGGCAGGTGCATATACCAACCGTTGGATAGTAAATGGAAAAACAACTGATAATGCAGCCACTTTAACAAAAGTTACCTATTCAGATACTGGGGTTAAGAAGATTATTCTAATTACAATTACAGATAAAGGTTGCCCGGATACTTTAACTGGAAGTATTTACGTTGCTCCAGAACCTAAGGCTAGAATAGCGGTTACTGATTCATTGTATTGTTATAAGAATCACTTTTTTGATTTGAATGACTTAAGTGTAGCTCCTAATGGAAGTGCTTTGACATCGCGAAGTAATTTCTATTTTAGTGATGGATCAAATGCATACGCCAAAATGGTTCCATCTAAAAAATTTGGAGCACCTGGTACATATTGGGTGAGACTCGTAGCAACAACTACTTTGGGCTGTAAGGATTCAATTCAAAGAAATCTGAAAGTTTTGCCCAATCCTGATGCCAAGATTTCTCCGGCCAATGCGTTGCAATGTTTGGTTGGGAATAAATTCCATTTTGTTTCAAAGAATATGTGGACCGTAACTGGAGATCCATTAACACATACTTGGGATTTAGGCGATGGTACAAACAGTTCAAAAGATTCTATTGACCATTCTTATGGTACTATTAAATCATATTGGATTACACATAAAGTAGTTTCCTTGTCTGGTTGTTCAGACACGTCTTCTACAAGTGCCAAAATTGTATCTAGTCCAACTCCTGCATTTATCACTAATAAGGATACTGCTTGTTTTTATTCTCAGCTTTTTAATTTTAACGACAAAACTGTATTTGGTTCATCATATAGTGTTTTGTGGGATTTTGGAGACGGTACAACCGCCTTCACAAACCAATATACAGGCAAGACCTTTGCTACAACTGGTAAAAAGTCAGTGAAATTGGTTGTAACTACTCCAGATGGTTGTAAGGATTCGGTGTCAAAATATATTGAGGTTTTCCCAGTTCCTGCGGCAGATTTTAGGGTGAATACCCCTGTACAATGTTAACAAAACAATAGTTTTATTTTAAATAACTCCACGAACGAAAATGTGCAGCTTCCTGTAATTACAACTGGACTATTTCTAAGCCACTCAAAAATATTCCTTCAAAATCAATTGTAGATCAGATTTTTGTTGATACAGGATTTAGAACAGTGTTCATGGTTGCTAAAACAGATAAAAATTGTGTAAGTTCCAAAATTCAAAATATTTACGTTGCAGAAACTCCAATCGTCACAATTGCAGGGAAAAATGGCTGTGTGGGCGATCCTGTCAATTTTACTTCTAATGTGTTTTTAAATGTTGGAGCTCCATCTTATGAGTGGACATTTGGGGATGCAGGAAATAGTAATTTGGCAAATCCTTCCCATACTTATTTCTCGGCAAATACCTATACTGTAAAATTGAAGGTTACCTCTAATTTGGGTTGTGTTGGAAATGCAACTGATTTGCCAATTCAAGCCTTTGTGCGTCCTTCTGCCAAGTTTACCTCAGAGTATTTATTGTCGAGAGGATTAGAAACAGATTGGAAATTCACATCACAATCTGTGGGTGCGGATAATTATGAATGGATATTTGAAGATGGTCAAAAAGATTATACAGGTGGTCCAGTATTTATGACATTCAACAAAACGGGTGATTTTAAAGTAAAACTATATGTAACTACAAACAGTGGTTGTTTCGACAGCACGTCGGCATATATTTTCTTAAAGCCCGAATTATTATATCACTTGCCGAATACTTTTAGTCCCAATAACGACGGATTAAATGATGTATGGCCGGGTGCCAATACCTCATCGTTTGGTTTAATTAAATATCATTTGGTGGTGTTTGATCGTTGGGGAAATATAATATTTAAAACAAGCGATCCAACAGGATGGTGGGACGGAAGAGATAAGGACGGGAATATGGTTTTAGAGGGTGTTTACGCGTATCAAATTGATTTTAGATACATCGACAACAGAATCTATGTGCACAAAGGCACTGTGACTGTTTTGAAATAAAGCAATAAGGGCATCAATAAAAATACTATAATATTATATCCCTAAAAAAAAGGTCCGCTAAAAGCAGACCTTTTTCATAAAAAAGTATTTAATATTAACCCAAATAAGTTTTAAGGATTTTGCTTTTGCTTGACTTACGCAAACGGCGCAATGCTTTTTCTTTAATTTGGCGCACACGCTCTCTGGTTAATCCAACTTTTTCAGAAATATCTTCTAAGGTATGGGCAGCGTTGCCATCCAATCCAAAGTAATACTTCAATACATCTCTTTCTTTATCAGTAAGGGTTGAGATAACTCTGTTGATTTCATTTTGCAATGACTCGTTCAACAATGGCATGTCTGGATTAGGTTCGTCGTTATTGTCTAATACACCTAAAAGGGTATTATCTTCGCCTTCAGCCAATGGGGCATCGATACTTAAATGACGACCACTAGAACGAAGTGCGTTTTCAACCTCGCTCAAAGGAATGTCTAATGATTCTGCAATTTCTTGAGGCGTTGGTTCGCGCTCAAGTTCTTGTTCCAATCTTGCAGATGCTTGTGTAATTCTTCCTAAACTACCAACTTTGTTCAAAGGCAAACGCACAATTCTACTTTGGTCAGCCAATGCCTGCAAAATACTTTGACGAATCCACCAAACGGCATAAGAGATAAATTTAAATCCACGGGTTTCATCAAAGCGCTTTGCTGCTTTAATTAAGCCCATATTGCCTTCGTTAATTAGATCTCCTAATGTTAATCCTTGGTTTTGATATTGTTTAGAAACAGAAACAACGAATCTCAAGTTGGCGTTTACCAGCTTTTCGAGCGCAGCTTGATCGCCTTCACGAATTCTTTGTGCCAATTGAACTTCCTCTTGGGCG
>Ga0114976_10001915_pt1 | contig 13085 bp, 14 predicted proteins | sample S_130805_EF_Meta_FD_87319 | JGI IMG/M metagenome (GOLD analysis project Ga0114976, IMG submission 87319) | Freshwater microbial communities from Lake Simoncouche, Canada to study carbon cycling - S_130805_EF_MetaG | ecosystem: Environmental > Aquatic > Freshwater > Lake | place: Lake...
GCCGCAGACCAGGATGCCGAAGGCTTCGGTGCCCGTCACGCGATCACACACCGCATGGGCGAAATCCGGGTAATCGACCGATTCTGGGCCATGCGTGCCCAAATCATCGAAAACCAGCCCCTCGGCTTCCAGGGCGGCGATCAGCGCCTGTTTGAGTGGCAGGCCGGCATGGTCAGAGGCGATGGGGATGGGCATGGGCGGGGGCTCCGTTGGCCGGGGGATGTCGCTTTAACGGAAAAGCTGCCGATTCGCAGCCAGGGTTTCAGCCGAAAACCTGGCCCCAGGCAGTGCGCAGCGCCTGATCCACTTCCGCCATGCTGGCCGGAATGCCGAGCGCATGCAGGCTGATGACGCCATGTTCCGCAATGCCGCAGGGCACAATGCCACCGAAATGCGCCAGATCGGGCGCCACATTCAAGGCCACGCCATGCCAGGACACCCAGCGGGTCACACGCACACCTATGGCGCCGATCTTGGCTTCCTGCCCGGTCGCGCGATCTGCCACCCAAATGCCAACGCGGCCTTCGCGCCTTTCGCCCTGTACGCCGAAATGCTCCAGGGTCAGGATCAGCCATTCTTCAAGCCCGGCCACAAAGGCGCGCACATCGCGCGCCGGGATGCCGCCATGGGCGCGGTGCAGGTCAAGCATCACGTAACCAGTGCGCTGCCCTGGCCCGTGATAGGTCCATTGCCCGCCCCGCCCGGCCTCAAACACGGGAAAGCGGGCATCGTGCAAATCCTCAGCGCGGGCAGAGGTGCCGGCGGTGTAGCTGGGCGGGTGTTCCACCAGCCACACAGCCTCCCCAGCCGAGCCCGCACGTATGGAAGCGGCGCGGCTTTCCATGCGTGCCAGCGTCTCGGCATAGGGGGTAAGGCCCGGTAGGGTTTCCCATTCAAGGGCGGGCGTTGATAGGGGCGCATTCATCGGCTATAGCGCCCGCCTTCTACCTGGTTTGCGGCCATGGCGGAATGGTAGACGCGCCAGCTTGAGGTGCTGGTGGGGGAAACCCCGTGGAAGTTCGAATCTTCTTGGCCGCACCAAATTTTACCCTTTCGGGTATCGCCGGGTAAGGTAGCCCTCATGGATGATGATTTCCGCAAAGCCGCGCTGGATTACCACCGGCTACCCCGCCCCGGGAAGCTTTCCATCACGCCGACCAAGCGGATGGAAACCCAGCGCGATCTTGGCCTGGCCTATTCCCCCGGTGTCGCCGCCGCGTGTGAGGCGATAGCGGCCGATCCACGCGCTGCCTTTGATTACACCGCGCGCGGCAATCTGGTGGCGGTGATTACCAATGGCACAGCGGTTTTGGGCCTTGGCGCCATCGGTGCGCTGGCGTCCAAGCCCGTCATGGAAGGCAAGGCGGTACTGTTCCAGAAATTCGCCGGCATTGATTCCATTGATATCGAAATTGACGAACGCGACCCCGACAAGCTGATTGAGGTGATCGCGGCTTTGGAGCCTTCCTTCGGCGCCATCAATCTGGAAGACATCAAAGCCCCCGAATGCTTTGAGGTTGAACGGCGGCTGCGCGAACGCATGCGCATTCCGGTCTTTCATGATGACCAGCATGGCACGGCGATTATTGTGGCCGCCGCCGTGCGCAATGGGCTGTTGCTGCAAGGCAAGCGGCTTGAAGATGTGCGCCTGGTCAATACCGGCGGGGGCGCGGCGGCTTTGGCGTGCCTTGATTTGCTGGTGGCCATGGGCCTCAAGCGCGAAAACGTCACCGTCTGCGATATTGGCGGCGTGGTGCATAAGGGGCGTGATGATCTCGATCCCTATAAGGCCAAATGGGCGATCGAGACCAATGCGCGGAGCTTGGAAGATGCTCTGCCGGGCGCGGATGTGTTTCTGGGGCTTTCCGCGCCGCGTGTGCTGAAGCCGGAATGGCTGAAGCTGCTGGCGCCGAACCCCTTGGTGCTGGCGCTGGCCAATCCCGAGCCAGAAATCCTGCCCGAAGCGGTGCGCGCCGCGCGCCCGGATGCGATTGTGGCGACGGGGCGGACGGATTATCCGAACCAGGTCAATAATGTCCTGTGCTTTCCCTTCATCTTCCGCGGTGCGCTGGATGTGGGTGCAACGACCATCAATGAAGAAATGAAGGTGGCAGCCGCGGATGCCATTGCCGCACTCGCGCGCGTTGAGGCATCCGAAGTGGTGGCGGCTGCCTATGGCGGGCAGGCGCCGATTTTCGGGGCGGATTACATCATCCCAAAGCCCTTTGATCCACGCTTGATTCTGGAAGTCGCCCCCGCGGTGGCGCGTGCGGCGATGGCAAGCGGTGTTGCCACGCGCCCCATCACGGATTTCGTCGCCTATCGCAGCCGCCTGGAACGCCATGTGTTCCGTTCTGGCAATTTGATGCGCCCGGTCTTTGAAGCCGCACGCAAACGCCCACGCCGCATCGCCTATGCAGAAGGTGAGGATGAACGCACGCTGCGCGCCGTGCAATCCGTTTTGGATGAAGGCATTGGTGAACCCTTCCTGATTGGCCGGGCTGAGGTTATTGCCGCGCGCTGCGAGGCTTTGGGTTTGCGCATGTCGGTCGGCGAAAGCGTGAAAGTGCTGGACCCCGCGCGCGACACTGAAATCTTCGACCCCTTGGTGGAGCTATATCGCCGCAAGGTCTCACGCCGCGGTGTGCCGCCGGATGCCGCGGCGCGGCGTGTTGCCACCCATCCTGCCGTTGCGGCTTCCCTGTTGCTGGAAGCAGGGCTGGTGGATGCGGCGCTGTGCGGCGGTACGCAGGATTGGATGGACCAGTGGCACCACGTGCTGGACATTATCGGCAAGCGCGATGATGTCGGGCGGGTTTATGCGGTCTCCGGCCTAATTACCCGCAATGGCGAACATATGTTTGTGGTGGATACGCATCTTTGCGTGGAACCTTCTGCCGCGCAGATCGCGGAGATGACTCTGCTGGCCGCGGAACAGGTGCGCGGCTTTGGCTTGCAGCCGAAAGTCGCGCTGCTTTCCCATTCTTCCTTTGGGGCATCCCATGCGCCGTCTGCGCGGCGGATGCGTGAAGCGCTCGCGCTGATCCAGGCGCGTGATCCGGCCTTGGAAGTGGATGGCGAAATGCATGCCGATGCCGCGCTTGTGCCGGCCATTCGCGACCGCGCCGTGCCGGATGGCAAGCTGACAGGGGCGGCCAATCTGCTGGTCATGCCCGGGATTGATGCCGCCAATATCGCCTTCAACCTGGCCAAGGCTGCCACCGATGGGCTGCAATTGGGCCCGCTTTTGCTCGGCGTGAAGAAGCCCATCCATGTGCTGGTGCCCAGCGTGACCGCCCGCGGCATCCTGAATTTGACCGCCCTGGCCGTCACCCAGGCCAATGCGGCGGGCTGACAGGGTTTGACGTGACGGGCCGGGCCACCACATCCGTCCCATGAGTAAACCGCCAGCCCCCCGCGCGCCCTCCGCCGCTATCACCGCCTTTCTGGGCCAGGCGGCGCGTGTGCCAGCGCTGCGGATAGCCCCCAGCACGGCGGCGCGGCTGTTCTTTGCCATTGATGCCACGGCATCGCGGGAGCGTACCTGGGATCACGCAGCCGGGCTGACAGCGGAAATGCTGCAAGCGGCGCAGGGCATTGGCGGGTTGGCGATTTCCTTGGCCTATTATCGCGGCTTTGGTGAATTCCGCGCCACGCCCTTTTTGCAGGATGCTGAGGACCTCGCGCGGCGGCTTTCCGGTGTTTCCTGCCTTGGCGGCAAAACCCAAATCCAGGCCGTGCTGAGTTATGCGCTGGCGGAGACGAAACGCGAGCGGATCAGGGCGCTGATCTTCATTGGCGATGCCATGGAAGAAGATGCCGATGCGCTCTGCCATACGGCAGGGGAACTTGGCCTACGCGGCACGCCCGCTTTCATTTTCCATGAAGGCGCTGACCCTGTGGCGGGCGCAGTGTTTCGGCACATCGCGCGGCTTTCCGGTGGCGCCTATCTGCCCTTTGATTCTGGGGCCATCGCCCAGCTTCGCGATCTGCTGCGCGCCATTGCGGTTTATGCGGCCGGTGGCCAAAGCGCGCTTGCGCGATTGCCAAGTGCGGCGGCGCGGCAGGTGGCGGGCTTGCTCCCCAAACCGAAAGCCGGCGCATGACCTGGCTCGCGCTTGGCGCGATTGCGCTGTTCTTGCTTTTCCTGCTGCTGCGCGGCTTCGCGAATGCCCCTGTGGCGCGCGTCAGGCAATTCGGCGCGGTGATGCTGGCTTCTATCGGGGCGGTGCTGTTGCTGCTCGGGCTTTTCACAGCGCGGGGACAGCAGGCGCTTTTCTCACTCGCCTTCTTTCTGCCGCTGCTGCTGCAATGGGCGCAACGCTGGCGCACCAACAAGCGCTTCGGCGGTTCAGCGCCGCAAACCGGCGGCGCGAATAGCGTAGAAACCGCCTTTCTTGCCATGACGCTGCACCATGATAGCGGGCGCATGACGGGCAGCGTGAAAGCGGGGCAATTCGCCGGGCGTGACCTTGCGGCGCTTGACCTGCCGGAATTGCTGGCGCTGCTTGACGAATGCCGCGCTGCCGATCCCGATTCAGTCGCACTTCTGGAAGCCTGGCTGGATCGCGCCCATCCCGATTGGCGCGCGGAACCGGCGGCGGAACCGGCAGCCGAATCGCGAAGCGGAGCAATGACGCGCGCCGAGGCTTTAGAAATTCTGGGCATTGCCGAAGGCGCGGATGAGGATGCCATTCGTGCCGCGCATCGGCGCCTGATGCGGAGCGCCCATCCTGATCAAGGTGGTAGCGCATGGTTAGCGGCGCGCATCAATGCTGCGCGGGATTTGCTGCTTGGATAACTACGTTCGGCGCCGCGCTTCGCGCCGTGCAATCCAGGTTGTGGCCAGGAAAATCACCAAAGCACCGGCATAGGTTGTCAGCGCCGGTTTTTCGCTGAACACCAGCCACCCCATCAGGCTGGCCCATACCAGATCAAGAAACTTCACCGGCTGGGTCGCCGACATATCGGCAATGCGGAAGGCTTCCGTCAGAAACCAATGGCCGACACTGCCGAGAATCCCGGTCAGTACAAACCAGCCCCATTGCTCGGTGGTTGGCCAAACCCAAACGGCCAGCGCAAAGGGCAGCGTAAACAGCGCCACCATGATGGATTGCCAGGCGACAATCACCTCTGGCTTGTCGTGGCGCGTGAGTGCCTTGGTGATCAGGAAAGATGCCGCGAATAAGGGCGTGCTGGAAAGCATCACCAGATTCCAATAGCCGCCATCGCCCCGCAGGCCGGGTGCGACCACAATCAGCACGCCGATGAACCCAATGCCGGCGGCAATCCAGCGCGCGCGAATCATCGGCTCACCCAGAAACAACACGGCGCCGGCCATGATGAAAATCGGCCCGGTGAAGCCCATGGCGGTCATATCGGCCATCGCCACATTCGGTAAGGCAATGAACCAAAGCATGAGGCCAAGCGTATGCACCAAGCCGCGCCAAATCTGCCCGCGCAGATTATGCGGCATCCAGGCCATCAAGCCGCTCCGCAGCATGAAGGGCAGCATCACCACAAGCCCCATCAGATAGCGCAGGAATTGCACCTGGAAGGGGTCAAGTTCATGCGTAAGCTGCCGCATGATGGTGTTCAGCAGCGTGAACAACAGGCCCGATACAGCAATGAACCCCATGCCGCGCAGCACCGCATTGCGAGGTGCCGCAGCGCCTTGGTTCATGACTGTTCTGTCAAGAAACGCAGCAGCGTTGCGTTGAATTCCTCCGCCGCCTCATAGGCCACCCAATGGCCGGCGCCGGGAATGGCATGCGCGCGCGCACCGGGGCGCAGCCCATGCACCAGATCAAGCCGCCATTGCACATTGGGCCGCACAATCGCATCCCATTCGCCGTAAATGGCATTGAGCTGCCCGCGCCCGCGCATCAGCGCCTGTTTCAGCGAATCCGTGCTGGCAAAACCGCGGCTCTTGAAGCGCGCGCCGCGTGTGGAGGCTTCCTGAATGGCCAGCGCCACATCATCAATCTTGCTGGCATCGGCGAACATCAATTCAGCCAGATTATGCCGATGCGAAGCGACTCGTTCCGCGCCAGCCAGCGCGCGCACCTTCACCAGCTGCGTTGGGCTTCTTTGAAAGCCAAGCGCGCCAGCGCCGATGATGGTCAGGCTTTTCACGCGGTCCTGATCCAAGGCGGCCAGATGCCCGGAACAGAGCGCACCAAAGGAAAACCCCGCCAGATCATAGCGGCTGCCGGCGGGCAGGATGCGATCCAACCCGCGCGCCAGAATCTCTGCCACCCCTTCGGGCGTTGAGACACCTTCCGGCATGGCACTATCGCCAAGCCCGGGCAGATCAGGCGTGATCACCATGCGCCCGGCGCCAAGCGGGCCGATATTGCGCGCCCAATGTCGCCAGGAACCGGAACCGCCATGCAGCAGGACCAACGGCGTGCCTTCGCCCCAAACGCGCCAGACCATGCTGCCGGAGCCACACGGCGTTTCCGCCACGCGCGCCGAAGCCGCCAGCGGCGTGAGCGCCGGGTGAAGTTCCGCGCTGCCATCCCCGGCGCGCCAGATGATCTTGCTCATGCGTGCGTTCGAAACCGTTCCGACGGGAAGCTTAGGGCTGGGCACGGCACTGTCCAACCCCACGCGCCCTTTCAGAGCGGCTTTTGCGCCTTTTCGAGCAAGCGGCCCAGGAAGCCTGGCTTCTTTGGCTCAGCAGGCGGCTTGGTTGCCTCAGCCACGGCCTTGGCTTCGGCGGCGGCGCGCTTTTCTTTCTCCGCCAGCCATTTTTCCAGGCTCATGCCTGCCTTGGCGGCGCGTTTGGCTTCATAGGCGCGTTGCGCTTCGGTCAATTTCCGGTCGGCCATGATCAGTACCTCTTTACCGGCGCCTGAATGGCGCGCCGCGCGGCTTCCGGCAAGGGGCAAGAAGTGGCACAAGCGCCTTCATGGACGCGAAAGTAAAGGCCGGCATTTGGGTTTCCATGGCAATCCGGCTTTCCGATATGGCCGGGCGCGCCGCCGCCGTGCTGCGCAAGGGGGACCCCGATAGCGGCGGCATCCTATGCGTGCTGCGCGGGCGGGGAGGCGTGCATGTTCTCAGCCAAATCCGTGACGCCGAGGGCCGGCCAGCCTGGCTGCGCGCGACGGGCCCTGGCGCGGTGGATCAGGAAACCGCCGATGCCTATGTCGCGCGCCAGGTGCAGCGTGATCCCGACCTTTGGGTGGTGGAATTCGACGCGCCGGATTTGCAGCCGCCCTTTGAAGCGCGGGTGGTCTAGCGCCTGATCCGCGGAGGCGCATAGCCGAAGCGGTGAATCAGCCGCTCAAACGATCAATGCCTGATCCGCGGAGGCGGATCAGGCGACGCGCTGACGCGAAGCGATAAGCATCAGCCCTTTTGCGAGGCCTGGAAGGCTTCGAAGAAGGCGGTCGGCTTGACGATGCGATTCTGCATCTGCACCAGCGCACCCGTTTCCGCGACCTTCTTCAGATAGGCCGCCCAGGCCGGATCAGCCGCCATGGCACTGCGGCGGCGTTCACGATCCGCCTGATCATCATATGCCCACATATGGACAATGGTATTGAGCTCACCTTCGATAGTCGTGAACCAGCCATAGCAGCGGCCGAGGTGTTTTTTCTGGATGTCCCAGCCTTCCTTTTCATAAAGCGCGACAAAGTCAGCGACCTTATTCGGCAGGCAGGTATAGATGCGAAGGTCAATGATCATGGCGGGGGCTCCTTCAAGGGTGAGGGCGCCAGCTTAAGCGCACCCGGGGCAGGGAAGCTACTGCCCATGTCTTGCTCCCGGCGCCGGTTCTTGCGACTGTGAACGTCATGGAACAGCATAGCATCACGACCGTCGCGGAGCTTGAGGCCCTGTATGATCAGGTGCTGGAAACGGCCGCGAATAAATCCACCGATAGGCTGGATGCGCCAACGCGCGCCTTCATTGCCGCCTGCCCCTTTGTGCTGCTGGGCACGCAGGGTTCGCGGGGGAACCACATCACGCCGCGCGGCGATGCGCCCGGCTTTGTCCAGGCGCTGGATGACCACCACGTCATGCTGCCTGATCGCAAGGGCAATAACCGGCTTGATGGGCTGCGCGATATTCTGGAAGACAACCAGGTATCGCTGCTGTTCCTCATCCCCGGCGTGAATGAGACGCTCCGCCTGCATGGCACGGCCACGATTTCAACCGATCCCGAATTACGCGCGCGGGCGGTGGCGCAGGGCAAGGAACCGGCCACGGTACTGATCATCAAAATCCGTGAAATTTTCGTCCAATGCCCGAAATCGCTGATGCGATCAGCCTTATGGGGCGGGCAGGCACGCCCGGCCGAGGCGCCGAGCATGGGTCAATTGATCTCCGCCCATAAGAGGGGCGCGGTTGACGCGGCGGCCTATGCCTTGGCGGCGCCGGCGCGGATGAAGGCTAATCTTTACTGACAGCGCGCGCCAGTTCGTTACCGATCCGTCAGGCGCAATTCAATGCGCCGATTGCGCGCCAGCGCCTGGGTTGAATCGCCCGGATCAATCGGCTGCGCATCGCCAAAGCTGGTGGCCGCCACGCGATTGGCGGGCAGGCCTTCCGCAATCAGGATTTGCGCGACCGCAATGGCGCGTGCTGCGGCCAATTCCCAATTGCTGGCAAAGCGCACACTGCGAATAGGTGTGCGATCCGCATGACCATCCACGCGCAGCACCCAAGCGACATCAGCAGGGATCAGCGGCGTCACGTCCGAAAGCACCCCTGCCAAATCGCGCAATTGCCTCAGCCCGGCGTCCGACAATTCCGCGCTGCCTGGGGCGAAAAGCACCTCACCCTGGAAGACAAAGCGATCCCCCACAATGCGCACTTCCGGCCTTTCGCCCAAAACATCGCGCAGCCTGCCGAAGAAATCACTGCGATAGCGCTGCAACTCCTCAACCCGCGCCGCGAGTGCCGCATTCAGGCGCTGACCAAGCAATGCGATTTGCGCATTGCGATCCCGCCCTTCCGCCTCCGCCAGATCAAGCGCGCGTGACAGCCTGGCCAATTCCGCGCGCAGCGCTTCCGTCTGGCGCGTCAGTAGTGCCACTTGCGCGGCAGCACTTTCTGCCAAGCGCGCGCGTTCGCCTGATTCTGCTTCCGCCCGTTCGCGCCCGCGCTGTTCCTGCGCGGCGCGGCGTTCCAATTCATCGCGCAGCGCGGTCAGCGCCCTGATTTGTTCGGAAAGCCGCGCCATTTCCGAAAGCCGCTGCGTGACGGTTTCACGCTCGACCAGTACTTGCCGATCCAAAGTCTGTGCTTCGCGCCGCATCGCTTCAAGTGCTGCTTGGGCCGCAGCCAATTCCGTCTGACTGCCGCGCAAATCCCGTTGCAGCCGCGCGGCATCGCCGCCTGTGCGCTCAGCGCGCCCCAAAGCTTCGGCCATTTGCCGTTCCATGGCGCCGGCGCGGTCCGCGGCACTGCGCGCTGCCAATTCCAAATCCGAAAGCCGCGCGCCCAGCCTGTCGCGCTCCCCGCGCAGCCCATCGCGCTCGCCAACCAGCCTTTCGCGTTCTTCGCGGAGCAACGCCAGGGATTGCATGGCCGCGTCACGCGCTGCTGCCGTGCCGCGCAAATCATCGCCAAGCCGGCCAAGCTGCTGGCGCAATTGTTCCCCTTGTGCGGCTTCCAGCGAAAGCAATTCCGCCAATTCAGCAACACGGAGATTGAGCTGATCCATCGCCTTTTCGCGTGAACTGAGCGCCACCGAAAGAAAGCCCTGCGCCAGCACAAACACCAGTAAGACGAAGATGATGACCATCAGCAGGGTGGACAGCGCATCCACATAGCCTGGCCAGACATCCAGATTGCCGCCGCGCCCGCGCCGCCTTTCGGAAGACCCCGCCATGTTGACTCAACTCACTCGCTTTTTCACCGCGGCTGTTCCTCCGCGATGGCGGCGATGGTGCGGGTCAGGATCTTGATCTCATTGCGGATGTCATTGGTGGCTTGCGCGCGGCCCTGCGCGGCTTCCTCCACCAGACGCGCCATATAGATTTCCAGATTGCGCAAATGCCCGCGCATTGCTTCTGTCTCGGTCCGATCCGCCTGGCTTTCCGCGAGCCGCGTCATGGCTGGCGCCAGCCCATCCTGAGCATCGGCAATGCGCCGCATCAGCGTGTTATTGGCACGCATCTGTTCGGTCAGCACGGTCATGCGTTCGGTCAGCGTCATCAGCGCTTGGGATGTGGCGGCACGCCCATCCTCGCCACGCGCGATGGTGGATTGCAGGGTTTCGAGATTTTCCGCGGTCTGCTCAAGCAATGCCTGGACATAGGCGGGCACGCTGCCCTCCCCTTCCTGGCCCAGAATGCCGGAAGAAAGTCGCGTCAGCCCGGCCAGCCATTCTTCCAGATCATTAAAGAATCGGTTCTGCGCCTGCCCTGCCGTCAGGTCCAAAAACCCAACCACCAAAGCGCCGGCAAGGCCAAGCATGGAGGCGGAAAACGCCGTGCCCATCCCCTGCAAGGGCTTCGCAAGCCCGGTCTTCAATTGCTCAAACAGCACATTCAAATCGCCGGAGCCGACCGACATGCCGCCGATCACATCGGCAATGGACGCAATGGTCAGCAACAGCCCCCAGAAAGTGCCAAGCAGGCCCAGGAAAATCAGCAAGCCGGTCACGTAGCGCGAAAGTTCGCGCCGTTCATCAAGCCGCGATTGCAGCCCATCCAACACGCTCCGCATCGCGGAGGCTGAGAGCGAAACCCGGTCATTCCGCCGGCCCGACAGCATGGAAACCATCGGCGCCAGCAAGCGCGGCTGACGGGCGGAAAGCCCATCCTTGGGTGCGCGGAAGCCCTCCACCCAGGCCACTTCGCGCCTGAGCGAGAGCACTTGGTCGAAGCACATGGCAATGCCAAACAGCAGCACGGCCAGGATCACGCCATTCAGTAGCGGATTGGCCTGAAAGGCATGGATCAAATCCGGCGCCAGCATGGCGGCAATGCCACCAACCGCTACCAGGAAAATCACCATACGCCAGAGATAGATCGTTGGCTGGGTCATGATCGCCGTGCCTCCGCATTCGGGCTTGCCACGCCGGGGGGCAGGATGTCCACCGCATCTTGCGGGGCGGACAGACGGCCAAGCGGGCGCAGGTCAATCCGTGTCGGCGTCAGCCCGCCCGCAACCAGGGCAGATTTCACTGCCTGCGCGCGCGCCAGGCTGAGTCGCCTTGCAGCCGAGACATCCTCCACAGGGCCGGCCACCTGGGCTTCCACCGTGATCCTGCCCTGCGGCAGGGTGGCCAGGTCGCGGCCAAGCGCCTGCACGGCGGTGGTCTGCGCAGCGGTCAGCTCTGTGCCCGTCATGCGCAGGCGAAATCCCCCCTGGGGCAGCGTTTGCAGGCCCGGCAAAGCCCCAGCCACGGCTTGCGGCGTTTGTGGGCGAAGTGGAGTCAATTGCACGGGCGGGGGCGGTGCTGGCGTAGGGTCTGGCGGTAACGCCTGGTCCGGCGTTTCCGCCCGCGCGTGCAAGCCCAGCAAGCCAAAGCCCGCCGCCAAGGCAACCCGCCTGGAAAGGTGAGCCCTTCCCTTGGTCATCCCGCCGCCTGATGCGCCTTTACGGCGGCGATGCCCTCGGCCACCACCTCACGCAACTTCGGTTGAAGTGTCGGGTTACCGCAAACCACCATGCCGGAGGGGTAAGGGTCATTGCCATCCGGGTCACTCACAAAACCGCCGGCTTCGCGCACCAACACCAACCCGGCGGCGATATCCCAGGGCTTCAGGCCCAATTCCCAAAACCCATCATACCGCCCTGCCGCCACCCAGGCGAGGTCAAGCGCCGCCGCGCCAAAGCGCCTGACGCCGGCCACTTGCGGCATCAGCTTATGCAGCGTTGCGCTGAATTCCGCCTTGCGCGCTACGCCGCCGAAGGGGATGCCGGTGGCGAACAGTGCCTCCCGCATGTCCTTCCGGCCTGAAACGCGCAGGCGCTTGTCGTTAAGAAAGGCGCCCGCACCCTTTTCGGCCCAGAACATCTCATCGGAGGCGGGGTTATAGATGACGCCCGCGACCAATTCGGTCTTATCGGCAGCGATGCGCTTTTCCACGCCGACGCTGATCGCCCAATGGGGGATGCCATGCAAGAAATTGGTGGTGCCATCCAAGGGGTCCACCACCCAGCGCCATTCCCAATCATCCGCGCCTGAGGCGCCCGATTCTTCCATCAGAAAGGCAAAGCCTGGGCGGGCCTTGGACAATTCGTCCTTGAGCGTCTGTTCAGCGCGGAGATCGGCAGTGGAGACGAAATCCGATGGCCCCTTCACGCTGACCTGAAGCTGCTCCACCTCACCAAAGTCACGCAGCAACCGGCGGCCCGCCTTCTGCACGGCAGCGGTCACAACCTGCAAGGCCGGGGAAAGACGGGCGGAAAGCGGGGGCATGATACAAGTCCTCAAACATCAAAAGCGCAGTTGGGGGTTAACGCAGAAACGCAGAAAGGGAAACGCCCAAAGAAAAAGCCGGCCCCACTTGCGCAGGGCCGGCCTGATTGGGTGGCTGGCGCCGCCGCTATTCCTGCAGCGCCTTGTCCTTGCCCTTGCGGATACTGGGCAGCACCATCGCAATCAGGGCGATGGCGCCAATCGCCAGCATGGTGGCGCTGATTGGGCGCTGGACAAACACCATCACGTCACCGCGCGAAAGCAACATGGCGCGGCGCAGATGTTCTTCCATCATCGGCCCCAGCACGAAGCCGATCAGCATCGGCGCCGGTTCAAGCCGCAGCTTGGAACAAAGGTAGCCGAACAGGCCAAAGAACACGGTCTGATACACATCAAACACATTGTTCGAAAGCGAATAGACCCCAATCGCGCAGAAGATCAGGATCGCGGGATACATGTGGCGATACGGCACCGCCAGCAGCTTCACCCAAACCCCGATCATCGGTAGGTTGATGACCAACAGCATCAGATTGCCAACCCACATGGACGCGATCAGCCCCCAGAACAGGTCAGGCTGCGCTTCCACCATGCGCGGACCAGGCTGGATGCCCTGAATGATCAGCGCACCCACCATCAGCGCCATCACCGCATTGGCCGGAATGCCAAGCGTGAGCAGCGGAATGAAGGAGGTTTGCGAAGC
>Ga0114976_10001916_pt1 | contig 13077 bp, 10 predicted proteins | sample S_130805_EF_Meta_FD_87319 | JGI IMG/M metagenome (GOLD analysis project Ga0114976, IMG submission 87319) | Freshwater microbial communities from Lake Simoncouche, Canada to study carbon cycling - S_130805_EF_MetaG | ecosystem: Environmental > Aquatic > Freshwater > Lake | place: Lake...
CTACCGTAGTGGTCAAGTTCGTTATCCTGTGAGGTAATAAATGGTTTCCTATGAAACTCCGGTTTTACTTGGTAATGTTAGCGTGGTTGCAACTAACAATCGGGGTATGACTCCCGAAGAATTAACAGATTTAGCAGTTGATAAAATCATTTATGTGGGACAACAAAGCCACCCGGTTATTCGGGAGCAAGCAGAAGCATTTAAGCGCCACATTCATTCTGTTGTGTTGGCATACATGAAACAAGCGGTGGCGTCTCACAACACCACCATTGCAAACAGGCTCAAGGAAGCGGGACACCCCGAACTTGTTGCCATTCTTAATGACTAGGAGTTAGAAATGGCTTTTACCGGTAACTTTATGTGTACTTCGTTCAAGTCCGAGTTGATGCAAGCTCTGCACAACTTCACCACTTCGACAGGTAACACTTTCAAAATTGCGCTGTACACCAACAGCGCATCATTCACTGCCGCAACTACCGTCTATACCGCTACCAATGAAGTTACAGGTACTGGCTATACGGCTGGTGGTAACACCCTGACCAACGTAACCCCGACTACCTCGGGTACTACTGCGTTTACTGACTTTGCGGATACCACTTGGACCAGCTCAACCATTACCGCTCGCGGCGCTTTGATTTACAACAGCACCAACGGCAACCGTACTGTTTGCGTTCTGGACTTTGGTAGTGACAAGTCGTCGTCTTCGGGTGATTTCACTATTGTGTTCCCGACTGCTGACGCTACCAACGCAATCATTCGTATTGCTTAATTAGGTGCTGTATGCCTAACTGCCTTGTCATCGACAATGCAACGGGGTTGGTTATCAACCGGATAGTGGCTGACCCCGACTTTGACCCTGCTCCAGATGGTTGCCGTCTGGAGCTAGAACCGGAACCTATCGTTGTTGAATCCACTGACAACGCAGATGAATATGAAACGCAAACATTAGACCAACCGAAGGAGTAAGCCATGGCGCTTGTGGTTAGAGACCGGGTCCAAGAAACGACCACAACTACTGGCACTGGCACAGTTACTCTTGCCGGGGCTGTTACGGGTTTTCAATCTTTTTCGGCAATTGGTAATGCTAATACCACTTATTACGCGATTGTTCTGCCCGGTGGAACCGAGTGGGAAATTGGCATCGGCACTTATACGTCTTCTGGAACAACGCTTAGTCGGGACACAATTTTAGCGTCTTCTAATAGCGGTAGCGCTGTTAGCTTCAGCGCTGGTTCAAAGAACGTATTCTGTACTTATCCGGCTGGTAAATCTATTTATCTTGATGCCTCTGGTAATTCTATTGCTCTTGGCACCATAGCAAGCGGAACAACTTTAACTAACTGTACTGGCTTGCCAATATCTACCGGCGTGTCGGGGCTTGGTACAAACGTAGCAACATTCCTTGCCGCCCCATCAAGCGCCAACCTTATTTCGGCGATGACCGATGATACCGGTAGCGGGTTGTTGGTATTTGGTACGTCCCCAACAATGTCAAACGTCACTCTATCCGCCGGTACTGCGTCTCTGGCACCGGTAGCAATGACCTCTGGCACTAACCTTACAAGCCCAGTCGCTGGCACTTTGGAGTATGACGGCACGAACTATTACGTCACGCCCACAACTGGTACCACGGAACTGCGCGGTATTATTCCTTCGACGCAGCAGTTTGTTCTGTCTTCTGCTGGTTCGGCGTTTGGCGCGGCAATCGGTAACTTCTTTGGTTCCAACAGCGCAATTCAACTTGCCGCTACTACAACTTACTTTATTGAAGCCTACTGCTACTTCTTGAAGACTACGGCGGGCACCGCCACTTGGGCTGCTTTGTTTTCTTCTGCGCCTACGGTAGCCCATGCAACTTTGGAATACACGCCGGTTACGGGGTTCACAACCAGCATCATTACGGGCGCGATGGTTAACGCTGAAGCAACCGCAAACGCTGTGGCAAACATAGCATTTGCTGCAACCGCCTCATTGACCACCACCGTGTATCACGTTGCCAAGATTAGGCTCTTTGTTACTACCAACGCCGCTGCAAACCTGCGGTTTAACCTTACGCAAAGCGCGGGCACTGCAACTCCACAGGCTGGTAGTTGGTACAGCGTTCGCAAAGTAGCAACCAGCACAGGCAACTTCGTCGCTTAATAAAACCAATAATAGGAAAAGAAATGAGCCTTCAGTCCGTGGTCAAAAGTCACAAAGACTGCGCCTGCGCTGAAGGCTTTTACGTCCATACATTTAACTGGCAACGAAAGCCTGAATAGTTATGTATGGAATTTCTTCTTTCTCCCAAGCCCCATTTTCTACAACAGTACCCGTATCTCCTGTTGTAACAGTCACGGGCGTATCTGGAACCGCAAGTGTTGGAACTGTAGTTGTTCCTGTTTATGTATCTGGAGTATCTGCAACAGGTTCCGTAGGAACAGTAACTCAAAAAACTATTGGCGTTATTTTTATAACGTCTGGCACCACTTATACTGTTCCAAGCAATTTTTATGCACTAGTTTCCATTGAATGTATTGGCGGCGGGGGCCGTTCTTCAAGCGATGGGGGTAATGGCGGCGGTGCATATTCAAAATCAACTTCAGCATCTATAACTGCTGGAAGCACGGTCTACGTTAATGTTGGCGCAGGTGGTAGTGGCTCCGGTTCCATCCCCGGCGGCGATACTTGGTTTAATGCGGTTTCAAATACTGCACCAACTCTTTCATCCCAAGGCGCATTAGCAAAAGGTGGCTCCGCATCAACTTCTAGTACCGGCGCTTCTGGTGGACTATCTTCATCTGGTGTTGGTGATGTCAAATATTCTGGCGGTTCGGGTGGTAGTGGCACTGTCAATGTAGGCGGTGGCGGTGGCGCTGCCGGTCCCGGAGGGGTTGGAGGTACTGGTGGAGCTGGACAAAGTACAACAAACAACACTGGTGGCGGTGGCGGTGGTGGCGCTTCATTAAGCGCGGCGGGTTCAAACGGTGGCGCCGCAACTACTATACGCGGCGGTGCAGGGGGTAATGGCGGTGGGGGTTCTGGTGGTGGGGCTGGAGCAACCACAACTGTTGCGGCTGTTGCTGGCACTGCTGGAACCGGAGGCGGTGGCGGTGGTGGATTAGGTTCAACCAGCCCTTATAGAATTGGCGCCGCCGGGGGTACTGGCTCTTATTGGAAACAAACAACTGATGGGGCTACCGCTGGCTCTGGTGGTGGCGGTGGCGCGACGGGCAGCAATTCCACCGGCGGGTCTGGCGCAAATTATGGTGGTGGTGCGGGTGCCGGGACTAATACTGTTGGTGGTAATGGCATTATTGTATTTAGTTATGAAGTAGGCCCAACTATAGTTTCAGTTACTGGCGTATCCGCTACAGGCGCTGTTGGCTCTGGTAATCAAAAAACTAGTTTAGTAACTTCTGGAACAAAGTGGACAACGCCGTCTGATTGGATTGATGCGTTAAGTACCATTCGCGCCATAGGCGGCGGGGGTGGGGGTGGCAGAAGAGGCGTAACTGCTGGAAATGGTGCTGGTGGTGCTGGCGGCGGCGCATTCTCGTCTGTTTCTACTATTGGTCTTGTAGCAAGCACACAATATGATGTTCAAATTGGTTCTGGAGGAACTGGAGCAGCAAGTAGCGGCACTAGTGGCACTGCCGGTGGGGATACTTGGCTAAACAAAATATCAGCGGTAGCCCCAACTTCGTCAACGAATGGCACTTTAGCCAAAGGTGGTTCTGGTTCTTCTGGTGTTAGTGGAACTGGAGCCGCTGGTGGCGCTTCTGGGTCTGGTGTTGGTGATGTCAAATATTCTGGCGGTGCTGGCGGCACTACTAGTGGTTATGGCGGTGGTGGTGGTGGCGCTGCCGCTACCGATTTAGGCACTGGATATACTGGCGGCGGAACAACAGGCAATGGTTCTAGCGGCGGTGGTGGTACTGGAGGAAATGGAGGTTCTCCTTCAAGTGGTAATGGTGGTGACGGGGGTATTGGGTATTCTGGGACTGCGGGGGGTACTGGTGGAACCTACCCAAGTGCTGGTGACTCAGGCTCAAATGGTTCTGGCGGGGGCGGCGGCGGTAACAGCGGGCTTAATTATAGCGGTGGCGGTGCGGGTGGTGCTGGTTCTGAATACACCATAACTGCTGGGGGCACTGCTGGTGCTGGTGGTGGTGGCGGTGGCGGGGCAACAACCTCTGGTTCTGGCGGTGCTTATGGCGGTGGCGGCGGTGGGGGTTTTGGTAGTATTTTTAGCAGTGGCGGTGGCGGTACTGGCGGCGCCGGGGCATTAGTAATTTCTTATTACCCCTTACTACAAGTTAACGCTGCTGCTTCAACATCTGTTACAGGCGTATCCGGCACAGGTCAGGTTGGAGATGTAGCAACTACTCAAGGCACTGGCGTTTCTGTAAACCTAACAGGAGTTCAAGGCACAGGGCAGGTTGGTGATGTATTAGTTCCTCAGGGTATATCGGTCTCTGTCACAGGCGTATCCGGCACAGGGCAGGTTGGAGATGTAAGTGTTGTTGGTAACGCCAATATCAGCGTCACAGGCGTGTCCGCTACTGGGCAGGTTGGTAGTGTAACAACTACTCAAGGCGCGTCCGCCTCTGTTACAGGCGTCTCTGCTACTGGGCAAGTTGGTTCGGTAAGTGTTGTCGGTAAAGCCAATGTCAGCGTCACAGGAGTACAAGGCACTGGGCAAGTTGGTTCTGTAAGTGTTGTCGGTAAAGCCAATGTTACCGTCACAGGTGTGTCCGCTACTGGTCAGGTAGGTACCGTTACTGTTTCAGCTACCGGGGATAGGATTGTCTTTGTTACCGGAGTTTCAGCCACTGGTGCAATCGGTACTGTAGTTGTAAATACATCTTCTATATTCGCCGTAACTGGAGTTAGTGCCACTGGGTCTGTCGGTACCGTATCTGTAATAAATCAAAATAACTTTGCAGTTACCGGAGTTTCCGCCACCGGGTCTGTCGGCGCGGTAACGGTAAGATTTGGTTCTAACGTCTCTGTTACTGGAGTTTCGGCCACCGGTGCAGTTGGTACTGTAACCGTAAATTTAAGTTCTAACATATTTGTTACTGGCGTTTCCGCCACTGGGTCTGTCGGCGCAGTAACTGTAAATTTAAATTCTAACGTATTTGTTACTGGGGTCAGCGCTACTGGTCAAGTTGGCACCGTATCTGTAGTAGGTAAAGCTAACGTCTCTGTTACTGGAGTTAGTGCCACAGGCAGCATTGGTACCGTAACTGTAATACAGGGTTCGGGCGTCTCAACGCTTGTAACAGGCGTATCCGCCACAGGAAGTATCGGCGATGTAACTGTAAATACAGGTTCTGGCGTATTAATTTTTGCAACAGGGGTATCCGCCAATGCTCAGTTGGGTGTCGTTACAGTAAACATTAACTTCACCGTATTTGTAACCGGAGTACAAGCAACTGGGTTTATTGGCTATGTTTCAATTTGGGGTCTGGTGCCTGATAGCCAAACACCAAACTGGACGCCAGTGCAAGACTCTCAAACTAACACTTGGACACCGGTTATAAATACGCAAACCACAAACTGGATAGAAATATCCTAAGCAGCCAAATTTCTTGAACAAAAACAAGCATGCCGTTAAACTAAAGCATTCCCAGAGGAAACAAAAATGACCTACAGTTTTTCAAACTACAAGCTACAGCTCCCGGACAATGGTACCGAATCTAATACATGGGGCGATATTGTCAACAACAATATGGGTTCCACTACAACGACGTATCTTGGAATTGAGCAGGCTATTGGTGGTAAGTCCGATGTAACTTGTTCTTCTGCAACCACGACACTTCAATATGACAGCACAGCCGCTATAAACCAAAACTTCCGTTCTTTGTATTTAAACTGCTCTGGCTCCTATACCGCAGCACTGTCACTTGTTGTTCCGGCGATTCAAAAATCATACATCGTAAAAAACGGGGTTGCGTCCACCGCCTCCGGTACTTATGGTCGGGCTGGAAATACTGTAACCGTAACAACATCTGGCGCACATGGCTTGTCTACTGGGAATGTGGTTACGCTGTCGTTTGTTGCAGGTACTGGGGGTACTGCGACTGCGGGTGTTTATTCTGTCACTGTCACAAGTGTGACAGCGTTTACTATTACTGACCCGGTTGGCGGAACCATTACCGGAACCCCGTCGGCTACTGTTTATTTTTCACTTGTAGTAAAAATTGGTTCTAGCACCGGCACCCCCGTCCCGTACGACAAAACTATGGTGCTTTACGCCAATGGCACAGATGTTATTACTACTAGTGACTATTTTTCTTCAATTGCCAGCACAGGCAATGGATATTTTGGTGGCAGTGGTTCGTTTGCTGGTGCACTTTCTGTGGGTAGCACTGCTACATTAAGTGGAAATTTAAGCGTTGGCTCCACTACAACCGGCGCAACATATGGAAGCTACACCAAAACCACCACACAAATTACGGTAAACGGTACTGGATTTACTTTTGGTACGAGCGATGTTGTTTATGTTGTTCTTAGTGGTGGCGATGCAACAACCGGGCTTTATACCGTAGCTGCTGGCGCAACTGCAACTGCTTTTACTGCTACCCCTAACTTCACGCCGTTTTCTACCGGTACTACTGGTGGCACCGTAACTAGCGTTACTAGATACGACAAAACAACCACCTTACAAACGCCGCTGTCTTCATTTGGTTCAGTTGGTACGTCTGGTTACGTGCTTACAAGCCAAGGTACTGGCGCACCGCCACAATGGGTTAATGCGGGTTCTTTTTCTGGAAATGTTTCCGTTTCTGGGACATTGACTGTTACTGGCGCTTCTACATTTAATAACAACACCAATATTGGCGCAGCGGAAACCACGTTAACCGGGTGTACTTATTCAATTGCCAGCACAACCGCAACCATTACAAAGACCGGTGGGCATGGACTGTCTGTTGGAGATTCTGTAAATATTGTTTGGACTCTTAGTACTGGCACGGCCCCATCAGATGGCACTTACACAGTTGCTACTATTGGTAGTGAATCCCCTTCGCCAACTACGTTTACTGTAACTATTGCTTCTAGTTCTGGCACGGGCACTGCTGTTGTTTACAAAGCCAACATCGCATATCTAAATAGTCAACTGTATGACGACACAGAAAGCCCCGGAACTTCTGGATATATCTTAAGCAGCCAAGGTGCAAACCGACCCCCACTCTGGGTTGCTGGCGTATCTCAGTTATACAATACAGAAACAAAAATTTCTGTAGACGCAAACAGCAACTTCATCGCTAAAGTACCTTCGGCCACACCGGCCACGCCCGCTGCAAACTATTTTCCTGCATTCTTCCCCCGCGCATGGGTTAACTTTGATGGCGGAACCGCAGCAAACGTATCTGGAACTTACATTCAATCAGGAACTACCGTAACGGTAACAATCACTGGGCATGGGCTTATTGCGGGTAATGTCATTTATGCAGACGCCACTACTGGTACAGCAGTAGATGGTATATACACTGTTGCTGGTGTAACTGATGCCAATACATTTACTTACACCGCAGGTACGTCTTTAAGTACATCTGGAAGTATCACGCTTCTTCGCCGAAATATTCGTGGCAGCGGTAATGTGGGTTCGGTTACTTACGGCAATACAGCAGGTAAGTTCTACATTAATTTCTCCACCGCTATGCCAGATGCTAATTACTGTTTATCTGGTATGGGGGCTCCCGCAACTTTAAGTTTTAGTAGCCCAGTAATTGCTACTATCGCAGGAACTCCAACCGCATATACTGTTGGTATTAGTTTTGATAACGACGCTAGTAGCCCACTCAACCCCCTTTACGGTTGCATAACTATCATTCGTTAAGGAGCAGACATGGACCCGATTACGATTCTTGCTGCTCTTGGCCCGCTTGCTGTAGACCTTGGTAAGTCGCTTATTAGTAAGTTTATTGCGCCAGACCAGTTTAAACCTGCAACGATTGAACAGTATGCCAAGATGAAGGAAATCGACCTTGAGATGTTTAAGGCGATGAATGACGCTGGCGGTGCTAACCCATCCTATCCGTGGGTCGAGGCAGTTGTCCGTTTGATGCGCCCGTCTGTAGCAATTCTTGTGCTTGGCACTTGGGCGTACATGACCATGTCTAGTATTTCTAACCCAGCCGTTGATAACTTCGCCGCCGCCATCGGGTTCTATCTGTTTGGTGACCGTACGTTGTTCTACTCGCGGAAAGCTAAATGATTGCGTCCAGAAGCATTGACGACCTGCTACCTGTAGTTAAGGAGAAGGTTAAGAAGTTTGTTGCGCTCTGTAAGGGTGATGGCATCGAGCTTCTTGTTACATCAACGTATCGGGACAATGAAAGCCAAAACGCGCTGTACGCTCAGGGTAGAACCGAACCGGGCAGGGTTGTTACTAACGCCAAAGGCGGACAGTCTTTTCATAACTACCGCTGCGCTGTAGATGTCGTGCCGCTGGTAAACGGAAAGCCTGACTGGGATGGCACTCACCCTATCTGGGCAAAGATTGGCAACTACGGCAAGCTGGCTGGGCTGGAATGGGCGGGCGAGTGGACCAGATTTAAAGAACTAGCGCACTTCCAATACACTGGTGGATTGACGTTAGCTGACTTACGTGCCGGTAAAGAGGTTAAGTAATGGCGCAAACCCTATCCAAACTTGTCTTCAAACCGGGCATTAATCGTGACCAAACTAACTACGCTTCTGAGGGTGGTTGGTATGACTGCAACCTTATTCGGTTCCGGTCTGGTTTTCCAGAGAAGATGGGCGGCTGGACAGTATTTTCTACAAACCAATATAACGGTGACTGTAGATATATTCTTCCTTATGAAACTACAACTGGTACCTCCCTTCTGGCTATCGCCACAAACACCAAAGAATACGTAGCGGTTAATACTGGCGGCGCCACGCTTCATGACATAACACCCATTCGAGCCACATTTACTTCGCTATCATCTCTTTTTGCCACAACAAGCGGCTCACCAACGGTAACTGTAACCATTAGTAATCACGGGGCTAATGCAGGGGATTTTGTTACATTTACTAATACTGGTACGCTTAACAACATTGATTTTAATAAAGAATACCAAATTGTATCTGTTCCGTCAGTTAATACATTTACTATTACCGCCAGTACTAATGCTAACGCCACAGGTTCGGTTGGCTCTGGAGTTACTGCCACATTCCAAATTCACGTTGGTGCGGTAACTAATACTGTTGGTTACGGTTGGGGCGCTGGGGGCTGGGGTGTAAGTGCTTGGGGGCAGTCTAGTCTTAGCACTTTCAATGGTGTTGGGTCTATTTCTGGGAATACCCTTACCATTACTTCTGTTTTAACCGGTTCAAGCACGCTTGGTATTGGGTCATTTATAAACGGTTCAGGCGGTGCGATTGTTACAGGTTCAATTGGGCCTAGCAGTACAACTTTAACCGTAACAAGTGTTGCATCTGGCGTTGTTCAAGTGGGCCAGACAATAACCGGCACAGGTGTTACTGCAGGTACAAAAATTACTGCCTATGTATCTGGTACAGGCAGCACAGGAACATATACGGTCAATACTTCGCAGACGGTTGCAAGCACAACGCTTACCATGACCGGAACGTCTATTCTTTCTGGTACTTATATATCTGCGTTTTTGACGGGTACCGGTGGGGCGGGTACGTATCTTGTCAGCGTTTATCAAACCGTTAGTTCTACCGCTATTACTAGCGCACCGGGGTTTGTTTCACAGTCTAGATTGGTGTTTGCAGACCGGTACTTAGATAATTTGTACTTTAATATTCAGAATGCTACTGGTCAGTCATTATATAATTCTTCTGGCACAAACATCTTTTACTGGCCGTATGATTCATCATTTGGAAGCCGCGCCGGTAGATTAGACCAAGCAACTGGAGCTAGTTATGTACCTAGTCAGGTCGGGCAAATTTTGTTTGCGCCCACAGGCCACCTGCTTGCATTGGGCTGCACTGACTTAACTGACAAGTATGACCCCCTGCTTATTAGATGGTCCAATGTAGACCCAGTTACCGGCCCGCAGCCTCAAGAATGGCTACCCACTGCCACAAACACTGCTGGGGATATTCGGGTTGCTGCTGGTTCTAAGATTATTACGGGGTACAGAACGCGCCAAGAAATCCTCATCTACACCGACTTCACCATTAATTCACTTCAGTTTCTTGGTAATGGCAATATATTTGGTATTCAAGAGCTTGCCAACAACGTCAGCATCATGGGGCCGAATACAGTAATAGCGGCCAACAACGTTGTGTACTGGATGGGTGTTGATAAGTTCTATATGTACAATGGTCGTGTAGATACTATGCCATGTACGCTGCGTCAGTACATCTACCAAAATCCGGGTGTTAACCAAGCATTAGGTTCTTTGATTGTTGCCGGTGGCAACGCGGAGTTCCATGAAGTTATTTGGTTCTACCCAGATGCGTCGTCCAATACTTTAAACAGATATGTTGTGTTTAACTACCAAGAACAAGTTTGGTATTTTGGTGAATTGAGCCGCACATTCTGGACTGACTCCGGCTATGTAGTTAACCCAATTGCTGCGCAAGATGGATGGCTGTACCAACAAGATTATGGTATTGATGCTGGTGGCCCCGGCGGCACTGTGTCGGCAATGGATTCTTACATAACATCCGCCGACTTCGATATTAATGACGGCAACCAATTCATGCTGCTGCGCCGGATTATTCCTGACGTTAACTTTGTGGAGTCTACTGCTTCAAATGCAACGGCCTATATGACTGTTGGGGTGCGTAACTTCCCCGGCGCGGCCAGCTCTAGCGTAAACCAAGAAAGCCAAACCACTACACAAAACGTAACCACTACGGCACTTGTCACCGCTACGTTTGACCAATACACCAACCAAGTCTTTATCCGTGCGCGAGGCCGTCAGATGAACTTCACCATTGGGTCTAACACTACTGGTGTGCAGTGGCAGTTGGGCTTTCCGCGCATTGATGCACGTGAAGATGGCAGGAGAAGCTAATGGGTATGTTGAAATTTGTGGCACCCAGCCTGCCCATTCCTACTACAACATATAGCCAAGACCAGCAGCAACAGCGCGACAACGCGCTTCGCTTGTATTTCAACCAATTAGATTCTGCGTATTGGGACGGCACCAAAGTAGTTAACCCATACGGCGCGTGGAAAAGTTTAGTAACCCAGACTGCTACCGCTGATACGGCTACAGCAGTTGCTTTGGAAGTTGTGGATTACGAAAACTCCACATCAATTGCTTCGTCTTCACGGATGACTGTGGCTTATCCGGGCATTTATAACCTTCAATGGTCTGCTCAAATTCTTAACTCTGATTCTGCGGCGCGAAGCCTTAGCGTTTGGTTGAAAAAGAATGGCACTGATGTAGTTGGTTCCACGAGGAACACTTCAGTGCAGGTCGGACAGGCAAACGGTGCGTGGAATTATTACATTCAATTAGCCGCCGCAGACTATATCGAAATTTATTGGTCTACCAATAACGCATTGGTAACTCTGCAAACATACGCTGTACAAACAACACCAACACGCCCGACCACGCCTTCAATAGCTGCCACTCTTTCTTTTGTATCAGCAATACCATAAGTACTAGCAAAATCAAAGATAACAACGGATAATACGGCCATGAACCAAACACACCACATGAAACCCATCGCTGCTGGTCTGGCTGGCCTTGGCCGGAATGGCGACTCTATGCTTGTGCATATGACACCCGGAGAAGTGTCCGGGCTTCAGTCTTTGGCTATGGCACACGGTGGTTCCCTTACTATCAATCCTGAGACTGGGCTTCCCGAAGCAAGTTTTTTAGGTGGCGTATTTAAAGCGCTTGCACCGATTGCTCTTGGTGCGTTCCTTGGCCCCGGCGCGTTTGGTATTCAGGGTCTAGGCTTAACTTCACTGCAAGCCGGTCTTGCAACTGGCGCACTTGGGTTTGCGCTTACTGGGGATTTGGGTAAAGGTCTAATGGCCGGTCTTGGCGGGTATGGCGGTGCAAACCTTGCTGGTAGTTTAGGCGCTAAAGGTGTAACTGCGTTAACTCCACAAGTAACGCCTGTTGGAGCTTCAGTAGCTCCTGATGCACTTTCACTAGCTGATAAGTTAGGGGTGGCTAGTGCTCCCGTAGGTGAAATGTCTTCTGTTGGGGGTGCAACAACTAGTCTTGCAGATAAAATGGGCGTTGGTGTTGTTCCTCCAGCCTATAGCACCCAAGCAACTATGGCTGGGTTAAAAGAAGTTTTAGCAAATCCGTTTGCTAAGGGTAACTTGATGGATACAGCTACCCTTGCTTCCCCGCTCCTCGCCGCTGCTTCAAAACCGCCGGAATACAAACCTCCCGCAAAAGAAAAAGAAACTCCATACGAAGGTCCGTATTATCCTACCGAGCGCATTGCGAGTTTTCCCACAGAACAAGAACGCCAACAACTTGGCACTAAAGAGTATCAATACTTTAATCCCACACACCCATATCCGGGCTATGAGAATTATGACCCTAACTACCGTGGTTACGCTGAAGGCGGCGATGTAAACGAAACTCCAGACCCCGGTAGCGACCCGCGCCAAGACGCACAAGAAGCTATGCAATACGGTATTGGGGGTATAGCTCGATTTGCTAAGGGTGGCGATGCGGGTGGCCCCGGTATGTATGTTGACCCTAATTCAATTCCGTCCGCTGCGTTTCAAGCTGACCTTGATGCGTATAACAAGAGAGTTAAAGATTTGAGGCAGCCAAGTATGCCGTATGGTTCTATGAGTATCTTTGACCCTAATTATAGCATTTTTAACCGTGGCTTCTTTAACCCCGGCCTCACCCAAAAACAAGCAGAGGCCAAGGCAGGGCCGAAGCCGGTTTGGCAAGCACCACCCGCCACAACTGCACCTTCAGCTCCCCCGCCAGAAGCAATGGCAAACCCCAACTTTAGCGGCACCGGTATTACCTCTTTGCCGCCTCGCCAACCTGCTCAAAACCTAAACCTGACTGGTGGCTTCTCTGATATGGCTAGTGGTATTATTAATTCTGGCGGTGCATTCGCTAAGGGTGGCTACTTGGATGGCCCCGGCGACGGCATGAGTGATTCAATTCC
>Ga0114976_10001918_pt1 | contig 13076 bp, 35 predicted proteins | sample S_130805_EF_Meta_FD_87319 | JGI IMG/M metagenome (GOLD analysis project Ga0114976, IMG submission 87319) | Freshwater microbial communities from Lake Simoncouche, Canada to study carbon cycling - S_130805_EF_MetaG | ecosystem: Environmental > Aquatic > Freshwater > Lake | place: Lake...
ATAAAAGTAATACTAACATTCAAAGTCCTCTCTGTTGGCAAATCCCTCCTCAAAGAGATATTCGGTAATCTCTTCCACTACTTGTGGAAGCATAGCTTGACCATCCTTTCTCCTAATACCAATTCCTTGGTCATGAACGAGGAAGAAATACTCGATTCCTCGATAGGTAATAGGCTGTCCAAATTTGTTTTTTGTAGTAAAGACTCTCATAGGTTATTTTGTTCTTTTTCTTGTTTTGACATATAGATCATTGTGGCATAGGTTCACTAATAACAAAGATCTGCTTTTTTTCTGTATCATAGGCCATAGCACTATAAGACTCTTCTGGAATTGCTTTAAAATCATAGAACTGAATAATAGCCTGTTCAATACCTTCGTTATGTGCTACTGCTCTATCATATCTCTTCTGAGACCAATTCTTAGCATCATCCATCTTAACACGAATCATACATCCTTCTAGGATATCGATAACTTCATCATTGGTCCAATTATCTCTCTTAAGCATGTATCTATAATATTAAATTATAAGGGAAACCTCAAGTCAAATAAATGACATATCCATCACTATCTACAAATTTACCATTCTCATACCTAATATATTTGTAGTTAGTAGGATCTTCTAGATAGACATCATCTCCAAAGGTATGAGGATTTACATACTTCTTACCCTCTCTATCATAGATACCCCTACCTATAGAGAGATGTCCTAACTTAACTGCTATCTTCTTAGAATCAATCATGTAGATAATAGAGAGGTGGTTTAATACAACAGTGGTTTCAAACCACCCCTCTTTATATACTAGGCAGTACGAACAGCCAAGATCTTACCAGAGGCCATCTTGTGCTGACTATACTTGATACCAAGAGCCTTCAGCTTCTTGATGGTATTAGCACCAAAGATAGCTGCCATCTTAAAACTACCACCAATAGGAGTAGTCATAAATGGATACTTGTTATCACGGAATTTAACAATTGTGTTCTTCATAGCCTCTATTATAAAGAATGTATAAAGGAAAGACAATAAAAAAAGGACTCCGAAGAGTCCTTTTTCTTTATTAAACTTTGTTAGATATCAATCTTCGTCTTCTTCTTCTCTTTCAAAATTACTAATACCTGGTTTACCAGATAATGCATGATAGATATCACCTTCATTTTCTGCCCAAAGTTCTACAATATATTCTAAAACTTTAGACACATTATCACCTTTCTCTCTTAAAGGTTTTAATATATTAAAAATTTGTTCTGCCGCAGTCTCATATTCATCTATTGTCATATTGGCAGTTTTCAAGTTTCTTACTTCATCGTAAGCATTTTCTAAAAGGATAGTGTCTTTGTTTTTCATGATTATTATTTACTTATACTTAAAAGGATACCAAAGCTAAAAATTTATGATCTCTAGGAAAAGAATCATCTACTATATACCAAGTGCCACTATCTACAGAAGAACCCGGTACCAATTCCTCTATATCCTCTCCAATGGCTAAAAACTCTTTCTTCCATCCATTGATAGAAACATCCTTCTTAAGAAGACTATCTATGGTCTCTCCCTCTAAGGCTTTCTTTCCTTGAAGATAAACAATCTGGTCTTCTGGAAAATATACATACTTGGAAACAACAGGATTATATCCCTTTGCCTCATTAAGCTTAGAATAAGCTTCTGCTAATAATGTATTGTCTTTATTATTCATGGTTAATATATTATTACTTATACACGGGAATGGCAATTCTATAATACACTACCAGGGTACCCCCCCCTATATACGCGGGATTGCCCCCCTACCGTTTCTGCTTGCTTTTCCCCTATTAACAAATTTGAACGTCCGGGGTCCTTTCATACCGGTCGCTATCGTATTACCCCTGGTTGCTATTACGACCGGTTGTTATCTTGACCCATAACGACCGGTCGCTAAGGGTCCTAGCCTAGAGGAGCTCTACCTTAGTTCTATGATTGAAGGTAACACACTGGCCGACAACAATTGGCCATACTCCTTCAGGCAATACTGGAGGAACATCGACGACAATCCTAGCTGCACGATAGGCTGGGTTCCGGGCCTCAGGCCAATAGGGGTTCGCGCATCTAAAAACGCCTCCATGGTTGCCGTGCTTAAACTGCTGACCCTTCTTCAACTCTCCGACTGTAACGATGTTCTTATTGTTCATACTATAAAGTATATAGAGTTTAGGGGGAAAGGTCAACCCCCTTAGTACTTGTTACCTCCCCAGCCGTAGTCCTTGAAATCTCCATCGGCCTCGTTGTCGTTGTAGCCGGCGTGGTAGGCTTCGATCTCGTAGGCGCACATGTCGGCCTCCACAACCTTAGGGGAGCTCCCGGTGCCGGCGAGGTAGAAGTGAGGCTCCCTGGAGCGGCGGTAGTAGCTGTCGGCGTGTCCGCGATCGTAAGGGCCTCCGTGACGTTCATCGTATTTCTTATTTTTCATACTATTATTATCTATCAAGTAAGGGGGAAAGCCAAGCCTTAAAGGGGGAGTCCTACCCCCAGTGGCTTGTACTCGGAACTCACCAGCTCCTTGAGAGCGTTCTGATGAGCCTCTTCTTCCCTCTCGAACCAAGCGCGCTGCTCGTCGTCGTAATCATAGTAGGAGTTCTTACGAGCCTCCTTGGCTTCGATGAGGTCCTCCTGGTACTCATATTCGGCGATGTCCGCATAGCCGCTGCGGTAGGGGGTGAGGCCCATGATGTCCTCGAGGGTGTAGCTGGCCACGGCGAACCACTGGATCTTGGGGTCGGCCTCGCACTCCTCGGTGAAGGTAACCTCGCGCGTGAGGAGGTAGCTCGCGAGTTCGATTTGAGCTTCGGTGGGTGTGGTGTTCTCAATTTTCATACTATTATTATAAGACCTTTATGGGGGAAAGACAATACAAAAGGGAGGAGGCCCACCACAGAACCTCCTCCCTCCCCACCTGTATGAAAATGATATTAGCTCTTATCTACCTTACTAAGAAGGTACTCGTCTGAGATGAATCTCTGCTCTAGAAGCCTAAGCTCTTCCTCCATAGCCTCTAACATCCGTCCTCCGATCCAGTCTCCGAAGCGTCCTGGCTTCTCGATCCAAGGAGAGTCTGGGCGACTTGTAGCTGCTCTATAGAGCTTCTCTAGTCTATTGGTTCCATCCATCAGGTCTTCGAGGACCTCGTAGGCTTTGGTTTCGATCTTCATATTAGTCGTTGTTGTTGGTGATTCTCTCGTAGAGGTCTGCTGCTAACATTAGGGTGTCTTTGATTTCGTATTCGAGGGCAGAGAGCTTGTCTAAACTCTTCTCCAGCTTCTCAATGACTAACTTCAGTTGATAATCTTTAGGAGGTTGTTCCATATTAGGCGTGGGTGGCAAAGGCTTCGTCGAGGATCTCTAGGCTCTTCTCGGTGTTGGTAAGCTCCTTGAGAGCCCTCTCATGCATCTGGATCCTTCCGAGGAGTCCCATACGAGCATAGACGTTGGAGGTTAGTTGGAAGTCCTTCTCGAGGTTCGCCAGAGCCTCCTGGATGCGGACCGTGCCGAGGGCCTTGATGGAGTCGATGATTTCCTGATACTGTTGGTGGATGTTCTTATTTTTCATACATTTATTATCTATCAGATAAGGGGGAAATGCTATCCTTAAAGCTCAGGTGTGTAGGTTCCAACGAACTCCTGAATGGTCTCAAAGAGAGCCGGCGCTTCGATTGCATAGCCGTCTTCGGTCCGAATGAAGCTATCGACGATCCTATCATTCTCGTTGTACACATCGGTGTAAATGGCTGTTCCGAAGTTAGGTACGTCCTCGACGACATAGGACACATGTTTGAACTTCTCGGTGGTGTGGGCTGTGATCTTCATATTAGGTGGTTGTTAGGTGTTACTTGACTCCTGCGGCTTTGAGCTCCTTATCGAAAGACTCCTGACGAAGTTTATCATAGGGAGCTGAATCTTGGAAGGGAGCCTGGGCGAAGCTCACATCATTCCAACGGAAGCTAACCTTGCCCCAGCTGTCTGCTTCGTAGCAAGCTGCGTGATGGACTACGGCTAGGTGCTGGTAGTACCAGGAGGTCATGCCTACGCTGAAGGTACTGAAGAGGAGGGAGATGAGACCAACCATGAGGAGGTCCTTAACGGTATTATTAATTTTCATACTATTATTATATGGGGTTTAGGTGGGAAAGACAATCTTAAAGACCAAGACCTTCAAAGTCATTCTCCATGGTAACATCGCAGAAGATCTGCTTACAATAGAGACCTTTAACCACGAAGCCAGGTGAGCAACCGCAAGAGCAACCTGCCTTCTGGCTCCAAGAGAACTTCAGGTCCTGCATATTGGTAATACCAACAGCTGCGCATATTTCAGGTATAAGCGCGCGAAACTCTTTTACAGGGCGTTTACGGCGCATAGCGAGGTTGTCTATGATGGTCTCTCCTGTCGGGAAGAAGTAGAGGACGGACTTGGTGGAGCGCTTGGATTGGCTCCATTGCATACGGGCATTCTTAATTTTCATACTATTATTATATTAGGTTTAGGTGGGAATTTCAATCCTAGAATCCGTAGGACTTGAGAACCAGATAGGCATGGCCGGCGTCGAGGACATCATTAGTCTCTTCGGTAGCCAACTCCAGATGGTTAACTCCACAGAAATCATCTTGATCTGGATCGAAGACGGTAACTGTATCATCGAGCCTTTCGGCTGGAATTTCCATGAGGGATTTGATAAGTTGCTTGTAGGTCATAGGTTAGGTGGTTAGGGGTTATCGGCTGCGAACCAGATCGAGACCGTGGCGAACGATCTCGTCGAATCCTCCGTAGCTATTGTAGAGGTCAACGATCTGGCAGTTCACGTCCGAGCTTCCGATCTCCTCGGCGCCCCACTCCTTGAGCTCCATCACCGCGGTGTTGCGGACCATGGTGCACATCATGTCGCCCAGGGTCTTGTACTCGTTCATGATCTCTTCGAATGTTTTCTTATTTTTCATACTCTTAGTATAAAGAGATTTGGGGGGAAAGACCACCACAATCTTTCCCCCCTTCCACCTCAAATGTTACCGCTCCTTGTAGGTGACGGTAGGAAACCCAGTCTCTGGATCGTGATGGTCACAATCCACAAGGTAGGTGTACTCGATGTCACCATGGTCCTCGAGACAGACTCCAATGCCAGAGAAGTTCAAGGCATGCTTAGGATTCTCTTCATCCTTACAATACTTGGTAGCATACCAAACGATGTACTTGGCTGCGAGATACTCTGCATCATGGAAGCGAGTGTCTCCACAATTCTCCTTCACACACTTAAAGAAGCGCTGAAGCTGATTGAGACGGCCGGCTTCACCATCAGGGTAACCATCATAGTGAACGTAGATGTTAGCTGCGACTACTCCGCGATCGGAGAACTTAACTTGGGAACGTGTTGCCATATTAGTTATTAGAGGAGGTTTGCGGATGCGGGGTTCTTGAGGACTTCCAGGAGATCAAAGAGGACCTCCTTGTTGTTGTTGGTGACGTTAACCAGATCCTTGATCTGGAGCTTGAGTGTGGCGATCTCCTGATGGAGGGCTTCGATCTCTGCGACGAATGCGCTGTTGTTATTTTTCATACTATTAGTATAAATCTTTATGTGGGAAAAATCAAGATAATAGAGACGCCGGCACTATTATATCGGAGGGCTGTATTAAAGTGGAATCGATGAGACTCGAACTCATAACCAATTCGTTAAAAGCGAACTGCTCTACCATTGAGCTACGATTCCAAAATGGTACATCGGGCAGGGATCGAACCTGCGACCAAGGGTTTAGAAAACCCCTGCTCTATCCACTGAGCTACCGATGCATGAATGGTGCGCCCGGAGGGATTCGAACCCCCAACCAATCAGTTATGAGCCGACTGCTCTGACCATTGAGCTACAAGCGCGTATAAATTGTTTAAGGAGCCTCTTCAGGTTCCGTTGGATCGATTAGATCTTTGATCTCAGCTTGAATACGCTTAATCTCGTCGTTAAACGCTTTAGCAGAGGCCTTCTTACGATCTCGCATGTCTTCCAGGTCCTGGCAGAGCGCGAATACTTTTGCTTCTTTGGATGTGTTATTGTCTGTCATATTATAAAAGTGGTACTGGGTGAGGGAATCGAACCCTCGCTCGGCCCTCATCTAGGGCACACAGATTATAAGTCTGTCGATGCTTCCAATTACATTAACCCAGTAGTTATTGTTGCCGAGACTTACCTTTAGGAGGCAGAGGTCTCGGTGAGGGAGAACTGACCACGTGCCGTCTTAGTTGCGCACGTACGAAGGTGACGATAAACCTTACGGTAATCGGCCTTGATGGTCAAGCTCTCACCTACAATAGTCTCCTGGACCTTAGTAAGAATATCCTTTACGGACAACTCTTGTTCTGTGGTCAATATATTACGAATGAGATCCGTGAGTGTGACTTTAGTTTGCATGATGAGGAACGCCGGCCTTTGTATTATTATCCTGGGACTGTCGGCCGGCATTAACGGTCACAGGGTTCGTCGAAGACTTCTTAACCGCCTCGAGGATGATATCCTTCAGGGCTTCTTTACTCTTTGGCATCTTGCCAGGGGTGAATTCAATGATCATACTATTATTATACTCCGTTTAGTGGGAAAGTGCAACTTGATTCATACTACAAATGATCTCTCCGTCCTCATCAAATTGATTACAGAAGCAATGATTCTCGTCACATTGATTAGGACAAAGCTCATCTTGGAAGTCCTTAATGCAACCATCAATCATAAGTCCGGCTTCCCTCTCGGTCATATACTCCCACCAGACATCATCCAAATTGATAATATCAGGGAGATCGTTAAGTCCTACTCCGAGTTCCTTATGGCAACGGAGATTCAGAGCGCGACGAAATTCTGTACGAGAAACGTGTTCCATTACTTCTTTACGTTGTAGTCGCTAAGACGATTGGTGCGTTGGAGATCCTGAAGCCAGGAACCATGAGTCACGTCTACCATGTGCATGAGGAGGAGAGAAGGCTTACGAACTTCGTAGCCTAAGAGGTGTAAGAGGTGTTTCATTGTTTATATATTATAGTGTTTTGTGGGAAACGTCAATCTGAAAGTGGTACCTGTGGTCGGATTCGAACCGACACTGTAGCGATTTTAAGTCGCTTGTCTCTGCCGTTGGACTACACAGGCATATTGTTTAGGAAACGAAATAGGCTCCAGAGGTTAGGAGAAGAGCTTTATACTCAGGATCGTCTTCGCGATCCTTATCGATAATCCCTTCAAGGAGATCATTATCGACACTCATATGCATGACCTTGGTCGCATGATCCAAAAGAAGATCTGGACGAATCTGATCATCTCTCATATCAGGATAGGTGAGCTTGAAGTCCGAGAGAAGGGACTCTCCGACCATTTCAATTTTGCGATACAGGTTTGAATCAATCATGTATATATATTAAAGGATTATGTGGGAAAATACAAGAAAAAAAGGTCTAGTGTGTTCAATGAGGAATAAAAACTTCCCGAGCAGGTTCTCCCTGCAATCTATTCACTAGACCCTTAATCCTTAGCGGCTGCGGCGGCGAGCAGTGAAGCGGCCCTGCTTGTTACGCACGTTATGAAAACGTGGACGAAGCATGACGTTATTACTGCGACCAATGAGACCGAGAATCTCATAGCGACTCTCGTTGATACTCTCAGAGACCAACTCAAGCTTTGCTGCCTTGCCGGTACGGCTGGAGACAGTGCGGCCAGTGAGATCACTGATGCTACGGACGATCGTGTTATCGATTGTTGTTGTCATTGTTTTTGTTTTCCTTTCTTTCGTTTGTTGCGAAATCCTTTTTCCTACTAATCTTAGGAACCAAATCTAAGACAAGTAGCTTGTTATACTTCCATTCTTTAACTTCCCTATTCCAGTCCTCTGTACTAATCGCCTTAGGACGGTTCTTAACACGGTTGGGTGTTTGCCATTGAGGACCGGACTTTAGGACTTGTTTACTTTGCCATACGTGCATATTAGAATAATACTATAGGTTTAATGTTTATCAAGCGGCTTTTGTTACTGCTCGCTTGAATTTTCTTGGGCGATTGTCTGGAACTCGATTGAGATCCTTAATAGGGCAAGCGCAGTTCTTTGCTAGGACACACTCAGCGCATCCGAGATTGAGGAAGATATCAGGCCTCCAACAGGCCATGGCTGTTACCCGGGAACACATCTCCTTGTCCTTAACTAGATCGATTTCCTGGGTTTGGTAGTTAGGATCCAGCTTGGGAAGGGTCTTACGAATTTCCTCCTTACGCAGCTCATACTCTTCCCGGGTAAGGAATACTTTCTCCACTGGCTTCTTCTCTTTCTCTACCTTAGGCTCTTTCATCTTGATAGCCTCTTTATCCAGGGAACGACAGTTGCGACACTTAAATTCGGTCAGGAGCTTACGAACATCTCCGTTGTACTTTACCAGGTAATTAGCTAGCTGGTTACCAAACATGGAAACCGTATTGGTTTTACATTCGGAACAGGTAATCTTATTATGAGGGAACTTCTTAGTTCCCTGGAAAGTCTTTACCCAGGAATCAATTCCCAGGTAATCAAACTGGTTAGCCTTGTTGATACGCTCGTTCTTGGGAATACGTTTCCGGGAAAACTTTACTGGTACCCGGGAATCAATGATGGCCTGTTTCCTGGAAATCTTCTTCTGCTTGTTCTTATTTTTCATACTATTAGTATAAAGGATTACCGGGGAAAATGCAACCCCCAATTAGTGTGGTTGTTCGATTACTAGGATAAGATCATCCTCTTTGATATTGTCATAGGGCGCGTCTTTATACGCTGTCCGCGCGCTAAACACGTGATAAATCGCGTTATCGTGCATGGACTCGAGCTTTACAGGGTCATCCAGATGCTCTGCGTATTTCTCTTGGAGATGAGCAATTAGTTTCCGATAGGTCATATTAGATGGCGTAGCTGATGGCTTCCTTGGTCTGCTTCTCCACATGGTCCTTATGGACCCGGGAGTAGAGGTTTTCGATTTGATCGTAGATATCGGTGAGGAGAGCGAGGCGAGAAGATCCATTAAGAGACTCTGTATCGAGCTCTTTACCAATCTCATTGAGGGACTCTACCATACCCTCGATGCTGTAAAAGAGGTGCATGGAGCGCTCTTCTTCTGTCATGATGGTGAACTGATATGCTTTATTTTTCATACTATTAGTATAAAGGATTAAGGGGGAAAAGTCAAGTCCTAAGAGCCCCAGCTGATTTCAAACATCCTAATATCGTCTGGCCTGCATCCGCAATCACAATCGCTCTTAGGATCAATCTCTACAAATCCCTCAAGGAAGAGACAAGCCGTACTACCGTCCTCAGGATCAATGAGCTGGCGATTGCATTCGCTAATGATATCGCTCCAGGTAGGATTCTCCATATAATCACTATACACGACTTGATCTGCAATCCTCCAGTAATCTGATCTAAAGATGCACTTGCCTTCGAATACGGCACCCTCATCAAAGATATCAGGATGGCGAACTACCCAGTCTCCCTTAATAGGACAACCATAAGCACTCTCGAATATTGAGAAGGTGAGGCCTACATTGCCTTCACGGCTTAGGTCTTTACAACGAGCCTTAACAGCCGTCTGGAGGCTATCATAGGCGGAGGTGGCGGTGAGCTCTAGGAGCGGTGAGGTGGCTTTCTTAATCATATATAGTATTATCTAGGGTTTAGGTGGTAATGGCACTCTCTTCTTCTTCTCTGTTAACGTAGTACTGCCGGCTCCTCCAGGTCTCATCCCATTCGTCACTGAGGGTAGTATATTGCTTCTGGAGGTCCTTGATCATCTGCTCAACAAACTTCTTCTGAGCGTCAATGCGGATGAGGCGGTGGTTGTGGGTGGTGATGATCTCCTCGTGGTCTTTATTTTTCATACTCTTAGTATATAGGGGTTAGGGGGAAAGTTCAAGACAATTTCAAAAGGGCTGTCTCCTGTTGAGCGAGCTCCTTCTTCAGGTCCTCGCAGGTCCGGTTGATCTGATTCTGAAGGTCATAAGCCTCCGCGGTGTACTTGTCGTGACCATACTTCATGTGACCTTCCACGATGCCCATAAGAGCTCCGAGGGCACGGTAGGTCCCCGTGCTGCTGTAACCGCGACCCAGGTCACTCACCTCTTCGAAGAGGCGGACGAGGTCGGTGACGTTGTAGTTGGTGGTGTTCTTATTTTTCATAATATTATTATCTAGTGTTTAGGGGGAAAAGTCAAGCTCTTAATAGCCCATCGCTCCTTGGAGATCCTCCAGGAAGGTAGAGAAGTCTAGGTGGAGACACTCTTCGGAGAGCCTCTCTTGAATCCCGGGATCTTCGCTCTCTAGAACGACTTTAACGTGAGAATCGCTTAGATAGCTTTGAAGCTTCTCTAGGGCATCATAGACATCACTTCGATACATATGGTAGTTACCAATGATGGTCTCGAGGCCGTTGGGGTCTGTGTGGATGGTGTATTCTTTATTTTTCATAATATTATTATCTAGTGTTTAGGGGGAAAACTCAAGTCCATTTAGGTAGGGGTGCATCTTCGGCCTTAGGCTCATCTAGGGAATAGACTTCATCAGCGGTGACACTCTCAGCCTGGGCAATCCCTTGTTCCCTAAGCTGGCGAATGAGGTCCGCAGCGGTCCTAATATCAATCACCTGAACATAGGAGCAATTGTAACTATTAAAGGTCAATTCTACTACCGTCCGATTCCTATCATCATACTTGTGAACTCCGCTACGAACGGAGACGCCTTCCATAATGGAACCTTCAATAGGTGTGTTTTTATTTTTCATGCTATTAGTATATAGGGTTTAGGGGGAAAGGTCAAGAACCTTTTCAATCTTACTAAGAATCTTAATAGCATTTTTCTGATAAGCTCTTAGAGTCTTTTCAGCGCATTTAATTACAGCGTCATCATCATCAAAAGGGAATTCAACATTACCTATATTATATTCATACGTTCTAGCCAGGTCATCATCTGAGTTAATAATACGCTCAAGCCTGGCTAGGTACTGTTTCTTATTTTTCATACTCTTATAATAGGGGGATTCTTGGGAAAACTCAAGCCCTAATTGGTTTCTTATAGGCTTGAGGTTTCCCCCATAATCAGATATACTATATACATAATCAAAACAACGAGAGCCTCGATCGTGACTCAGGGCTAACAGGGGATAGAACCCCGAGGGTAGGGGACCGGAGGCTGCTCCAATTTTTTTTATAGGCGTGCAATTTCCCCTGAATTCCTCTATAATGGATCTGGACCCTGGATGCTGGCTTTTTTGCACCTGGGGAATTATAGGGCAAAACCAGGGTAAAGGCAAGCCTGGATTTTAGCCTTGCTTTCCCCTTTACCCCGCTATAGAATACCTAAATCCAGAATCTCTAGCGACCGGTACATAAGAAATTAACGACCGGTCGTTAAAAAAGATATGTACCGGTCGTTAAAAAGTTAACAACCGGTCGTTACGGAATACCCCCTGTACCGGGTGGGTGTTCACTAATATCCTCCTTTTTGGCTGGCATTTTCCCTAAAATTCCTATAAAATTAATTTGGTCTGGGGAAAATTTTGGGGAGCGGAAGGTTAATACACTTTTTCCCTTGAGAAATTCTTGGGAAATCTTTGTGATTTCCTCTATAGTCTTTTTATTCTCTTGACACCTTTTATAATCCTTCTTACTATTTTCTCTTTATATTCTTCTTGCTAAGGCAATTTAGGCATTAATCTTTACTATTATAGATATTCTCTCTTAGGGTCTTTATATCTTTTATATTCTATCTTTATTATTAATTCCCGGGAAAAGCTTATTATTAGCTTTATTAAAGGGGGTATAAAGTCTATTATTACTTATATTATATCTATAAGGGGGTATTTCTATAGATATAAATTCCCGGGAAAAGAATACTTTTTAACTAATATTAATAACTTTTCTTTAATTTTTAACTACTTTTTCTAATAAAAAGGGGGTATTTTTCTGAGTTATGATAGTAAAAATGCGTTAATAGAACATCATGTTGTATTAAATCCTAGGGTGCTATTAAATCATTTATATTATTTCTATTTAATAATTGGCTATAATCTATACTATTCTATACAATACTTTAATAGAACATTAGGTAATATTATTTTATAGGGTTGTATTAAATCTGCAAACCTCTTCTATCTTCTAAGGGGGTGTCATTATTAACTAGTAATTCTTCCATCTTATTATAGACCTCTTGTGGTTTAATTTCTTTTTCTATTATTGTTCTAGTCTTAAAAGCAGATCCCGGTTCTCTAGTAATTATAGTAGCTACATTGTTTAGTAATCTCTCATACTTTAAAGCATATTCTTTTGAGCTAGCTTTAAGTCTTTGATTGGTCTTTCTACGGGCATCACATAGTTTCAGTTCCTTCAAAGCAATATCTACAACAGAAGGCACCTTTCTCTTTTCTTTATATAAGTTTAATTCTATATTATAAAGACCTATACGTAGTTTAAATGTTTTCATGCTATAGTAGGTTTATATCTAAATTCTATCTTAGGAGTATTTTTATCTTTAATCATTTTTACGTATTGGCTATAGTAGTAACCAAAGTAATAGATGGCAATTGAAGTGAATGCTAGGCATAGTAGTAAACTAACTATTCTAAAGCAGTAATCTAATTTAGATAGTTGATATTGTTTTCTGTATTCGTATTCGAGTTCGTCTGGGGTCATATTGTTATATTTTTTAGGGTTTAAAATTTCTAATGGTCTTATATTGATTCTGTAGAACCTCAATCAATTCTGGTAAGGTATCTACCGGGAGATGGATATTAGTCTCAAAGTGATTGATAGTAATCCATTGATCATTTTCCTTATTAGTTCTCACCGTTAAGGGATAACCATCTAAGGAATTATTCTCTATCTTCTGAACCAGGTAGGTTTTAATCATATGCTAATAATATACTATTATCCGGGAATATGCAAGGTTTATATATAAATAATACTATGAAGTTTGATATAATTTTAGAGCTCTATAATACTACCTTTTCCAGTCCTTGGGTAGAATTACTTCCAGGAGAGCTATATCGTTCGGAATTTGTTTCCTCGGCTAAGCGTCCCTACAC
>Ga0114976_10001919_pt1 | contig 13070 bp, 10 predicted proteins | sample S_130805_EF_Meta_FD_87319 | JGI IMG/M metagenome (GOLD analysis project Ga0114976, IMG submission 87319) | Freshwater microbial communities from Lake Simoncouche, Canada to study carbon cycling - S_130805_EF_MetaG | ecosystem: Environmental > Aquatic > Freshwater > Lake | place: Lake...
AGCAATGCTCTGACCACATCACTGAATAGACAGCAGTTTCTGTAAAATTGGGGGTTCGACCTAAAATGTCTTTGATTTGCTCAAATTCATCGGCTCTTAGGCCAAGTTCAATGGCTTGTGCCATTGTTGCTTCCTTCTGCAAGGTACTTTCCATAATTTCAGTTTGCAAGCAAAATTAAACAATATCTTTAGATTCGTTGGCGCTACTTTTCCATTGTCAAACCTTATTTTTAAACAATGTGGACTTTAATTCAGAATAAGTTAGGGCTTCGCCTTCATTCACAACTTATCGCAATGAAAATCCCAATTCAGTTGGAGGTAGAAATTCCGACCAAGGGAAGGCATTTGGATGTTTTTTAGCCGGGAAAGATGGTCAATAAAGTACGTATTGAAGATGTTTTTACAACCCAGATTCAAGGTAATGGGTTTGTTTTTTCCACACGACATTCTAAAACCCGCATCGAACAAATGATAGGCAGGCGAAGCCATTTCTCCTATGGATACATTATTTTGAGGTCCCATGGCAACGGATTGGATAAAAACATCCTTTAGGATAACCTTTTTTCCAATGTTGAAATCATAGCGCAGGACATTGGTTAATCGGGGTTGGGGAATTAATGATACCATCGCATCATTAAAAGCATAAGGCTGGAGTATGGAAGCGGTAAGTTCCCAATGCAAGTTGTGTGCAAAATGGGGGTGGAAATGATACGAAACATCCATCCCATAAAGCATAAAATTGCGAATGCTTTTATACCCAAAAACAGGCATTCCCCCAACCACAGAATCCAAGGGTTGAAGAAAGATGTAATCTTTGACAAAATTCACAAAGGGATTGATAGACAAAACGCCGTGTTCGTTTTGAAATTCCAAGGTAGCATCCCATTGCATGGCTTTTTCTGGATTCAAATATCGGTTCCCTAATTCATACCTGAGGGCACCATGATGAAAACCATTCACCACCAACTCGGAAGCATGAGGCGAACGAAAGCCTGTTGAGACGGCGGTCTTTAAAGTAAATCCTTTGCTTTCGTATACGCCTCCAAAACTGCCGTTTACAGAAGAAAAAGTTCGCTTAAAATCGATAGAATTACCATCCAACATATAGGTTTCTATGTTTCTAACATCGAATCGAATGCCTCCTTGCCAATTCCATTTTGTCCGCTGAAGGTTGAGTACTGCAAAAATACCTGCATCCAAGGTTTTGGCATCGGGAATCAGAGAATCCATCGCATCAGTTTGGTTTTTATTCAATTGAAGCATTCCTTGAAACCCAGTCGTTAACTTCAAACGCGTGGAAAAATCGTGGATCCATTTTAAACCAATCAAATGATTTCGCAAAGACATATGCAATGCATTGATATCTGTTTCTTCCTGTTCCACCAAAGAATTTACGGTATATCCAAGAAGTACGTGAAGAACATGATTGGAATTGAGGTAGAATTTTGAATCCAGGTGCACTAACTGATTTTTAATAACCTGGGAAGGATAGCCTATCACACGGATCTGGTCATCGGATTGAAAAAGGCTGTAATTAAGTACGGTATCTTCGGTTTCTCCAGGAATGCCAACTTCGGTATGCGAGGCCATGAAACGAAGGGTGTGTACACTTTTCTTTGCAGAGTAGGCCATTCCTCCTTTAAACGCGGCATCACAAAACCTTGTGTTTTCGGCATATTTCCCATTTGGCAATTTGAAATCCGCATGATTTGCATAAGCCCCTGCGAGGTAATACCTAAAATTACGCTTGGACTCAGCAAGGTATAATTTGTTTACCAATCCTTTTGTATTGCTGTAAAAATCACTCTGCACATTTCCCTCAATTCTTCCCGTACTCGGAAAAGGCAAATCTTTGAAATACACTACACCACCCAAGGCATCTGAACCGTACAACAAACTTGCTGGACCTTTAATCACTTCCACAGATCCCATTCCGACCTCATTTAGAGCCATCCCATGGTCTCCACCCCATTGTTGCCCTTCAATCCTTAAACCGTTTACCATGGTTACGACACGCATTCCTTGCATGCCGCGAATTACAGGTTTTGCAATGCCTGGGCCTGTGCTGGAATTATACACGCCTGGAATGTTCGCTATTAGGTCACCCAAACCTAAACTTGGCAATCGTTTTAGGTCTGAAATTTTACGGTTTTCTAGGGAATAGGGAGAGTGATTCTTTACCTGCAACATCGCACCCGAAACCGAAACCTCTTGAAGATCCAAGTGAACAGCGCGCAAAAACAATTCAGCTATGATTGGAGACGTATTTTTGATTTTCAACAACTCAATCTGAAATCCTTCTGCTGAGACTTTCAGTGAATAGTATTCATGTGTTGGGTTCAAGATTCGTACATATCCGTTTTCATCAGATTTCAAGGTTTCGTCTGTTTCTATAAAATACACCAAGCCATTAGCGATCGGTTTTTTCGTTGTAGAATCTACCAACTGTAGAATGAAATTTTGCGAGAATACGAATCCCGAAAAAAGACAAAAGAACATGGACCATCCTACATTTGATTTCATGCAAATAAATTAATGCAACAACGTTGCGTTTTGCAAATGTAAAAATTTATTGCAATTTTGTTGCATTAAAAAATCATTAATGCCAGTCGTTAGGAATACAAAAGCAAAACAAGCCGTCTTAGACGAGATGAGCCGAGCGAATCGCGCCTTGAGTCAACCCGAATTGTTTGAACGTTTAAATGGTATTTGTGATCGCGTAACGGTTTACCGCATTCTGGACCGGTTGATTTCTGAGAAGAAAATACATAAAATCGTTAACATCGATGGGGTTTTGAATTATGCCTTGTGTCAAACATGCGATGACCATGTAGCACATTCCCACGACCACTTTCACTTCAGTTGCACCCAATGTAAGCGTATCGAATGCTTAGAAGAGAACCAGATTCAGGTAAATTTACCCATCAATTATCAGGTTCAAGAACTGTATCTCACCATATCAGGTGTTTGTCCAAGTTGTATGAGCTTAAAATGAAACGCTAATTTGTACATTTGATATCGATGAAAGCATTTTATCAGTTCTTCTTATTGTCATTCATGTTGTTTGGTTGCGCCGCCAAGGAGAATTTAGACCCTCGGTTTATGCTTGAAAGCGAATGCATGGTATATCAAAAAGATGTAAAAACCGAAAGTCACCGTGGCTTCTCCCTTTCCTACATTTCAAAAGACTCAAAAAATCAATGTGCTAAGCAATCCTTGAGACACATTGTGATCTTAAAATTTCGGGACAAGACGGAAACCATCATTCGTGCTCGAAAACCCAGGAAATACATCCAAAGCCTTCGAAAATGGAAGCAAGAAATCGAATCAGATTCCACGCGCATCATCCGCCTAGAAGCAAAAGGGGCTGACGTTAACCTCACCTTGGGAAAAATATACCTACATTCACATGATTCTCTGTATGCAAAGCAATATTTACCTTATGGTCATATTCACTTGCAAAAGCGAAACAACCGTTGGGAAAAAGATTCTCTCGTTTACAATCCATCATTCCCTTTAAAGCGCCCCTTAAAAAATGACTAAAACTAAAAGCAGCGTTTCCGGCAAAGAAATAAGTCAAAATGAATCTGTACAAGCAGCGGACATAAGGGACAGCTTGTTTCGTTTCATTCAGAAAGCGAATCCAAGTTTTACGGAGAGCAGCATCATCAGCATTGAAGAATTAAATTCGTTTCGAAGAACATACATCACCCAACTGGTCTTGGAGGAAAAGGGAGAATTGGCAAAAGTGGATTTGGATGTATTGGAAGCGATTCAAAACAATTCCGTTTTAACCGAAAACCTTGAGGCAACGAATGAAAAAGAACTGACCCTTGGGCAAAGAATGGCTGATGCCATCGCAACTTTTGGAGGAAGCTGGACCTTCATCATCATCTTCTTTTCTTTTTTAATGGTATGGATTGTACTTAACGCGTGGATTTTAGGCCAAAAACAATACGATCCCTATCCGTTTATTTTACTTAACCTCATTTTATCTTGTTTGGCAGCAATCCAAGCCCCCATCATCATGATGAGCCAAAACCGTCAGGAACAGAAAGACCGAAGCAGGGCAGAGAACGACTATAAAATCAACTTAAAAGCCGAATTGGAAATCAAGTTGTTAAGTGAAAAAATTGACCACCTCATCATTCATCAAAACAAAAAATTACTTGAAATTCAAGAAGTGCAAATCGATTATCTTTCCGACCTCATGAAATCAAAATCAAAATAGACATGGAACACAAAGGTCAAAAAATTGCAACGAACGAACATTTTTTGAAGAGAATGGGAAAGTATTTACTTTTTACTTCCCTCTTGGTATTTATCTCCTTGTTCATTGGAACGCTTGGATACCATTGGATAGGAAAAACCTCATGGCTCGACAGTTTTCATATGTCTTCCATGATTCTAACGGGTATGGGTCCGGTTGTCGAACTCAAAACAACTGCTGGAAAATTGTTCTCGTCCTTTTATGCATTGTACAGCGGCGTAGCCTTTTTAAGCATCACGGCGGTTTTTTTCGCACCCATCATTCATCGCCTGTTACATATTCTGCACGTCGAAGATACCGATGCAAATTAATTTTCCTAAGGGACAAAGATTGAATTGTACAAATGAACTGAGAATTTTACCTAATTTCGTGACAAAATTTCAACTATGACATACGACATCATTATCATTGGAACCGGTCCTGGTGGATACGTAGCAGCCATTCGTGCTTCTCAAATGGGGTTAAAAACCGCGGTAATTGAACGAGAATCTTTGGGGGGTATTTGTCTCAATTGGGGCTGTATACCCACAAAAGCCTTATTAAAAAGTGCACAGGTTTTTGAATACATAAACCACGCTGCTGAGTACGGCATTCAAGTAAAAGAAGCCACTGCAGATTTTGACTCCGTCGTAAAACGATCCCGTGATGTTGCCCAAGGAATGAGTTCAGGTATTCAATACTTGATGAAAAAGAATAAAATCGATGTCATTCAAGGTGATGCGATCCTTCAAGCTGGAAAAAAAGTTTCTGTTAAAGACGCTTCAGGTGTTTCTACGGTCTACACTGCAAGCAAAGGGGTAATCATCGCTACAGGTGCACGCTCCAGAGAATTGCCAAACGTACCTCAAGATGGCGTTAAAGTCTTTGGATACCGTCAAGCGATGACATTGCCTAAACTTCCAAAAAAATTGGTAGTGGTTGGATCAGGAGCCATTGGCGTTGAGTTCGCATATTTTTACAATGCCATGGGAACGGAAGTTACCATCGTTGAATTCATGCCTAACATTGTCCCGGTTGAAGACATCGAGGTATCCAAGCAATTGGAAAAATCTTTCAAAAAATCAGGCATCAAAATTATGACAGAAGCCACCGTGGAACATGTGGACACGACAGGTAAAGGATGTATTGTTACCGTTAAATCGGCAAAAGGCGAAGAGAAAATTGAGTGTGACGTAGTTTTGTCTGCGGCAGGAATACAAGCCAACCTAGAGCATATAGGTTTGGAGGAAATCGGAATTATTCAGGACAAAGGAAAGATCATGGTAGATGACTTTTACCAAACGAACATTCCAGGTTATTTCGCCATCGGTGATATCGTTCCAGGTCCAGCCTTGGCACACGTTGCTTCGGCAGAAGGAATCATCTGTGTTGAAAAAATTGCAGGTCATCACCCTGAACCTTTAGATTACGGAAACATCCCAGGCTGTACGTATTGTAACCCTGAAGTTGCCTCTGTAGGAATGACCGAAAAAGCGGCCAAAGATGCAGGACATGACATCAAAGTAGGTAAATTTCCTTTCTCCGCGTCAGGTAAAGCAAGTGCTGCAGGAGCGAAAGATGGTTTTGTAAAATTGATCTTTGATGCCAAATATGGCGAATTGTTGGGCGCACACATGATTGGAGCGAATGTTACTGAAATGATTGCGGAAATTGTCGCAGTGCGCAAATTGGAGACCACGGGTATGGATTTAATTAAAACCGTTCACCCACACCCAACCATGTCTGAAGCGATCATGGAGGCTGCAGCTGCAGCCTACGGAGAGGTGATCCATTTATAGTGAGAATACTCAGGTTGATTGTAGGATTGCTCATCGGATTAGCCCTGGGCGCTCTGTTGAATGGACTGATCATCACCTTGGGATTGGAAGTATTTCCCCTGCCAAAAGGTGTGAATTTCGAGACCGCTGAAGGAAAACACAATTTTCAGTACCTCAAACCCCTTCATTTCCTCTTTCCATTCTTAGCCCATGCATTGGGTACGTTTTTCGGCGTGTTGATTTCTTTATTCATATCGAAGCGATTCAGGTTATTTTTAACCTTCATTATCTCTACCTTGTTTTTCCTGGGTGGACTCAGCATGGTATTATCGCTGAATGCACCTCAGTGGTTCAACCTAACCGACCTCACCTTGGCTTATTTCCCGATGGGATTCATGGCGTATCGGATGAAACGTGCTAGAAAGGCATAATTTACGTCGGAAAAAGACTGAAAACTGACATTACGTCACGATTAAACGCCTCAATTCAATTATTTTGTCAGTAGAAATGCCTTACATCCGCGTGGCATATAAATTGACTTCGGGGGACGTCGAATTACAAAAATATTAAAAATGGCAAAAATTATTGGAATTGATTTAGGTACAACAAACTCTTGTGTATCGGTCATGGAAGGAAACGAACCCGTAGTAATTACAAATGCAGAAGGAAAAAGAACAACCCCTTCCATCGTAGCATTTGTTGAAGGCGGAGAAAGAAAAGTAGGAGACCCTGCAAAAAGACAGGCAATCACGAATCCTACAAAAACCATTTATTCTATCAAAAGATTTATGGGAACAAGCTTTGACGAAAGTAAAACGGAAACTACACGCGTACCTTACCAAGTAGTGAAAGGTGAAAACAATACCCCAAGGGTGAAAATAGACGACCGCTTGTATTCTCCTCAAGAAATCTCTGCAATCATTCTTCAAAAAATGAAGAAAACAGCTGAAGATTATTTAGGACAAGAAGTTACAGAAGCAGTGGTAACCGTTCCTGCTTATTTTAATGACGCGCAAAGACAAGCTACGAAGGAAGCAGGTGAAATTGCTGGGTTGACCATCAAAAGAATAATCAATGAGCCCACCGCAGCTGCTTTGGCATACGGTCTTGACAAAAAAGGAATCGACCAAAAAATTGTTGTCTTTGACTTCGGAGGAGGAACGCATGACGTTTCCATCTTGGAACTTGGAGATGGCGTCTTTGAAGTATTGGCTACAGATGGAGATACACACTTAGGTGGAGACGACGTCGACAATGCAATCATCAATTGGTTGGCAGAAGAGTTTGAGAAAGAAGAAAACCTTGACCTTCGCAAAGACCCAATGGCACTTCAACGCTTAAAAGAAGCCGCTGAAAAAGCTAAAATTGAATTGTCTTCTACCACATCAAGTGAGATCAACTTGCCTTACATCATGCCGGTGAATGGGATTCCTAAACACTTGGTTAGAACCTTACAACGTTCAAAATTCGAACAATTGATTTCTGACATCGTGGAAAGAACCATCGCACCTTGCCGTACCGCGTTGAAAAATGCAGGGTTGACTGCAAAAGACATCGATGAAATCATCCTAGTAGGTGGATCAACCAGAATTCCTGTAATCCAAGACGCAGTTGAAAGATTCTTCGGAAAAGCACCTTCAAAAGGTGTGAATCCAGATGAAGTAGTTGCCATAGGTGCTGCCATCCAAGGAGGCGTATTGACAGGAGAAGTGAAAGATGTATTGCTTTTAGACGTGATTCCATTGTCTTTGGGAATTGAAACCATGGGAGGTGTATTCACCAAATTAATTGAAGCGAATACCACCATTCCTACCAAGAAATCAGAGGTTTTCTCTACCGCAGCAGACAACCAACCTTCAGTAGAAATCCATGTACTACAAGGAGAGCGCTCCATGGCGGGTGACAACAAAACCCTAGGTAGGTTCCAACTTTCTGACATTCCACCTTCACCGAGAGGCGTTCCTCAAATTGAGGTATCTTTTGACATCGATGCAAATGGCATCATGAACATTTCTGCAAAAGACAAAGGAACCGGAAAAGTTCAATCCATTAAAATTGAATCTAAATCTGGTCTTACCGATGAGGAAATCGAAAAAATGAAAGCCGAAGCGCAAGCGAATGCGGAGTCCGACAAAAAGAAACGCGACGAAGTGGAATTGATCAACAAAGCCGATTCAACCATCTTCCAAACGGAAAGACAATTGAAGGAGTATGGCGACAAAATTCCTGCGAACAAAAAGCAATTGATTGAAGATGCGCTTGACGAATTGAAAAAAGAATTTGAAGCGAAAAACATCGAAAATCTTGACCCAGCGATTGAGAAATTAAATAAGGTTTTCCAAGATGCTTCGCAAGAAATGTACAATGCCGCAAATACGCAAGGTGAAAATCCTGCCGGCAATGAAACGCAAGCGGATACAAATTCACAAGACGAGGTAACAGACGTTGACTTTGAGGAAGTGAATGATAAAAAATAAGTTTCGCGTTTGACGCATTCTTAAAGGGCCCAATTCGGGCCCTTTTTTATTTCGCAGAAATTCTTATCTTCGCGTATGCTTTACCACAAGATTATACGCCACGAGCACAGCCAGGAATGGACTGTTTTTGTGCACGGTGCAGGCGGAAGCTCTGCCGTATGGTTTAAGCAAATCAAAGAATTTTCAGAACATTTCAATGTGTTGCTTCTCGACCTACGAGGTCACGGGAAATCCAAAGAATTGAAAAGTCCTTCCAATTATTCCTTTGAAATGATTGCCAATGATGTTGTCCAAGTGGTTAAACACAACAACATCTCTGAAGCACATTTTGTTGGCGTATCTATGGGAACCATTGTCATCAATCAAATTCATGTATTGTATCCACAACTGGTGAAATCCATGATTTTTTCAGGTGCCATCACCCGTCTCAACATCAAATCGCGCTTGTTGCTTCGCATGGGGCGCATCCTAAATCCCATTTTACCTTACATGGCACTGTACCGTTTGCTTGCGCAAATATTGATGCCTAAAAAAAACCACAAAAATTCACGCATGCTGTTCATTAACGAGGCGAAATCCTTGATGCACCATGAATTTAACCGCTGGTTTAAATTGACCGCTAGGCTAACGAAATACCTGAACTATCTTCAATCCCAAGAAGTCCAAACCAAAGGACTTTATGTCATGGGTAGCGAGGACCACTTGTTTCTTGGACCTGCACGAGAAATCGTAGAAAGAAACGAAAATTTTATCTTAGAAGTGGTTCCCAATTGCGGTCATGTGGTAAATGTAGAGCGCGCGGAAGCTTTTAACCGTGTCTCCATCGCATTTATTTACGACCTCGCTAAATGATTTTTCCGCAATTCAGGAAACACCAATCCGGTAAAAATTTCTACACCCTCCATTCCCTAACCGATTTTGAAGAAATTCAAATCATGGGTCAGAAAACCCTAAGACATACCCTACAAGCCAAGACGTATTTTGAAAAGGTGCAAATTCAAGACATGATTGCTTGTCACCCACCCTACCTACTTTGTACCGAAGACGAAATACAGAAGCATTTGAAAGGCTAAAATTCTTACTTTTACACGGTTAAATTATATCATGGAAACAGCTACACCTTACATTCCCAAAAACAAAATAAGAATTGTTACAGCAGCATCCCTTTTTGATGGACACGATGCAGCCATTAACATCATGCGAAGGATCATTCAAGCGACGGGATGCGAAGTCATTCACCTAGGCCACGACCGCTCTGTAGAAGAAGTGGTAAACTGTGCCATTCAAGAAGATGCCCAAGCGATTGCGATGACATCCTATCAAGGGGGACACATGGAATATTTCAAATTCATGCACGATCTTTTGGCGGAAAAAGGCGCGCCACAAATCAAGATATTTGGCGGAGGAGGCGGTACCATTCTACCTTCGGAAATCAAAGAATTACAAGATTACGGAATCACCAGAATTTACCATCCAGACGATGGCAGAACGATGGGATTACAAGGAATGATCAATGACCTCATTGAACAATGTGACTTCCCTGTTGGGGATCATTTGAGCGACGAAGCAGAAAAAATTAAACACAAAGATGTACCTGCCATCGCGCGATTGATTTCCGCAGCCGAAAATTTTGCCACCGAAAACACAGACCTTTTAACCAACATCCGGACCGAAGCCGCACTGAAAAAAATACCCGTTCTTGGCATTACAGGAACCGGAGGTTCTGGAAAATCATCCTTGGTTGATGAACTTGTTCGCAGGTTCCTCATTGACTTCAAAGACAAGCAGATTGCAGTGGTCTCCGTGGATCCTTCCAAACGTAAAACAGGAGGGGCCTTGTTGGGTGACCGCATCCGAATGAATTCCATTAAAAGTGACCGTGTCTATATGCGATCCTTGGCTACCCGTCAATCCAACTTAGCACTTTCCAAGCACGTTGCCGAAGCCATTGGCATTTTGAAAGTAGCGAACTATGACTTGATCATCTTGGAAACCTCAGGCATTGGACAGTCCGATACAGAAATCTTGGACCACAGTGATGTTTCCTTGTATGTAATGACCCCTGAATACGGTGCGGCTACACAACTCGAGAAAATCGACATGTTGGATTTTGCCGACGTCATTGCCCTTAACAAATTCGATAAACGAGGCGCCCTCGATGCCTTGCGTGACGTTCGAAAACAATACCAAAGAAACCACAACTTGTGGGACCTAAATGTAGACCAAATGCCTGTCCATGGGACCATTGCCTCCCAATTCAACGACCCGGGGATGAATACCTTGTACAAAGTCCTCATGGATAAAGTGGTAGAGAAAACGGGAACCAACCTAAACAGCACTTTTGTAATTACGCAGGAGATGTCTGAGAAAATTTTCGTCATCCCACCGGACCGAACGAGGTACCTCTCTGAAATTTCTGAGAACAACCGAAGTTATGACCTTTGGGTAAATCGACAAGTGAAAGTGGCTGAAAACCTATATGGCTTGCAACGCTCCATCGATTCCATATCGAATTCTGCATTGGAGGACAAAGACCGATTGGTAAAAGGACTCACCGAAGCCTTTGCCGCCGAAAAATTGAATTTCGACCCTAAAAACTGGGAAATCATCCAACATTGGGAAGCCAAGAAACAAACCTTCAAGAATCCTTTGTATGAATTCAAGGTTCGCGACAAGGTTCTTTCGATCGAAACCCACACAGAATCACTTTCACATTCTCAAATTCCAAAAGTATCCTCCCCAAAATACAACAGCTGGGGCGATGTTTTGCGATGGGTTTTACAAGAAAATTACCCGGGTGAGTTTCCTTATACCGCTGGTTTGTTTCCATTTAAACGGGAAGGCGAAGATCCCACGCGTATGTTTGCAGGCGAGGGAGGTCCCGAGCGCACCAACAAACGCTTCCATTATGTCAGTTTAGGCATGCCGGCAAAAAGACTTTCCACTGCTTTTGACTCCGTCACCCTTTACGGCAACGACCCTGCCATTCGGCCAGACATTTATGGTAAAATCGGAAATTCAGGGGTATCCATTTGTTGTTTAGACGATGCCAAAAAATTGTACTCAGGTTTCGACTTGAGCCACCCAGCGACCTCGGTTTCAATGACCATCAACGGTCCGGCTCCGATGCTCCTAGCCTATTTCATGAATGCTGCCATCGACCAAAATTGTGAGAAGTACATTCGAGCCAATGGTTTGGAGGAGGAAACAGAAGCTAAAATCACGGCAATCTACGCGGAACTTGGCACTGCGCGACCAAAATATCAAGGCGAGTTACCCGAAGGAAACGACGGATTGGGACTGATGCTTTTGGGTGTTACCGGAGACAAAGTCCTACCCCTAGACACCTACAACCAAATTAAATCCGATACCCTTAAACAAGTAAGGGGAACCGTTCAGGCGGACATCTTAAAGGAAGACCAGGCACAAAACACCTGTATTTTCTCCACTGAATTCGCATTGCGACTAATGGGCGACGTGCAACAATATTTCATAGCCCAAGGCGTCCGTAATTTCTATTCTGTATCGATCTCCGGGTATCACATTGCTGAAGCGGGTGCAAATCCAATTACACAATTGGCGTTCACCTTGGCCAATGGGTTTACCTATGTTGAGTATTACCTCAGCAGGGGAATGGACATCAATAACTTCGGACCGAATTTATCTTTCTTCTTTTCGAATGGAATTGACCCAGAATACGCGGTAATTGGACGTGTGGCTCGAAGAATTTGGGCAAAGGCCTTGGCGAAAAAATACGGGGCAAATCCACGGGCGCAAATGTTGAAATACCACATCCAAACTTCTGGGCGGTCCCTTCATGCCCAAGAGATTGATTTTAACGACATCCGAACGACCCTTCAAGCGCTTTATGCGATTTACGACAATTGCAATTCGCTTCATACCAATGCGTATGACGAAGCCATTACCACCCCGACCGAGGAGTCGGTAAGACGTGCGATGGCCATTCAGTTGATCATCAACCGTGAGCTTGGGCTGGCAAAAAATGAAAATCCTTTGCAAGGTTCGTTCATCATTGAAGAAATGACCGATTTGGTAGAACAAGCGGTACTCACTGAGTTTGACAGAATCACAGAACGAGGAGGGGTTTTGGGCGCCATGGAAACCATGTACCAACGTTCAAAAATCCAAGAAGAATCTTTGTATTATGAAACCCTAAAACACAACGGAGATTTCCCAATCATCGGAGTGAATACTTTCTTAAGTTCAAAAGGATCTCCGACCATGCTTCCCAAAGAAGTGATTCGCGCCACGGAAGAGGAAAAACAATACCAAATTCAGATGTTAAGTGCCTTGCAGAATGCCAATCCGGACCTCACCAAAGAAGGATTGAGAAACATTCAAAATGCAGCCATATTGAATAAAAACATGTTTGAAGTATTGATGGAAACCTGTAAACAAGCCTCCTTAGGTCAAATTACTGAAGCATTGTTTGAAGTCGGTGGACAGTACCGAAGGAATATGTAAGTTCAACTTCATTTTTTTCGTCTGCGGAAGAAACTTTATTAAATAATATGCTTTTTTTCGTCCGTGGAAGAAATTTTGTAA
>Ga0114976_10001920_pt1 | contig 13064 bp, 15 predicted proteins | sample S_130805_EF_Meta_FD_87319 | JGI IMG/M metagenome (GOLD analysis project Ga0114976, IMG submission 87319) | Freshwater microbial communities from Lake Simoncouche, Canada to study carbon cycling - S_130805_EF_MetaG | ecosystem: Environmental > Aquatic > Freshwater > Lake | place: Lake...
GCTTTCATTTTACCTCCTGAGACTAATTCCGGCGATCGCCGTGTCCGCATTTTTACCCCAACAACAGAATTGCCCTTTGCGGGACATCCGACTATTGGTACGGCATATATATTAGGAGCCATAGGTGCTATAGCCTTACCCCAAGACGAAACCAGAATTATTTTAGAAGAGGGAGTCGGTTTAGTCCCAGTGACGATTTTATCCCAAACAGGAAAGCCCTTTTATACCGAACTAACATCACCCCAACTCCCCCAATTTAGGGATAATGTGCCTAATATTGCCGATTTAGCCCAGATGCTATCTCTAGAGCCCAAAGACTTAGAAATACCCAACTATTCCCCCCAAGCCGTCTCCTGTGGGCTACCTTTTCTATTTATTCCCCTAAGTAACCGTAGGAGTTTAGCCCAAGCCCAGTTACAGCCTCAAATCTGGGAAAACCTCTTTAAAAATAGTTGGGCTAAGGCGTTGTATTTATTTTGTTTTGAGCCAGAGCGAGAAGGTTCAGATGTACGAGTGCGAATGTTTGCCCCCCATCTAGGAGTTAGGGAAGATCCCGCCACGGGTTCGGCTGCTGCCGCCTTTGGGGGATATTTAGGCAGACTTTCCCCCCTAGGAGATGGTACATTAAGATGGGTCATTGAACAGGGTTTTGAGATGGGAAGACCTAGCATTCTCAGGGTAGAAACCGATAAGGTAGCCGGTCAAATTAAGGCGATTAGGGTAGGCGGTGCTTCGGTTCTAGTAACCCAGGGAGTTTTCAGGATATCTTAAAAACTATGGTTAAATTTGTTCTCGCCTCAGCCTCCTCTGCTCGGAAAAAACTTCTGCAAAATGTGGGTATTGAGCCGATTATTTGTAAAAGCGATTTTGATGAAAGCCAAATTCAAAAATCTAATCCTGTGGATTTAGTGCAAACCTTAGCCCTGTGTAAAGCTAATACCGTTTCCCCTCAATTTAAGGATGCTGTAATTTTAGGCTGTGATTCGATTTTAAGCGTCAATGGGGAAATTCATGGCAAACCCGATTCCGAGAAGCAAGCGATCGCCCGTTGGCAAAAAATGCGCGGTCGCAGGGGTACAATCTACACAGGTCATGCTCTAATTGACCAAATCCAACACCAACAGCAGTTAAGATGTGGCATTACCCAGGTATATTTTGCCGACATTGATGATCGGACGCTATCGGCTTATATTCGTACAGGAGAACCCTTAAACTGTGCTGGAGCCTTTGCCCTAGAGGGAAAAGGAGGCCTGTTTATCGAAAAAATAGAAGGTTGTCATAGTAATGTCATCGGCTTGAGTTTACCGATACTACGTCAAATGTTGCAACAGTTAGGGTATCAAGTTACGGATTTTTGGCCATAATAGCTTTATGCGTAATTTGTTTTTGTGATTCCATGACCATTCAACCCGATCCCCAACTTGACCCTGAACTAGACTATAAAAATGGTAGAGTTAACCCACCTGAGCGTCCGATCGATGAAATAGAGGCTTCCCGCGCCGACTTTCTTAATTCCCTTACCTCAGACGATTTAACCCACTCGCGGCCCTTTTATCTGAAAGAAATTGATACCAATAATGTCTGGTTACTTCTTAGCGCCGTTTTGATCATGGCCATTGGGTTGCGTTTAGAATTGCCCTGGTTGGGTTTTACGGGCTCTATCGTCGCTCTTTTACTCTCCCTACAGGTGGTAGTTCCCGCTCTGAAAAATTGGCTAGTTGTTTATCTAACAGCCCAAGAAAGACAAAGTCTGATCGGGTTTGTAGTTTTTATCCTGTCCCTATTGGGTTTAGCGGAATATTTTGGGGTTTATCACCGTATCGGTTTATGGCTTAATAGTTTTAAATACGATGAATTTGGTTCCTGGGCTGAATGGGTGGGGGCGTTGGGACAAATTATGATTGCGGTGATCGCGGTTTATGTGGCTTGGGAGCAGTATGTAATTTCGCGGGATTTAACTATTCAACAAAATCGCATTACCCAACAACAAACCATTGATGCCTATTTTCAAGGGGTTTCCGACTTAGCCCTCGATGAAGAAGGCTTTTTAGAAGACTGGCCCCAGGAAAGAGCGATCGCCGATGGGCGCACAGCTTCCATTCTCAGTAGTGTTGATGCTCCAGGTAAAGCCAAAATTCTCAGGTTTTTGAGTCAATCTAAGTTACTAACACCCATTAAACGCGATCGCTATTTAGGTCGTCCGATCCTCGATGGTTTCGGAGGTTATGCCGAGGACAGACTCAATGGAACCCGGGTTGTCACCCTGGGGGTAATGCTGGCGGGAGCGGATATTGCCGAGCAGGACTTACGCTGGACGGACCTTAGTGAGGCCAATATGGTAAGGGCTAATCTCACCAACTGCGATTTAGTCAAGGCCAACCTAGCCCGCACGGTTTTATACGAAGCCAATCTCCAGGGGGCGAATTTAAAGGGAGTACGTTTCTTCTATGGCAGGATCGAAACGGCAACCCCCCGCAGCAAAACCCTAATTCCCGACTATGAAACGGGGGATCATACGGGGGCGGTATTGGAAAATGCTAACTTCACCGGGGTACAGAATCTAACTGAGGAGCAGCGTTATTACTGTTGCAGTTGGTGCGGGGAAAAAAGTCGTCGGACGATTCCAGGAGGATGCGAGGGAATACCCAATCAATTAGGGAGATAGGGACAAACCCCACCCCTAACTTGTAGAGATGGGGTTGATTGGGATCTAGGCTTCGCTTTCGATGTAGATAAATAAAAGCCCCATGACGACTGCGGGTAATAACCAGCCGATGATAGGGATTAAAATCCAAGGCAAGTAGGACGCAGCATAAGCACCGGTCATATCAAAATCTCCTATCTAAATAAAGTGGACAAAATTTACCAAAATACAATCTTCTTGGTAGTTAGCCGTTGAAGACTCCGCGCATAATACCATCGACTACACCGATGTTTTCTAGGAGGAAGTAGGCCACAAAAGCCCCACCCATACCACCGATAAAGAACCCAGCCGCGAATTGACTCCAACCTTCAGAGGATTTTAAGGGATCGGTGCTAGTTTTTCCTTGGAAGGAAACTAAACCATAGCTGGCCAGACAAGCAGTACCAATTAAAACAATTGCTAAACCAGCAATCAGTCCCCCGAGGTTAGCATGGTCTGAATCGCGTAATGGACCGAGTTTAGTCCAGGGTCCAACTAGGAAGTAACCGTGGGCCATACCGATTTCTAACCCGCGTAGAATGGGGGCAAGACCAGCGCGATAGGCGGGTAAGTTACCGATGAAGGCTTTGGTAAAGTCAGAACCCGAAACGGGGGTGTCTAGATGACCAACAAAGGGATCACCGTTGTAGGGTTTGACAACTTGAGTATATTCAGACATTTTGCTTGAGTTCTCCCCATAAAAGCAAACTTTAAGATTACACTGTAAGCATTGTCTGTCCTTCAATCAAGCCCTTGCTACGAGAAAGATAGGGTTTGCGCCCCAAACTATCACAATTTGTTACATACTTTCTGACTAGCATCGACAAAAATTTTATTGTTACAATTTATTAAGTAATATTTAAGAAATCTATGCGGCTTGATATTCCACCTTTTCAGTTCGAGATTAGTACAACTATGTTGGCGGGAAGTGGTCTTTGGTCCTTGGCTCTCTATCTGAGTTGGGCTTCCCTACGCCATACCTGCATAGAACTCTTGGAGCGATGGTTTAATTTTGCCGAGCGATCGCTATATACTAACCCAGAGGAATTTGCCGCCACCCGGAACGCCCGAGAATCTCAAAATGCCTTCTATGCTTCCGTCTTTAGCATTATTCCCTTTCTTATCCTAGGGGGAATCTGTAACTGGGCAGTAGAATGGGGATTAGGCCGCAGTTGGTCCATCAGTGGGGGTATCCTCGCCTGTATCGCCTGTGGGGTCTATGAATTGGGAAGACAGAATAATAGTTAGAGATCCACCTGCATGCGTTTTATCATCCTGTTTTTACTCTGCTGCTCTCTTTGGTCCTGTGCTGCGAGTCCTCCTCGTAATCAATTAGTACAATCGGTTCTCAGTGACCCTAAAACCTTTAATGCGGTGCTTTCGGCAGAATCGCCGAATATTTTTGGGCTTACCTACGAGGGATTACTCACGGAAAACCCCCTGACGGGCGTTAAGGAGCCAGCTTTGGCGGAGTCTTGGGAAATATCCGAGGATAAACTCAGTATCATTTTTACCCTCCGAGAAGGATTAAAATGGTCCGACGGACAACCCTTAACCGTGGATGATGTCATTTTTAGTTACAATGATCTCTACCTAAATCCTGATATTCCGAATAATTATCGGGACAGTTTAAGAATTGGAGCCTCGGGGACGTTTCCGATTATCACTAAACTCGATGATCGCCGCGTTCAATTTAAGGTATCTGAACCCTTTGCTCCTTTTTTAGATAGCACGGCTTTACCGATAATGCCCGCCCATATTCTCCGAGATACCCTTAAAAAAGATAAGGATGGAAAACTACCTTTTCTCTCCACTTGGGGTATTGATACACCTCCGGAAAAAATTGTCGTAAGTGGTCCGTATAAACCCAAGGAATATGTGACTAGCCAAAGACTTATTTTTGAAAAAAATCCCTACTATTGGAAAAAAGATGCCCAGGGGAAACAACTTCCCTATATTGATGAAGTAGTCTGGGCAATTGTTGAGTCCCAAGACACTTCCTTACTTCAGTTTCGCTCAGGTGGTTTGGATGCTGTCGGGGTATCTCCTGAGTATTTTTCTCTCCTGAAAAAAGAGGAGGAACGGGGTAATTTTAAAATCTATGATGGTGGTCCAGCCTACGGTACTAACTTTCTAACTTTTAATCTCAATCGCGGTAAACGCAATGGTAAGCCCTTAGTAGATCCAGTTAGGTCAGCTTGGTTTAATAATCTTAAATTTAGACAGGCGATCGCCTATGGGATTGATCGTCAAAGAATGATCAACAATATCTATAGGGGATTGGGAAAAGCTCAGGATTCTCCCATGTCTATGCAGTCTCCCTACTATGATAAATCCTTAACTGGTTATAGCTATAATCCTAGTAAAGCCAAGGAGCTATTGTTGGCAGGAGGGTTTAAATTTGACCAGGAAGGTAATTTATTGGATTCCCAAAATAACCGCGTTCAATTTACCCTCAATACCAATGCAGGGAATAAAACCCGTGAAGCCATGGGTTCGCAAATTAAGGAGGATTTAGCTAGGTTGGGAATACAGGTAGATTTTAGTCCCATTGCTTTTAGTGTTTTAGTCGATAAGTTAAGTAATTCCCTCGATTGGGAAGCAGTAATTTTAGGCTTTACGGGAGACAATGAACCCCATGCTCCTAATATCTGGCTAACCGACGGTAGTTTACATATGTTTAATCAAGACTCCCAACCTCCTAACAAACCCCTCCAGGGTAGAGTTGTTGCCGATTGGGAAGATAAAATTAGTCAGCTTTTTGTAGAAGGAGCCAAGGAATTAGATAGAGAAAAGCGTCGGGTGATTTATAATGAGGCACAGCAATTAATTTCCGAAAAGTTACCTTTTATTTATTTAGTTAATCCCTATTCCCTAGGAGCCGTTCGTAATTGTTTTGAAGGAATTGAATATTCAGCCCTTGGAGGAGCTTTTTGGAATTTAGATGAGTTAAAGAAGACCTGTGAGTAGTAAAATGGATTGTTTTAGGATAAAATTTCTAGGGTACAATTTTTAGGGGGCGCTATGACTAGAAAACCAGACGAGTATGCGGCTTATCTTTTGCTCAATACCGGCCATCGTGAGGAAATTCGTTTTACCAATATCCAAGATTTCCAAAAATGGTATCAGCAGGACCTGATAGCAAAAAGCGACTCCAATGAGTTTATTCTCGTTCCCATTAAAAATATTCAGGGGGAATACTTTGTCGTGCGTCCCTCTAGCATTATGGCCATTCGGGTTGAACCGATCTTCTTTGGGAGTGTAGAACGCAGTTAGGTTAGTATAGGAAGAATCTATGGATAGGCAAGCTGTTGTAGAAATCAAAAACCTTGATCATTATTACGGTAAGGGTTCCCTGACTAGGCAGACTTTATTTGACATTAATTTAACCCTTTATGCCGGGGAAGTCGTAATTTTAAGGGGTCCTTCTGGTTCAGGAAAAACTACACTTTTGACCTTGATGGGGGGCTTGCGATCGGCCCAGTCAGGAACTTTAAAGGTATTTGATGTGGATCTAGTGGGAGCAAGTCAAAATAAATTGATTCAAACTCGCCGTTATATAGGTTATATTTTTCAAGCCCATAATCTCTTAGAATGTCTCACCGCTAGACAAAATGTACAGATGTCTGTGGAACTTCATGGGCAGATTTCGCCCCAGTCCGCTAAACAAAAATCCGTTGATATGCTGGAATCTGTAGGCTTAGGGGAACGAGTTAACTACTATCCTAGAAATCTATCCGGGGGACAAAAACAACGGGTAGCCATTGCTCGGGCTCTGGTGAGTCATCCGAAGATGGTTTTAGCCGATGAACCTACCGCCTCTTTAGATAGTAAATCTGGTCACGATGTGGTGGTACTCATGCAGAAACTGGCCCGGGAGCAAGGATGTACAATTTTAATTGTCACCCATGATGATCGTATTTTAGATGTGGCCGATCGCATTGTGGAATTAGAAGATGGTTATCTCAAACTTAGCTAAATGATGAATACAGCCATTTTACCCCCTTGGATAATTTTAGATCCCCTCATCGAGAGTTGGCTGATAGAAGATATTGGCCGGGGCGATCGCACAACGGACGCTCTTTTTAGCCAATCCCCTCACACCAGTTGCGCCCAATGGCAAGTCAAGGAAGCCGGGGTTATTGCCGGTTTACCCCTAGCCGCGAGGGTTTTTTATCTGCTCGATCCTGAGATAAATTTTACCCCACTTACCACAGAAGGAGAGTTTTGTCAAGATAAAAAAATCATTGCCCAAATCAAGGGAAAAACAGCATCCCTATTAACGGGGGAAAGAGTCGCCCTCAATTTGGTGATGCGTTTATCGGGAATTGCCAGTTCAACCCGTCTGTATGCGGATAAAATAGCTGATTTGCCCGCTAAGTTAGTAGATACTCGCAAAACTACCCCTGGATTAAGGATATTAGAAAAATATGCCTCCTCAGTAGGGGGAGCGATCAATCACCGTATGGGCTTAGATGATGCAGTCATGATTAAGGATAACCATATCCAAGCTGCCGGCGGTATAGAAAAAGCCCTTACCGAGATGCGCGGACGGGTTCCCTATCCCTTAACCATAGAAGTAGAAACCAGTAACCGCCAAGAGGTAGAGCAAGCTTTGAAGTCTGGTGCAGATATTATTATGCTCGACAACATGGGGGAAAAGGGGATGAAAGAAGCAGTAGAGATCATCCGTAACTTTAACCCCAAAATACCTATCGAAGCATCGGGAAATATTACCCTAGAGAGAATCCGTGCTGTTGCCGAAACAGGAGTAGATTTTATTTCCACCAGCGCCCCCATTACCCGCTCAAGTTGGCTAGATTTGAGTATGACAATGACTAGACTCTGCCCCTGAGCATCATGGCTAACTCGTTGGGTGTAGAAGACATTTCCATGGCTGTGTCCTCAGTGATTCGTCCTTCCTGATAGAGAGCAAACAGAGATTGATTGCTTGTCACCATGCCATCATATTGTCCGTCCTTCATCAGTTCTAGGATTTCATCATTTTTTCCCTGGCGAATATAATCCTTAACGGTTTCAGTATTAATCATAATGTCGTGAAAAGCCGCCCGTTTGCCGTCCGTGGTACGACATAACCCCTGGGAAATAATTGCCACTAAGGATTCAGAAATCGCCACCCGCATTGCTTCCCGTTCATCGGAACCGTACAAAGTTAAGATCCGCTCCAGGGTTTTGACCGCGCTGTTAGTGTGGAGAGTTCCAAAGACTAAGTGACCTGTTTGAGCGGCTTTAAGGGCTGTATTAACCGTTCCCTTGTCCCGCATCTCCCCCACTAGAATGATGTCTGGATCTTCCCGTAAAGAGGCTTTGAGGGCATTATCAAACTCATGGGTATGGATGCCGACTTCCCTTTGTTTAATCAGAGAACGACGACTTTGGTGAACAAATTCGATGGGGTCCTCAATGGTAATGATATGTTTAGCAAATTCCTTGTTCACATGGTCAATCATCGCCGCTAGGGTGGTAGATTTTCCTGAACCGGTGGGACCGGTAATTAAGATAAAGCCCTTATGGACTTCACACACATCCCGAAAAACCATAGGTAGACGTAGCTGTTCAATGGTCAGAATTTTTAAAGGAATCAGCCGTAGAACCATCCCAGGTCCCCTGAGACTTTCAAAAACATTAATCCGAACCCGGGCAAATTCGTATTGAGTAGCACCATCAAACTCTAATTCTTTTTTAAAGCGTTGAATTTCTTCCTCGGAGAGGATTTCCCGTAACCAACTCATAAAAGTATTGGTATCTACTTCGGGATATTCCAGGAGCATCATGTCTCCCCTGTCCCTCATGCGTGGGCGCTCTCCTACCCCCAGATGGACATCGGAGAAACCCTCATCAAAGGCTATTTTTACCAGTTTGGCTAGGGTCGGTTGTCCAGGGGCGCGGCCCTGGGCCTTTGGTACTGCTGCTTGGGGGGGAGGTGGCGGAGGAGCAACCGGGGGACGCATGGGAACTTGTCCTCCCCTGGGCATCGTCACCACGGGATTTCCTGCGGATATGGGTGGGGGTGGGGGTAGCGGTTGACCGTTCTTGGGTTGGGTCGGTATTGTATTGCCTAGAGTTTGTCTATTTTTGGGACCAGAAGGGTCATCCGTAGGGTCGAAGGGAGGAGGGGGAATTTCTATCATGGTGGCTTTACCGTTTAAGTTAATTATCTCTGGGCTTAATATTCCCCAAAAATTCCATCTGCTTAACAAATTCTTATTAAGCCAATTCTACTAATTTTTCGCTAAAAATCCACATCTTTTCCGCTTTTTCGTCATCCCGCGCCTGGGGAGAAACTTTCTGTACAAAGGATTTACGATCTTTTTGCTGGCGATTTCCCCAACTCCAATAGGCGCCCGATTGTTTGTATTCAGGATCGGCGACGACGGCGGCAACTCTTTCTCCGGCTAACTCCTCGGAGACAAAACCCTTGGTGATATATTTCTGGAAAAGGGGGAAAATTTTCTGAAAGAGGGGGTAATGATTGCGGAAAAGGGCGGTAGTTGCCACACAACCAGGGTACAGGGAGGTAAAGGTGATACCTGTAGATTCGTGGTAACGTCGGTGTAATTCCCTCATCGTCAGCACGTTACACACTTTACTATCCTTATAGGCTTTCACTGGTTCAAAGGTTTTGCCGTTGGCCATGGTGATTGGCTCCTTAAATCCTGCCGCGAATCCTTCTAAATTACCTAAATCAGGACGAGGTGGGATTTTTCCCCCTAATTCGTCGGGGTTATGGGTAACGGTGCCAAGGATGACCACCCGGCGATCGCTATAGGTGGATTTTTTGATATCTTCTAGTAAGAGATTACAGAGAAGAAAGTGGCCTAAATGATTAGTTGCCATGGTCAACTCGTAACCTTCAGGGCTCTTGAGGGGGGCTTTGAGGAGGGGCATATAAATAGCTGCATTACACAAAAGCGCGTCTAAAGAGCGCCCTGTGGCTCGAAATTGTTGCACGAAATAACGGACACTGCCAAGACTAGCTAGATCCACGGGAATAATAGTATAGTTCTCTGGGGAAATTCCCACCCCTTGGGCAGCGTTGTAGGTTTTTTCGACATTGCGACAGGCCATAATGACATACCATCCCCTGGCAACGAGGGATTTAGCGGCGTAAAGACCGACTCCTGAAGAGGTTCCTGTGATAATAACTGTCGGTTGTGGTGGGTGTGTTTGTGTCATTGCCCTGATATCTTGTTAACGTCCATTGCTACTACCACAGATTTTTACATATCGTCACCACAAAAGGCGGCTAGGCTCACAAAATTTAACCCCACCGTAGGTGACGGAGTGATAATATCTGTTTATGGTGGGTTGAGGAAATTTTCTTTTCCCAACTTTAATCCAATATTTGAGAGCTATCTACAGCTATGAAATTCACCCGTATTACCGTCAATTCTACCCAAATGGGGGGAATGCCTTGTATTCGAGGCCTAAGGATTCCCGTCGCTACTGTGGTTGGGATGTTTGCTGAAGGAATGAGAGAGGCAGAGATTCTAGAAGCCTACCCGGATTTAGAGGAGGCTGACTTAGCGGAAGCTCTCCATTATGCGGCAGCCACCCTACAGGAACGGCAGCTACCTTTATTAACCCGATGAAGTTTTTGATTGATAATGCTCTCTCGCCGTTAGTAGCTCAGGGCCTGCAACAAGCGGGCTATGATGCTGTCCATGTTAGAACTCTCGGACTAGCGGCAGCGGATGATAGGGAACTGTTTGTGTTAGCTGCTTCTACAGGTCGGGTAATTGTTTCTGCTGATACGGACTTTGGGACATTATTGGCTTTGAGACAGGAGCGTTTCCCCTCGGTGATTCTGTTTCGTGGGGGGACAACTCGCCGCCCTTCTCAGCAGTTAGAACTCTTACTGGCTAATCTATCTGATATCTCTGATGTTTTAGAGTCGGGGAGTATAGTAGTTTTTACAGAGACTCATCTGCGCGTCCGTCCTTTGCCCATCGGTCGAGCAGAAAGTTGATTAGAAGGCCTCCTAATACGAAATCCTGTTTTGATACTCTAGTCATTATCCGAGCGCCTAGCCTTCACGATAAGATGTTTACCTAAGCGGATTTAGTATGACGGGGACAAGTTTGCTTTATTTATCATCACAAAAAAGATCGCCCCGGATATGCCTAGAGCGATCGCCTGAAATTAAGACTATTAGCGTTTAAAAGCGTTTGCTCCCGCATAAACCGCCTTAGAACCTAACTCCTCTTCAATTCTGAGCAGTTGATTATATTTAGAAAGACGTTCACCACGACAGGGAGCGCCAGTTTTAATTTGTCCCGTGCCCGTGGCTACGACTAAATCGGCAATAAAATCATCGGGAGTTTCTCCAGAACGATGACTAACCATACAGGTGTAGTTGCCCTTTTTAGAAATCTCGATCGCCTCTAGGGTTTCCGTTACCGAGCCAATTTGGTTAACCTTAATCAAAGTCGAGTTACCAACTCCATCGGCAATAGCTTGGGTAATAATTTTCGGATTAGTCACAAAAGCATCATCCCCGACCAGTTGTAACTTATCCCCCAGACGTTGGGTTAAAAGTTGCCAACCCTTCCAGTCCTTTTCCCCTAAACCATCTTCTAGGGAAATAATCGGATAACTCGCCAACCAACTCGCCCAGAGGTCGATCATTTCCTCAGAGGTTTTATAACTTTGATCAGATTTCCAGAAAAAATAACGACCATCTTCCCTGTAGAGTTCACTGGTAGCGGGATCTAGGGCGATCGCTATATCTGTACCGGCGGTAAACCCTGCGGCTTCGATACCTTGAATAATCAAATCCAGAGCTTCCACATTAGATTTTAAATCCGGAGCAAAACCACCTTCATCCCCTACCCCAGTGCTGTACTTTTGTTTTTTAAGAATAGACTTGAGGGCATGGTAGACTTGGGCACCATAGCGAAGGGCTTCGGAAAAAGTGGGGGCACCGATGGGGACAATCATAAATTCCTGAAAATCCACGGTGTTATCGGAATGAGCGCCACCGTTGAGAATATTAAAGCAAGGAGCGGGTAAAATATAAGTATCGGCTCCTTTACCGAGATACTCGTACAAAGGTTTACCCACGGAAATCGCCGCCGCCCGAGCGAGAGCCATGGAGACACCCAAAACAGCATTCGCGCCCAAATTGGACTTATATTCCGTCCCATCTATAGCCAATATTTTCTTGTCAATGGCTTCTTGCTCAGTAGCATCTAGCCCAATAATCGCCTCAGCGATGGTGGAATTAACATTAGCCACAGCTTTGAGAACACCTTTACCACCGTAACGTTTTTCCCCGTCTCTGAGTTCTAGGGCTTCCCTAGCACCAGTGGAGGCACCGGAGGGCACCGCCGCCCGTCCCTTACTCCCATCTTCGAGGGTAATATCTACTTCCACGGTAGGATTACCACGGGAATCCAGAATTTCGCGGGCATGAACGCTTTTAATCTTGCTACTCATAGTTGTTGTCACTAAAAGAATAAAATACTAAAAAAAAGTTAGGAGATTTGCAGAGAAATTTCTGATTGCTCCTAACTTTCTGGAAAATTAGGTGAGGCTATCGTGTTTGATGCCCCGGTTGGCTAGGACTTCTCTGAGTTGATTTTCTTCGGATTGACTGAGGGAAGTACGCAAAACCTTACCACCGTAGGGGGCTACTTCTGCCAGTACCTTATCTGGGGTAACTTTCTTCACCAGTACAAACAGAGCCGAAGTACCAGGGGTGAGAGTTTCCCCTAGTTCCTTCATAAATTTGTCATCAACACCGATATCCGTAAGAGCTCCACCGATGGCACCACTGGCGGCACCTACAGCGGCACCGAGCAAGGGATTAAGAAAAAGGACTCCAATCAGCATCCCCCAAAAACTACCACTAGCGGCTCCAGCGGCGGTGAGGTTAACGGCTTGTTTGAGTTGGATTTTTCCTTCCTTATTTTTGACAACCACTGCAGCATCTTCGAGTTCTAGAAGATACTCCTTTTGCAGTTTAATCAAAGTCAGGCGGACTTCTTCGGCTTTAAATTCGTCATCGTAGGCTATGGCAATTAAATCACTCATGGTTTTTTCCTAGGTTAGTGGGTCCAAATCCAGTCATTGATTTCATCTTTATCAATGCCGTGTTCGTGGGAATAGTTGACGTTTTCGATAATGGCGTTTTTCATGCGCTCCTTAACGTGAGCCGCCGCTGAACCCAGTTTAGGCACGCGATCAATTACATCAATAACCAGATTAAATCTGTCAACTTGGTTACTAATTGCTAATTCTAGCGGAGTATTGATGTTTCCTTCTTCTTTGTAACCACGAACATGGATACGTTCTTGGTTGGTGCGACGGTAGGTGAGTTTGTGGATGAGCCAAGGGTAGCCGTGGAAATTAAAGATCA
>Ga0114976_10001923_pt1 | contig 13060 bp, 14 predicted proteins | sample S_130805_EF_Meta_FD_87319 | JGI IMG/M metagenome (GOLD analysis project Ga0114976, IMG submission 87319) | Freshwater microbial communities from Lake Simoncouche, Canada to study carbon cycling - S_130805_EF_MetaG | ecosystem: Environmental > Aquatic > Freshwater > Lake | place: Lake...
ATATTCAGTTTGGTCAATATATGAAATAGAAACCCAATTATTATTAAAAGGTTCAATGCGATAACCTAACACAAATGACTTTAATTGTTCTATACAATAACACGAATATTCTAAAGTCTTATTAACAAAACTATTTTTATCAAAATTATTATTATAAACACTTACAACATCTTGTTTCATTTTGCTATATGTTGTAACAATATCCAATGATACCAAGTTATAATCAATATCTGTAACAAAAGAATAAATGAATTTAAAAATACTATAAACCAATAGAGATATAAAATTTAAAATTTCGTTAATTAAATCAAAAACTGAACCTACTCCGTAACCACTATACATAATAATTTATAATTATAATAAAATATATAATAAGTTATATTTAATTCAATTTTTTATATTTATATTTTATCATATGGAAGAAAAACTAACAAAACCAAAAAAATATGAAAAAGGTTTATTTATTTTTCATAGAGATTTTCGGTTGAATGATAATATAGGTTTATTAAACGCATGTTCTCAATGTAAAGAATTATATTTGTGTTTTATCTTTACTCCAGACCAAGTAGGAAAAACAAATTCATATCGTTCATTAAACGCAATTCAATTTATGATAGAATGTTTAGACGAATTAAAAGACGAAATAAAAAAACAAGGCGGAGAACTTTTGATTTTTTATGGAAAACAAACAAAAATTATAGAACAATTTATTCAAAAACAAATACAATCAGTATTTTTTAATAAAGATTATACACCTTATGCTGTAGAACGCGATAATGAAACCGACTTACTTTGTAAAAAAAATAATATAGATTGTAATATGTTCTCGGATTATTATTTATTTGAACCAGGAACGATAAAAAGTGGTGGTAAAGATGTTTATAAGAAATATACACCATTTTATGATGCTGTTATCAATATAAAAATAAATCAACCAATGAGAGAACATGTAAAAAATCTATCAAAAAATATACCGAAAATGGAGAACTTAATTACATTGGATAAAGCATATAAATTATTTACAAAAGAAAATCCCACCATTTTAGTAAATGGAGGAAGGACTGAAGCATTAAAGAAATTGAAAACAGCATTGACTGAACAAAAAAAATATGATGAAACACGAGATTATTTTATCAATAATACAACATTTCTATCATCGTATATTAAATTTGGTTGTGTATCGGTTCGTGAAGTATACCATGCTTTTAAAGATAAATTTGGACTTAAGCACGGATTGATTAGAGAACTTTTATGGCGTGAATTTTTCGCTCATATCTTGTATGCTTATCCAGAAACAATGGTATCGTCGCATAATTTCAAAAATATAAGATGGCGTAATTCTAAAAGCGATTTTGAAAAATGGTGTAATGGAGAAACCGGTTTTCCAACAATAGATGCGTTTATGCGTCAGATGAATGAAACAGGGTTTATGCATAATCGGGGTCGTATGGCAGTTGCTAATTTTTTAACAAAGACACTTTTATTGGATTGGAGATTAGGAGCAAAATATTTCGCCCAAAAATTAACGGATTATGATGTAGCATCAAACCAAGGTAATTGGCAAAGTGTAGCGAGCACAGGCGTATATTCTGGTGCTTATTTTCGTGATATGAACCCATGGATACAATCAAAAAAATTTGATAAAGATGCGGAATTTATAAAAAAATGGATACCCGAATTGAATGAAGTAGAACCCAGAGATATTCATAAATGGGATATAGAATATGAGAACCCAAAATACAAAAACATTAATTACAATAAACCAATGGTAGATTATAATGAACAAAAGAAAAAAATGTTATCGTTGTATAAAAACGCTTGAATAAAACATAAAGCATAATACATATAAAGAATTGTTTATGTAATATTATAATCGATGCAGATTTTTGTAAAAACCCTTACTGGTAAAACAATTACTTTGGAAGTTGAATCAAGTGATACAATAGAAAATATAAAACAAAAAATACAAGATAAAGAGGGAATACCACCTGACCAACAGCGTCTTATATTTGCTGGTAAACAATTAGAAGATGGTAGAACTTTGAATGATTATAATATACAAAAAGAAAGTACCATCCATCTTGTATTACGATTAAGAGGTGGATAGTAAAAATAATAAAAATTGAATTTATAATATAATATTTTATTTTGTTATATTATAAACAAACAATGGACGAAGTAATGAAAATAATATACGAAAATAATGATAAAAAAAATAAAAAGTTACCAGTTTTAAAAGAAGATATTATTAATTATATAAAAACATATACAGGTGAAATAAAAATACGTAATGGTGTTTATATGAGACAAATTCCAAAAAATGATGAACGATATTCTATGTTGAAAAAAAAACCGCTAATAAAGCAATACAGAAATAGTTCAACTGATAATAATAAGAAAGGGTTTGCTTGGTGGAAAGTGAATGATAAATTTATGATGATTACAGTTTATAATAATAAAAAAAAATATGATTTTACAGCCAGTGACACATTCCTATATCAATATTTTTATAATGGTCGGTTTATAACTAGTAAAATAATTTGATTTTACTTTCTTCTACCATTACTATTATACAATTCAGGGCGATATATTTTATAACAACGCATTAACCAAAAATCAATATCATTATTCCAACTATCGTCATTATACCGACAATTCCAATTGGGTTTATCAAATTCAAAATTTTCTTTTATTATTAGAAGTATTTTTCTATTTTTTTTATTATTTTCGTTTTTTTTATTATTTTCATTTTCATTATAAAGGCTATGCCATTGTGATATATATTCAACTGGTTTCTTTATTATTATACAATGACTATGTTCGCTTTGTTTCAATAAACGATAACAAATATTTTGTGGAAGATACCAACGCATATCATGAGAATTGATAGTATCAATTTGTTCATCAAAGATTTCAGCTAATTTCCATAGTTGTAAGTCGTTTTGTAAATCAATCAAACAAATTATAACATTTAATTCAGGATGGTTTGATAAATAATCCAAATTTTCTTTTAATTTACCAGCGGAGTTTTTATGTTCAGGTGGTAAACAACAAAATATATTATATCCAACTTGAGTCATTGTTTCAACATTAACCCCATGTAATCCTTCAAAATGGCTATCTCCATCACCTGCCGTTAACATCATATTTTTTAATTGAACATATTTGAATTTGTCTGGTATTTTGACTGTTTCATTGGTTGTAAAATCAAGAACATTATTTGGGTACATCTTTTATTATATTGTTTATCTTGATATTCTTAAAAAGCATAAAATCAATTCAATTTTTTCATTATAGAATAATATAATGAAAAATATGTTTACATAAAAAATGAAGAGGACATTAGGATAAACATTCGTTTTCCCACATTAAATATCTAAAGAAATAGTATTTTTATCAGAGCGTTGTTTTCTACGACTGCGTTTTGGCATATTATTATTTTGCATATCTTTTAATGAAGTAATAGATATCATAGAATCGTCTTCATTATTTACAGAACTATCGTGAATATTAACATTTCGTGTTTTTAAACCAGATAAAATATTATCAATATCACTACTTTGTGGTCCACGCATTTCAGGTCTAAATGAGTTTTGAGGAGCCATAGGAGGTCTCATACTTCGTTCTTGTTGCGACATATCTTGATAAGAATTATTGATATCAACGCCTTGTTCTCTAAACATAGCACCTCGTGCTGCATTAATGTCTTGACGATTTCCAGGGTTTTCAGTATATGTCATACCTGGACGCATAGGAGGTGATTGACCTTTTGTTTCAACCGGGGCTGGTGGTGGCGGTCCACGTGGTTTATTTGATTGTTCTTGCATCATATTATTAGCAAAAGCAAAACCAGGTGATTGTTGAGACATACTATTTACAGTTGCGTTTGTAAATGCTCTCATCAATTCAGGACTTTGTCTAATTACATCATTAAATCCAGGTGTAGCAGTAGATAATGCTTTATTTGTAAAATTCACAACAGCAGCACTAAAGCCTAATCTTAACAATAACGATAATTCAGGAGCCATTTTTCCACCCTTGTACTTCTCGTGTAATTCTGAAAAAATCTCTTCATAACTATCAATATCTTCACTAACTTGTTCTCCCCAACCATCTAAATTAATATCAAATGGGTTGAAAGCAGCATTTGCGTATTCAACTGAATTTATGAAAGTCATAAACCACCATCCTTGTAGTTTAATACTATCTTTTTTACGTTTATCTTCCAATGATGTTTCGTATTCATCTTCAACTTCTTCATAAGAAGAATCCATATTGAAATGAGATGAATGTTTTATTAACCCTTTTTCATACCATTCTTCCAATTTTTTAATCATTATACGCTTCTTTCTTCTACGTTCTCTATCAGTCATATTAGAATTACCGAGGCCTTTATCACCACCGATTGGTATTTCATTCATTTTTACAAAGCCATCCCAAGTTTTAGTATTACCAATACTTTCAGCTGTAGATTGTCCTAATTTTGAATCATTGTATTCATTATCCAAATTAACCGATTTAGCATTTTGTGAAGGTTCAGAACTACCTAAACCAAATAAATTGGCTGCTAAACCACTTAATGATTTTGATTCGCCTGAAGAAGTAGATACCGATTTTGTACCACCTGTGCCTGAAAGTTCATTCAATTCGTTTTCTAAATTATCTAAATCCCCTAATTCAATATTTATATTTCCAGATGACGACTTCTTTTTATCATTCATCAATAATTCAATACCTGGTCCAAAATTTACCGAAGAACTACGATTAGAATTATCATCAAAATTTAAAGAAATTGGTTCTAAATCATTTAATCCAATATCAATAACTTCCATTTTATCTTATGTTAAATATACAATTTTTATTTTTAAGTTCTACGCAATGAATAATATATTTTCAACTATAAATAGCTAAAATATTTCTTGAATTAGGTTGACGTGCATAATTACTTTTATCATAATCAAAAGTAGCAAAACAACGAATTAAAAAACGGTCTTTACCATCATAATTCGGTTTAAATGGAGACCTACCATGAACAGCGCTGCGATTGTCAACGAATAAAACTTCACCTTGTTTTAAATTATGACTAATGCGATGTTTATAATAGATATCAACTATTTTTTTTATCATAATATTTGCGCAATCATTCACACCAGTCATTAAATCTTGGTCAAATAATAATGTATTTCTATTTGTTGTTTCATTTGTTTCATTTGTTTCATTTGTTTCATTAATTATGGAAAAAGGCCCGCGTATATCACCTTCTATAAAATCAACACCATTTATTTTGAAAGATAAATCTACACCACAATTCCAAAAAGGTTGCTTCAATAGTTCTAGTTCTTCATTAGTAACATTATCAATTATTTTTTGTATAGGTAAAATATGTGTTAATGCGTTTTTATCACCACGCAAACAAGATAAACTCAATATATCAGGACGTAATTTTGAAAAAGCTTGCTCAGTATGTATTTCTAATTCAACATTACTACTAACACTTGTTTGATTATTCGCCATTGTTTGTATTGGTATTATGTCTTGAAATAGTCGCCCATGTCCTTCTGCTTCATATGAAACCATTTCAGCAATAGAACTTAATAATATACCTTGTATTCTTGCTAAAATAGTTGTTTCACCAATTTTACAATTATTGGAAGACGGAGTATTTGGTAATTTTTCATTTACAATTGGAATATTTTTTATTAATAAAAATCCAGTAGGACTTCCATTGATAGAAAAGTAATTTAACTTTTTTGTCAAAGTTTTAGGTAACTGATAAGATAATAATTTACATTGTCTACAAAATATTTCAGGATTTTCTGATGGACTAACTATAATTTTTTCAGCCATATTTAATAATAATTGAATTTCTTTATTAGATAATTCAATAACATAATCACTTTCCTTATAAAAATTCATTCATATATAATATTGAATGAATATTTTTTATTATTTTGAATGAATTATATTCTATAACCATTTTTATGTAAATACCAAATTCCTTGTAAAAAACAATCGGCCAAATCGTCTTTCTTTTTTGTTTCTAAAACATGTTTCCACTTTTTAAATTCTACATTTTTTTCCAATATTTGAGAACATTTGGTAACCCCGTCTATTTTGTGTTTTTTATAGATTTTACTTTGTGTTTTTTCCTTGGTTTCTGATACAGCATTTTCTATTAAAACATTTTCTAATTTTATGTCGGTTTCAAATGAGCGAAGTTTATTTGACGATGAAATAAATTCAATAGTAATATCATTATTTATCATAATAAAATATTGTGCTAACATGCCTTGTATTGTTTTCATGCGATTTGCGATTGGTGATATTTGGTTTTCTATTATTACATGTGTTATATCTTGAATTCCAGAAATTTGGTTCAATAATGTTTTCATATTTTTACCTATTATAATTAAATCAGTATCATTTGCTGATTTCTTTTTTTTATTTAATATCGGAATAAAACATTTTTCTTTATAAAAATTGTTTATTTTATCTAATAAATCTTGTTTTCTGAGGTTCTCACAATCATTAAATATTTTTAGATTATTATAAGATGTTTTTAATTCGTCTACTTTCATTTTATTGAAAAAAGCTGGTAAAGTTTCTTTGGAAGGTATGAAATATTCAGTGTTATTTTTTGCGTGTTTTTCACAAAAGTATTGTGTATTTTTAGAAAACTTTGCTATTTTTCCGCATATTTTAGCAGGCATTTTTTTATTTTTTGGTTTTAAATTACAAGAACAAACATTTTTTTCAGTTTCTTCTTTTTCCATTAAATTTAGAACATTCCAATCATAAATAATAGGTTGAGAACCTGGTTCTAAATGAAAAATACAATAGGCCATATTTTTAATTCCTATATCAAAACTAATTAATTTCATATTATGATTTATATGTTAAAATAAATTATATATTTATTTTATACGAATATATTATAAGAATTTAAGATGAATAAATTGATAAATAAATACAACATTTTTATATTTATCTTGATACTATTAACAATAGTGTTTCCAAAAATGATTATTGAAAACACAGATAATATTTTAATACGTATTATTTGTGTATTATTAATTATTTATTATACAAAATATAATATTTATTATGGTTTAGGAATGTGTTTATTTATTATTCTTTTAAATTATAAAAAATCAACGATGATATTTGAAGGTTATACTAATAAACAAGTAAATGATAAAATAAAAGCGGCTGTAGACGAAGAAGACGTAAAAATACAAAAACAATTGAAAGAAATACAATTAACACCAGGACCAAAAGGAGATACTGGTCCAATTGGACAAAAAGGAGATATAGGACCGAAAGGAGATATAGGACCAATTGGATTTGTAGGACCTAAGGGAGATATAGGACCTAAAGGAGATATAGGACCTAAAGGAGATATAGGTCCAAAAGGAGATATAGGTCCAAAAGGAGATATAGGACCAACTGGTCCTATGCGAATCATGCGATATGATACATCTTATAATAATATGATAAACGAACCTTACTTTCTTGATACATCTTATAATAATATTAGTGGAACTGGTTCTACTGGTTCTACAGGTATTAATTATATTAATTATCCTTATATTAATAATCCTTATTATGATATTAGCAGAAACATTACACCTAATACTGGAAATACAACTTTATCAGGGAACACATATCAAAAGATTGAACCAGTTGGAACAAGTATAGAAAAATTTTCATTATATGAAAGTATTTATAATTAAATAAAAATAATAAAATATTTTATAATATAACAATATGTTATAAAATGAACAAGTTTATTAACAAACCTAATGTATTTTTTTTTATAATAATAATAATAACATTACTTTTTCCAAAAATGATTGTTTCTAATATAGATACCTTTCTATTTCGTATTATAACTATATTAATAATTGTTTATTATACAAAATACAATATTTATTATGGTTTAGTTATGTGTTTATATGTTATTTTTTTAAATTATAAAAAATTCAACAATAGAGAAAATTTTGATAACAATAATGCTTTTAATTTTATTGAAATAAAAGTAAAGGAAGAAGTAGCTAGACAAATTGATAAAGTAAAACAAGGTCCAACTGGTCCTAAAGGAAAAGAAGGTCCAACTGGACCAACAGGTGATAAAGGTAGTACTGGGCCAACTGGTGAAGCAGGTATAATGGGGTTACAAGGTCCTACTGGTCCAATAGGGGAAACTGGACCACCATTTATAGAAAAATCTACTCCAAAATAATTTAATCTATTTCTTCTATTTTTGGTTCAAAATCGTCATTTTCAGTTTCAGAAGTTTTTGTTGTTTCTGATTGTTTATTCATAGTATCATTTTTACTAATAATAGTCATAAATATTTTTTCAAATTCATTTTGTTTTTCTTGATATTCATCTTTATTATATGTTGATTTATTTAACCATTCTTCAATTTCATCTAATTTATTAATTAACATTTTTCTATCTTCTTCAATAATTTTTTCTTTATCGTCTTTAATACTACTACGCATTTGATAAATATAAGCCTCCAAATTATTTTTGGCTTCTACTTTTTCTTTAATCTCATTATCTTCATTCTTATATCTTTCAGCTTCTTCAACCATTCTATCAATTTCTTCTTTTGTTAATCTACCCTTATCATTGGTAATAACAATTTTATTAGATTTACCTGTAGATTTCTCAGAAGCAGAAACATTCAAAATACCATTTGAATCAATATCAAAAACCACTTCTATTTGTGGAATGCCTCTAGGCATTGGCGGTATTCCATCCAATTGAAATCTTCCTAATAAAGTATTATCTTTTGTTAATGCTCGTTCACCTTCAAATACCTGTATTAATACACCAGGTTGATTATCCGCATAAGTTGAAAAAATTTGTGATTTTTTGGCTGGAATAGTAGTATTTCTATTTATAATCTTAGTCATTACTCCGCCCGATGTTTCTAATCCCAGACTTAATGGGCAAACATCCAATAATAATAATTCTGATATTTTCTGGTCTTTAGAACCAGTTAAAATAGCGGCTTGAACAGCAGCACCATAAGCGACACATTCATCAGGATTAATTGATTTACATAATTCTTTTCCATTGAAAAAGTCTGATAATAATTGTTGAATTTTTGGAATTCTTGTACTACCACCGACTAAAACAATTTCATTAATATCATTTTTGGATAACTTGGAATCTCGTAATACTTGTTCAACAGGGGCCATTGTTTTTCTAAATAAATCTTCACAAATATTTTCAAATTTGGCTCGCGTAATAGTAGTATTGAAATCAATACCCTCAAATAAACTATCAATTTCAATGGTTGATACTGTGGAAGATGATAAATTGCGTTTAGCATTTTCGCAAGAAGTTCTCAATCTTCTTAATGAGCGTTTACTTTCGGTTAAATCTTTTTTATGTTTTCTTTTAAATTCTTCTACAAAATATTCTACTAATCTGGTATCAAAATCTTCACCGCCTAAATGGGTGTCGCCAGCAGTAGCTTTCACTTCAAAAATGGTGTCTTCAATCGCTAAAATAGACACGTCAAATGTGCCACCGCCGCAATCAAAGATTAAAACATTTCGTTCTTTTTCATCTTTCTTATCTAAACCGTAAGCAATTGCTGCTGCTGTTGGTTCATTAATAATACGTAAAACATTCAACCCAGCGATGGTGCCAGCATCTTTAGTAGCTTGTCTTTGTGAATCATTAAAATAAGCAGGAACAGTAATAACCGCATCTGTAACTTCATTGCCCAAATATGCCTCAGCTATTTCTTTCATTTTTGATAAAACCATTGAACTAATCTCTTCTGGAGCAAATACCTTGGTTTCTCCTTTATAGTCAACTTCAATATATGGTTTATTTTCTTTATCAATGACTTTATATGTAAAATGCTTCATATCAGACTGAACGGTTGGGTCATTGAATTTTTGTCCTATTAGACGCTTGGCATCAAATACAGTATTATTTGGATTTTGAGAAACTGATGATTTAGCTGCGTCGCCAATCAATCGCTCTTCTGTTGTAAAAGATACATAAGAAGGAGTTGTTCTATTTCCTTGGTCATTAGCAATAATTTCAACATGGTCATTTTGCCATACACCAACACAAGAATAAGTAGTACCTAAATCTATGCCTATAGCAGTAGTCATAAATAATATTCTTAATGTCTTTTTTTTATATAATTTTATAAAATAATATTTATAGTTATCAGAAAAATATTATTTGATTTATTATAACTATTATATAACTTCATTACATTTTCTTTAAGATTTCTTCTTGAGTTATCACTGGTGAGATTTTACGTGAATTCAATTGTTCTCTAGATAAATATAAATTTTTCAAATCACTGGAAGCATAACCGAATGGTTTACTATTATCTAAAAATGAATCAAATAAATAAGGCGAAGTATTATCAAACATTTTTTCAGAACTATTTAATGGAGTTCCTGTATAGCGTTTATAATATCCAGCATCATTAGATGCTTCGCGAAAATTTACTTCCATAATATGTTTGGAATTTTCGGTTAAGTATTTTCTATATTGCCAATTAGAAACAATATTGTTTTGTTTAATTAATTCATTATTTATAACTGCTTCAGGTTGATATGAAGCTGTAATTGAACGACCATCACTCATTAGAGGTGGAAATTCTGGATATTTATTATTTGTATTATATCCTAAAGAAGATTTTGGTATGGTTTCTTTAATTATAGGATAAGCACAATCCAAATTTTCAAAATTTTTTGAGAACATTTTTATATACTATATATTATAAAATTATATTATATAAACTTAATTATTTTCATCTATATTGCTTTCTAATAATTTTAATAATTCTGGCTTTCTCATTTTACTTGAGTCACTCGTTAGTCCCTTTGATATAACCAATGCTTTTAATTGTAGCAAAGTCATTTTGCGGTATACTTCTTTAATATTTTCTAATTGAGTATGTTCTTCAGTATTTACATTATTATCTAAATGATTGTCTTGAATATCTATTTTTTCAACAATTATATCAGTTGTATCTTCAAGTATTGTAGTATTTAATTCATCATTATTGCTTGTTTCATTTTCAGTTTCATTGTTATCATCATATATTTCAGTTATATTATCACTTACTTCAATATTATTACCAAATTCAATATTAATGAGTTTAACGCCAGATTGAGTACTTGAAATATTGTCGTGGTCTTCATCGTGTCTTTCATGTTCTTCACTATCATGTTCTTCGCTTTCACTATCATGTTCTTCATTATCACTATCATCTTCTTCGCTACTATCATCTTCTTCGCTACTATCATCTTCTTCGCTACTATCATCATCAGAAACTACTATTTTATTTTCAACAAGTTGTTTGTTTTGAATATCATTTGCAGTTAAATTAATAATTTCATCATGGTCATTCATATGAAATTGAGGTTGAGAGAACACTGCCGATTTAACATAAGTAATCTCTTTTACAATATTATTAATGATTTCAAACATAGTATCATTTTTATGTTCTAACGATACAATCTGCTGTTTAAAATGAAATACTAATAATAAAATTAGCACAAAAGTAATTCCTAAACTTATAAAAAAGAAGGTATCAATATAATTAAAAATTCCCATTTAGTATTTTTATATATAAAATTATAAAAAAATAAACGAACAAAAAATAATATAAGGTATTATATAATAAATGGATAGACAACGTGTACCAACAACTGTTAATACAAATGTTTTAAATAATTCAAATATTCTTCCTACAAGTAGTATTTTTAATAATAAGAACTATATTATTATATTATTACTGATTTTATTGATTTTATCATTTTTAGGAATAAATATATTAGCTATGTTTGGAAATTTCATACAAACGATTGTTAATATTTTCGGTCCTTTAGTAACACAAATATTATCTGTATTTGGTTACACAGCAGGAACATTGATTGATAAATCAGCAGAAGTAGTGACAAATACTGCTAAAACTGGTATTGATATTGCTGGTGGAACAGTAGGGTCTATTGGTGATTTGATGAAAGATGCTAGTCGTCCTGGTGTTGATGATAAAGCAAAACAACAATTAGATAACTCTATTAATTTATCAAAGTTTTCTGAAAAACCGACACCTAAACAACCAGAGGCCGATTCAAGCACAAATCCTATACAAAAACCAATCAGTTCTAATAAAGCAGGATGGTGTTTAGTAGGTGAATATGAAGGTCGCAGAGGTTGTATTCAAGTCGGCCAAGAAGATAAATGTTTATCTGGACAAGTTTATCCTAATCAAAAAATGTGTCTCAATCCAACTTTAACACAAAATTAACTAAATAGATAAAATACAATAAATAAAAATATATAAATAAATAGTCATATTTATATATTATAATGGAACTATGTTATAATGATATAAGTGAAATTGAAAATAATTTTCAAGATTATCAAATAAATTCTCAAGAATACACCGAAAATAATGAATATGAAAACAATGAACATTTTCAACAAGTTCCTGAAGTATTTGATATTGATTATAATTTACATATTATAGAATGGATACATGAATTTATAATGAATTGTAATTTTGAATTTACTAGGATTGATATGAATACAAACATTATATATAATAATGTTATTGATAGATTAAAGGAAATAACAAACAAATATTTTGAAATTAAAGAAGATATTGATTATCATTCCCTACATTATTTATATAATCCAGAAGATTTTTTTGATGAAATCTTTTATTGTAGGGGTCAAAATAAATTCTGGTTCAAAAAGTACAATGAAGCAAAAGAATTATTAGATAAATTTGAATTAATGAGTTATACAATTTATAATTACAATGCTGAAAAAGAATTTGAGAATCAATAACCATATAATATAAATCCATTATTAGTAGTATTAGAATTATTTGTTGTAATATTACAATTTGTAGAAGTTTTAATTATATTTGTTGGATTTGCTACAATAGTTGTATTTAAATTATTGAAATAATTAGTATAATTTACGTCATTTGATAAATTAATTGCTTGATAAGTAGTTGTAATAGTAAATGTTAGTTTAATATCGTAAACATAACCAG
>Ga0114976_10001925_pt1 | contig 13058 bp, 12 predicted proteins | sample S_130805_EF_Meta_FD_87319 | JGI IMG/M metagenome (GOLD analysis project Ga0114976, IMG submission 87319) | Freshwater microbial communities from Lake Simoncouche, Canada to study carbon cycling - S_130805_EF_MetaG | ecosystem: Environmental > Aquatic > Freshwater > Lake | place: Lake...
AACCTGCGGCCACTTCGGAACCTGCGGCCACTTCGGAACCACAGGTTGAAAACCTGTGCCACTGACGAACCTGCGGCCACTTCGAGCCGGCGGCCGCGCGGGAAGGCGAGCGGTGGGCGGGCCGCGATCCCCATCGCTTACGCGATTGGGCTTCCTGGCGGAGCGAGCGTCCGGCGACGGGCGGGGGCAGGCCCGAGCGACGTGCGGGCCGTTACTCGAAGTCTTTGCGGCTCGCCACCTTCATCCGCATCGGCATCCGCTCGCGGTTGCGGAAGATCACGAGCTCCACGACGCTGCCGAGCGGCGTCATGCCCACCATGCTCATCAGGTGGTCGTCGTCCTCGACCGGCCGGCCCTCGTATTCGAGGATCACGTCGTCGGGCCGGATGCCCGCCAGGTCGGCCGGGGCGCCCTGCGTGATCGTCTCCACGCGGGTGCCCACCGGCCGCACCATGCCGAGGCGGTCGGCTTCGTGCTGCTCGAACTTTTTGTCGAGGGCCACGCCGAGATAGGCCCGGGGCACGGTGCCGTGCTCGATCAGCTGCCAGGCCACGAAGATGACCATCGGAATCGGGATGGCGAACCCGATCCCCTCGCTGCCGCCGGAGTTGCTGGCGATGCAGGTGTTGAGGCCCACCACCTCGCCGCGGAGATTGACCAGCGGCCCGCCGCTGTTGCCGGGGTTGATCGCCGCATCGGTCTGGATGAAGTCCTGGAACTTGACGTTGCCCTCCCCGAGCTCGAGGTCGCGGCGGCCCTTGGCCGAGACGATGCCCAGCGTGACGGAATGCGAGAGGCCGAAGGGGCTGCCGATGGCGAGCACCGTGTCGCCGATCCGCACGGTGTCGCCCTCGGCGAGCCGCGCGGGCAGGAGCTCGTCGGCCTCGATCTCCAGCACGGCGATGTCGGTGCCCGGATCGGACCAGAGCCGCGTGGGCGTGAGCTCGCGGCCGTCGTCGAGCCGGACCGCGATGTCTTCGAGGGCCGAGCGGTGCACGACGTGGCGGTTGGTGATCACCACGGTCAATCCCGCCAGCTGGGCGATCACACCGGAGCCGGCCTCGTTCTCGGTGGTCTTTCCGCTCCGCGGCCGGGCCAGCGGCTTGGTGGCGTCGATGTGCACGACGGCCGGCCTGAGCAGTTCCGTGAGCCGGCGGAGCTGCCGCCCCTGCGTCTCGAGCACCTCGGCGTCGCGGGCCGCCTGCTCGTAGAGCCGCTCCCGCTCCGCAGCCGACATCCTCACCGCCCGCATCGGATCGACGCGGCCGTCGCCGCGGACGACGGCCGGCCCGACCGGGGTGAGGGGCGGCTCGTCGGCCGCCGCGACAGGGGCCAGGGACAGCGCGGCGGCCGGCAGCAGGAAGACGAGCGAACGACGAACGATCATGAATCCACCGCAGGAGGCAGGAGGCCCGTGGGCTTCCGCAGCATATCCCGGTGTGGTTTCAGTTTTCCAGTTCGCCGCTCACCGTCTCCTCGCCGGCCTGCTCCTCGCCGTAGCCCCGGTGGGAGGAGGCCGAACCACCCGACCGCTCGAGATCCCGCTGGCAGTCGATGCACATCGTCGCGTAGGGCAGCGCGTGGAGCCGGGCCATGGGGATCCGGCCGCCACACACCTCGCACTGGCCATACTTGCCGACCTTCATCCGCTCCAGCGCGTTCTCGATGTTGGCGAGTTCCCGGCTCTCCACCTCGGCAAGCTGGGAACTGATCTCGTCCTGGGCGGAGTCGTAAGCGGCGTCGATCACGTCGCCCGGCGATTCGCTGCGGAGTTCCTTGAGCAGCGAGAGGTCGCCGGCCAGCGCGCTGCGGAGGGCGTCGCGCCGCTTGACGAGGATTGCCCGCAGGTCGTGAAGCGAGTCTTTGCGTGCCATGGTTGCCGTCCCTTGCCCCAGCGGGGCGTTGCCGAACCGGCCGGAATCCCCCCGGCCGCAGCCAATACTACGGGGCCCGGGAGAGGATGGTTCACGCTGGGGAAATCGGCCCGACTGGGAGGGCGAATGCAGGGAAACGTGGCTCTGACACCTCGCGGGGGCGGGGGAAAGTTTTAGGGCTGGCGTGCCGGGGCCGCCGGGGCGATTGGCAGCTGGACCTCGGCGTATTTCAGCAGCCCCGGCACGAAAGGGCTGTTGTAGGCCAGGGTTCGGGGTGGACCGGCGGCGACCCACTCGGGGTGCTTTTCGAGCCAGTCCTGTAGTTTGGCCGTGAACTCGGCGAATCGCGCCTCGCGGTAGGAGCCGCGCACGCCCAGCGAGACGACGGTGGTCTCGGGGACGTCCTCTACCACCACGGTCGGGTCGGCGGGGTCGGGGCCGGGGGTGCCCGTCTCGGCCGAGCCGTAGAGAAAGGCCATCGAGGCCGTCCGGGGAGCCGCCCCGCCGCCGTCGGCCACGGCCATTTCCATCTCCACCGGCGCCGTCATGGCGATCTCCTGTCGCTCGATGTGGCGAAAGAGCTTCATGAACGAGCCGTCGTTGCCCCGGTCATCGCCGCCGGAACGGACGCGGGCAAGCCGGTGCGCGGGATAGGTTTTGACGACCACCTCGCCGACGGGGCCCGGTCCCGGAAAGCCGGCGGGGAGCTTCGCCTCGGAGATCATCATCGGCCTGCGCACGGCGTCCTCCGCGATGGCGATCGAGGCGAGGCCCAGGGGGAGTGCAGCGAGGGCAATCGCGATTCGCATGGCAAGACTCCTGTTGGCTGCATCATAGACCGGCGGCCGCGCCGATCGCCAACCCGCATCCGGCGCCGCTCCCGGTCAGCCCTGGTCGGCGGCGAGCCGCCGCCATGTCGCGAGCACGTCGTCGCGAGTGGTCGTGGCCCCGCCGATCGCCAGGCGGATCGCGAGGCGGCCGCCAACGCGGGCGTGCGTCAGGAACGCCGCACCGCTGGCGTTGACGCGGTCGAGCAGGCCCTGCGTGGCGGCATCTCCGGCCGCGAGGGCGAAGCAGACGAGCGCCAGGTTCGGCGGGAGGAGGAGGTCGAAGCGGGAATCGGCGGCCACGAGGTCGGCGAACTCCGCCGCCCAGGCGACGTGCCGCCGGATGTGGTCGCGGAGGGCCTCGGCCCCGAGCATCCGCAGCGTCATCCAGAGCTTGAGGGCCCGGAACCGGCGGCCGAGCGGAATCTGCCAGTCGCAGTAGTCGATCACCGCGCCCGATTCGCTCGCCCGGTTGCGGAGGTACTCCGGCTTCATCGACAGGGCGGCCACGAGCGGACCGCGGTCGGCGACCCAGAGCGCGTGGCAGTCGAAGTTGACCAAGAGCCACTTGTGCGGATTGAAGCCCCAGCTGTCGGCGCCCTCGGCGCCGGCCACGAGCGGCCCGCGGAACTCGGGGCAGATGGCGGCCGCTCCCGCCCACGCTGCGTCGACGTGGAGCCAGGCCTGGTGCCGCGCCGCGAGCGCCGCGATCGCGGGCACTGCGTCGATCGCGCCGCACGCGGTCGTGCCGACGGTGGCGACCACGAAGCACGGCACCCTGCCCGCGGCGCGGTCCGCGTCCATCGCGGCCGCGAGCGCGGTGGTGTCCATCCGCCCCGTGGCATCGAGGGGAATCCGCCGCAGCCCAGCGCGGCCGAGGCCGGCGATCCCGGCCGCTTTCTCGACGCTCGAATGGGCGTCGCTGCTGGCATAGGCCACGAGGGGAAGGTCGTCGGCCGCGAGGCCCGAGGCCAGGCGGCGCGCCGCCGTCGCCCGCTCGCGGGCGGCCAGCAGGGCCACGAGCGTGCCGCTCGACGCGGAGTCTTGGATCACGCCGCCGCCGGGCCCGTGGCTCGCGAACCGCTCGGGCAGGCCGAGCAGGTCGCGGAGCCAGTCGAGCACGTGCGTCTCGAGTTCGGTGCAGGCGGGGGATGTGGCCCACTGCATCCCCTGCACGCCGAGCCCCGCGGAGAGCAGCTCGCCGAGGATCGACGGGCCGCTCGTGCTCGCCGGGAAGAAGCCGAAGAAGCAAGGGTGCTGCCAGTGGGTGAGGCCCGGCACGATGATCCGCTCGAGGTCGGCGAGCACGGCGGCGAGCCCTTCGGCCGCCTCCGGAGCTCGGGCCGGCAGCCCCGCGCGCACGTCCCCCGGCGCGACGCTGGGCATGATCGGCCGCCCCGGGAGCGTGGCCCAGTAGTCGGCGATCCAGTCGATCACCGCGCGGCCCTCGCGGCGGAACCGCTCGGGATCGAACGCGGCGGGCGACGGAGGCGCGTCGTCGTTCACGACTCCCCCTGAGCGGTGAGCACGAGCCGCCGCGGGCCGCCGTGCGTGCGGTGCTCGCACAGGTAGATCCCCTGCCAGGTGCCGAGCCGCAGCCGGCCGGCGGTGATCGGGATCGTGAGGGCGGCGCCGAGCAGCGAACACTTCACGTGGGCCGGCATGTCGTCCGGGCCCTCGCAGGTGTGCCGGTAGGGGAGGCTCTCGGGCGCGAGCGTGTGAAAGGCCATCTCCAGGTCGGGGGGCACGTCGGGATCGGCGTTCTCGTTGATCGAGAGGCTCGCCGAGGTGTGCTGGATGAAGACGTGGAGCAGGCCCACGCGAAACTCCGGCATGTCGCGGAGGGCCGCCTCGATCTCGGGCGTGATCAGGTGGAAGCCGCGGCGGCGCGGGGCCAGGCGAAGCTCGGTCTGGAACCAGGCCATCAGTCGCCGCTCCGGAAGCACCAGAGGATGCCGTCGTCAGAGGCGAGCACGACGCGGCCGGCGGCGATCGCGGGGCCGGCGCCGAACCCGCCGCCCGCGTCGAACTCCCAGGCGGGAGCGCCGCTCGCGGCGTCGAGGGCCGCGATCCGGCCGGCGGCGTCGGCGACGATCGCGACCAGCCGGGCGGGAGCGCCCTCCGGGCCCGTGGCCGTGACGACCGCGGGCGACGCCTCGACGCGGCCGCGCATCGGCCGCCGCCAGGCCCGCGTGCCGTCGGCCGCGGCGAAGGCCTCGATCGCCTTGCCGCGGTAGCCCACGATCGCCAGGCCGTCGGCGATCGCGGCGCTCGACCGATACGACTGTCCCGACGTGGTCGCAGCCGCCCGCCAGGCCTCCGTGCCGGCCACGACGTCGATCCCGAAGAACACGCCCCCTTCGGTGCCGAAGAACACGCGGTCGTTGAGCACCGCCGGCGTGGTGCCCGTCGGCCCGTCGATCGGGACGGCCGCCTGCTCCGCGCCCGTGGCGGCGTCGATCACGTGCAGCTTGCCGTCGCAGCCGGCGAGGAACACCCGGTCGCCCGCGGAGGTCCGTGCAACCGTCGGCGAGCAGCGGATCTGGTCGGCGATCGCATGCTTCCAGATGACCGCGCCGTCGCCGAGCGCGAGGCAGGCGAGCGACGCATCCTGGGAGCCGACGAGCACGCGCGGGCCGGCGGCCGTCTCCAGGATCGTCGGCCCGCCCGAGATCTCCCCCTGCGTCTCGTACGTCCAGCGGATGGCACCGGTGGCGGCATCGAACGCCCGCACCATCCCGCCGTCGTCTCCCACCACGACGAGCCGCACGTCGCCCGCAGTGCCGAGGGCCGCCGCCGATGGAAACCCGGCGTCCTTCGCCACGAACGACCAGCGGTCGGCGCCGTCGGCGAGGGCGACGGCCCGAAACGTCCCGTCGAGGTCCCCCACGAAGACCATGCCGTCACCGATCACGGGCACCGCGCCGAACGCCGTCCCGTCGAACTCGCGGTGCCAGGCTTCGGCGAGTGGCAGCACGAGCGTGGCCGCCGAGGCGCCCGTGCCCGCGAGGCAGCCCCGGGCCATCGGCCAGGCGTCGGCGGGGGCCGCGGTCTCGTCGGCGCCGAGGGCAGCCGCGGCGAGCATGAGGCCGCCGAGCAGGCTCACGAGCGGCTTCATCGCGCCGCCTCGTAGAGCGCCGCCAGGTCGGCGGCCGCCACCGCCCGCGGGTTGAAGCTCCCCGTCCACTGACCGGCCGCGGCGGCCGCGAGGGCGGCGACGTCCGGGGCCTCGATGCCGAGGCCATGCAGCGAGGTCTTCAGCCGGGCCGTGGCGAGCAGGCCGGTCAGCCAGTCGCCGAGCGTGCCGGCGGCGTCGGCCGGAGTGGCCGCGATGCCCACGTCGGCGAGCAGGGGGGCGTAGGCGGCGCCGCAGGCCGGGCCGTTGAAGCGGACCACGTGCGGCAGCATCACGCCGACCGCCTGCCCGTGGACGACGCCATGCGCGGCGGTGAGCGGATTGGCGAGGGCGTGGGCCGCCCCGAGCATGGCATTCTCGATGGCGAGGCCCGCCAGTGCCGCGCCGAACTGCACCGCCGACCGCGATTCGATCCGGCCGCCGCCGCTGAGCACGTGCGGCAGGTTGGTTGCGAGCAGTCGCCAGGCCTCGCGGGAGAAGGTCCGCGAGGCGGGCGTGGCCGCCGTGCTCACGTGGCTCTCGACGGCGTGCGCCAGGGCGTCGACGCCCGTCAGGGCGGCGAGCGAGAGCGGCTGCGTGAGCGTGAGGTTCACGTCGAGGATCGCGACCCGAAAGGCGGCCCGCGGGTCGCCGCAGGCCATCTTCATGCCGGTTTCGTCGTCGGTGATCAGGGCGAACGACTGCGTCTCGCTGCCGGTGCCCGCGGTGGTCGGCACCGCGATCGACGGCAGCATCGGGCCGGTCGCCGTGCCCCGTCCGCGGTAGTCGCGCATCCGGCCGCCGCAGGAGTGGAGGAAGTTGATCCCCTTCGCGCAGTCCATCGAGCTTCCGCCGCCGAGGCCCACGAGCAGGTCGGGCCGAAACGCCCGCGCCACCGCGGTGCCCGCCTCGATCTCCGCCGCGGAGGGATTCTCCGTGAACGCCGAGAAGACCTCGGTGGCGACGCCCGCCGCGCGGAGCGCTTCGATGCCGGCCGCGGTGTGGCCGCAGGCGACGATGCCGGTGTCGCTCGCCACCAGCGCCCGCGTCGCGCCAAACTCGCGGGCGATGGCGCCGAGCCGGTCGATGGAGCCCGGGCCGACCACGAGCCGCGTGGCGGCGGTGAAGCCGAACGTCAGGGGATCGAAGGGCGTCACGGAGACGTTCACCCCGCCGCCGCCGGCACCTGCAGGGCCCGCGACCGATAGAGGAAGTCGATGATGTTGCCCTCGTGGGGCTGAAGCCAGTCGAGTTTCGTGGTCGGGATCGGCCCGAAGTTCAGCCGGTCGATATGGGTGCAGTCGATGAGGCGGGAGCGGAAGGCCGCGTCGTTCGTGATCGCGGAGCAGACGAGCGTGGGCCCGATCGACTCGAGCACCCGCTCCTGCGGGCACTCCACCACGCTCACGAACGGAAACATGTATTCGGCCTTGGCCAGCTCCGGCTCCGGGGTGGCGCAGTGCACCACCGTGGGCCGCAGCCAGCCGCAGCGCTGCCCTTCCACGAACCGATCGCCGTAGGCGGCCGTCATGTGCGTGACGCCGGCGGCTTTCAGGCCGCCCTCGATCTGGGCCCAGATTGCCTTCGCGGCGCCAGGAATCGTGAACGCGGCGAGTTTCGCCTCGGGATCGTCGGGCGGCTTGACCTCGATCGGCCCCAGCCGTTCCGCGAGCGCCGCGGCGATCGCCTGCGTGTGGCGGCTGGCGTAGATCGCCGAGGCGTTGATGCAGCCGCGACCGCTGTTGATCGCCACGCTCTCGCACATCGTGTCGAGATACGTCGCCCAGTCGTCCACGCAGTCGTCGCCGAGGATGATCTTGGAGAACCCGGGCCCGTGCACCTGCACACCGGGATTGCTGCGGTATTGCTCCACCGTCTTGGCGCTTCCGAAGATCATGCTGCGGCGGCAGCCGGTGAGGATTCCGGCGCCCACGTCGGTGGATCCGGGATAGAGCCCGATCGCCTCCGCGGGGATGCCGGCCTCCACCATCGCGGCGGCCATGCGATAGGGCGTCCAGGGCTCCTGGCTGCCGGGCTTCATCACCAGCCCCAACCCCAGGGCGATCACGGGCAGCCAGAGCGTGTGCACGCCGGGCGAGTTCGAGGGGAGCACGAGCCCGAGCACCGACGACTGGGCCTGGTAGCTCACGGTCACGCCGCGGTGCTCGACGCCGTAGCCATTCCAGAGGACGTGGGTGTCGAGCCCGCGGGAGAGGGCGTCGAGAATCCGGTCCATGTTCGAGAGCACGAACATGTTTTTCTGCATGTTGGCCCGGCAGAGGCTCTCCGGCAGCCCGGTCGTGGCCGACTGGCACTTCACGAAGTCGTCGGGCGACTGCTTCGTGTCGCCCACGGTGACGGTCCCGTTGGCGTAGAGGTTGCCCGCCGTCTGGAGCCGCTCGACGATCTCCTCGGGATCGATCGCCAGCAGGGCCTTGCGGGCCTGGGCCGCCTTCTGCAGGTCGCGGCCCACGATCGCGCCCCCCACCTGGCTCACCTCGGCGACGGGCTCGCCGGTGAGGAAGTGGACGAGCGTGTCGCGCTCCAGCGACTCGTAGGGCTTGCCGAAACGCCAGGCTGGCAGGTGCATGCGGGATTACCTTGACTGGGGGAGCACGGGCTATGGCGTCGAGATTCTAGCCGATTCGCCGGACCCGGCTCGGGGCTGCCCCGCGCTCGACGTTGCCGATGGGGAAAGTGGCCGCAGGTTTTCAGCCTGCGGATCCTAGTCGTGTGGTGTCGCGCGGCCCGGGGCCGCCCGTGCCCCGTCGCCGGACGTTCGCGGATGCCATCGTGGCATCCGCTCTCTGCATGTCCGCAGCGCTACGGCATCCTGCCTGCGCTTGCTTCCATAGCCCGGCTCTCGGGGCACGGGCAGCCCCGAGCCTCCCGTCAGGAGGGATCCGGCGAGACGTGCGGCGAGGCTTCGGGCCAGCCGTATCCCGAGAGCCGGCGTTGCTGACCAGCGGAGCCAGGGATGGCGGAGCGCAGTCAGCATCGAGAGAGCGGAGCCCTGGAGGGGCGGAGCGAACGTCCGGCGACGGGGTATGGCTGGCCCGAAGCCGGCTTGGGCGCGAAGGTTTCCGCCGGGCTTCGGCGCCTTAGGATGGCCGTGCCAGCCGTGTCTCGAGCCAGGATGGCTCGAGTGCCCGGCCAGGCGAACCTCGGCTTCGCCCGCGCCGGGCTTCAGCGAAGCGAGGCAGGATGCCGAGGCTTCGCGTGGAATCAGTACACGCCCACGGTCGTCGTGGCCGCGAGCTCGCGGAACGGACGGACGCCGCTGATGCCGTCCCAGGGATACTTCGCGTAGGGCAGTTCCCGCTCCCCTTCGTCCCGCTCCAGGAAGCCCGGGATGAACGTCTCCTTCGTGAGCGTCGTGAGGCGGACGCGGCCGGTGGCCCCGTAGGGCACGATCGTATCGCGGTCGTCGAAGTCCACCACCTCGATCACCGCCCGCGGCTGCGGGGCGTAATAGGCGATCGTGTAGCCGTCGGCCGGGACGACAGGCCGGCTCGCCGCCAGGCCCATCAGCGTGTTGCCGTAGGTGGGCGTCATGTAGGCGCCGTCGAGGAACTCCTCGACCGCGAACCGGGTCCACTGCGGGGTGAACTCGGTGCCGCCGGAGAAGATGCCGGTGATCCCGACCTTGCCGATCGTCGTGCCCTTCTTCTCCAGGGCCAGGGCCAGGGCCTCGAGGAGCTTCGGGGTCGTGAACATGCAGCGGATGTCGTGGCCCGCCTCCAGGATCGTGATCGCCTGGTCGATGCAGTGCTGCTTGTAGGCCTCGAGGTGCTCCATCCAGCCCTTCTGGATCAGCTTGATCACCCACCGCGGGTCGAGGTCGACGCAGAAGCTGATCCCGCCGCGGTGCTGGGCGAGGTGCTCGATCGAGAGCCGCAGCCGCCGCGGACCGGAGGGGCCGAGCATCAGCCAGTTGGCACCACGCGGGAAATACTTCTCGGGGAGCGTGTCGCTGAACATCTCGTCGTCGGTGCGGAAGTCCCGGGAGTTGACCCGCGACTTGGGCACGCCCGTCGTGCCGCCGGTCTCGAACACGAACATCGGCTGGTCGGCCAGCCCCTTCGGCACCCAGCGGCGCACCGGGCCTCCGCGGAGCCACTCGTCTTCGAACGGCGGGAACTTCTTGAGGTCGTCGAAGCACTTCACGTCGGTCAGCGGATTGAACGGCAGGCTCTTCGCGTACTCCAGCCAGAACGGGCAGCCGGTCGACTCGTGGAAGTGCCAGGCCATCATCTCGACGGTGTGGGCGTCGAGCGTGCGGCGGGCCTGCTGCACGGCCTCCGGACTCGCGACGTCGAACACCGGAGTTTTGGGCTGGGCGGATGCGGAGGCCATGAGTCGGATCCTGGAGGAAGGCGGGGGCCGACCCGGAGGAGGGTCGGCCGGAGACGGTCAGCCGTCGGCGGGCGTTTCCGGCTGTGGCACCGGCGCTCCGAGCTGGGCGAACAGCTGCAGCACGCCGTTGAAGTGGGCCAGGCGGGGCCCGTAGCGATCGATGAACTCGCCGAGTGCGTATTCGCTGTCGGAGAAGTCGTCGGCGTTGTCGGCCGCCTCCTGGGCGAGGCCCGAGAGAAACTCGGTGTGCACCTTGGCGAGCGATTCGGCGGCCCGCCGGCATTCCTTGGCGAGCTGCGGGTTGGCCTCCCGCCAGGCCTTCAGCTCCGCCATGCGCTGCCGCTGCTGCAGCGACACCTGGTTGAGCAGTTCGACGAGGAGCTCGTTTGACTTGTGCTGGGCGGCGACGAGGTCGTGGAGCAGCCGATTCGTTTCGGTGAGGTCGCCCACCACCGGCTGCCGGCTGCCGGACGAGACCGAGCCGGACGAGATGTCGAACTGGCTGAAGATCGGCGGACCGTCACTCATGGCAGCTCCGTCCTGGAAGCGCGGCGAGAGCGCCGCCGTGCACGTCCGTCATCGTAGGCACGCCGCGGCCGTTTTTCCACGCCCCGGCTCCCGCCAACGACGCCATCGGCAGGGTTTGCCCAGCTTCGCACCGCGGTGATGACCGGCGAAATGGCTGCGGGAAGGCCTGACGCGGGAGGGGCGTTCAAGTGGCCGGCGGCGAAGCCCGATGGATGGGATGCCTCGCGGGTCGCCAGGGAAGGCGGTCGAGCGGACACGAAGGGAGCGGGAGCCGGCATGCAGCAGCAGGCGGAGCCAGGCGACGGTGCGGTGTTCGGGTTTCTGACGGCGATCGAGTCGCCGCAGCACGGCCTGTTTGGCGGCTATCTCGTGGTCGATGGGCTCGGCCGACCGCTGGAGTTCCACTGCACGGCGCCGGTGAAGGTGAGCCGCGCCCAGCAGATCCTCTACGGCCCCACGCTCCACGGCCACCTCCACGGCCAGCAGATCGGGGCCGCCCTGCTCGCCGAGAGCAAGGCGTTGCCCGCAGTGGTGCTCACCGACCACGATGCGATGCTCCACGTCCGTCCGCACACGAAGCTGCCGGTGGCCCTCGTGCGGCCGCTCGACGGCACGGAGGCCGCGGCCGGTTTCACCGTGGGGACGGCCCGGGTGATCCCCCACGCCAGCGAGGCGGCCGACGACGTGGCGCTGTGCGAGCGGCTCGCGGCGCTCGCGCTCTCGGTCGATCTGCAGGAGCCCTTCGACCGCATCCGCGCGGCGATCGAGGAGGCCCAGCGGCACTGAGGCTTCGCCCCGGCCTGCCCGGCATCCCATGATGGACAAGCCAGCCAGCCAGATTCGTTCCCTGCGGGCCGACGAACTGGCGATCGCCCCGGCCGCCGTGCTGCCCTGGAATGATCTGCGGATCGCGAGACCACCAGCGCTGCGGCTGCCCGTGGCCGGGACCGGGCCCGCGGTGATCCGCGTCGAGCTCGGCCTGCCGCGGCCGAAGCTGACGAGCTACCGCTTCGCGCCCCCCGCCGCGGCACCGGCGGCGCCTGCGCCTGCGGCAGCGCGCGGCGGTCGCCGGGGCGAGGCCTCGGCGGCCGACGCACCGCCGCAGCCGGCAGCCGTGCGGCGGACCCGGATCGCGCCCCCGCGGGACATCGTCAAGCTCTCCGAGAGGTTCTTCTACCTGCTCCAGCCCGACCTCGAGACGATGCTGCACACCGGCAAGCTCGAGTTTCCGCGGGAGCCGTTTCCGTTTCAGCTCGACGGCATGGCGTTTCTGATGCCGCGGCACGCGGCGGTGCTCGCCGACGAGATGGGGCTCGGCAAGTCGATGCAGGCGATCTCGTCGATCCGGCTGCTCGTGCGGAGCGGCGAGGCCCGCCGGGTGCTCGTCGTCTGCCCCAAGGGCCTCGTCTCCAACTGGGCCCGCGAGCTCGCCGACTGGGCACCGGAGCTCGTCGTGGCGGTGATCGAAGGCGACCAGCCGCGGCGGCGGTGGCAGTGGAGCCTGGAAGACGTGCCCGTGAAGCTCGCCAACTACGAGGTGCTCGTCCGCGACCGCGACCTGGTGGCGGAGCTCGGGCTGTCGTTCGACCTCGTGGTGCTCGACGAGGCCCAGCGGATCAAGAACCGCTCCAGCCAGACCAACCAGGCCGTGCGGTCGCTCGACCGCAGGCGGTCGTGGGCCCTCACCGGCACGCCGATCGAGAACAGCGCCGACGATCTCGTGGGCCTGTTCGAGTTCGTGGCCCCGGGCCATCTCAGCGACCGCATGGCCCCGAAGGCGATGGGCGCGGCCGTGGGCGACCACATCCTGCGGCGGACGAAGGACAAGGTTCTCAAAGACATGCCGCCGCGGCTCAACCGCGACGAGCGGATCGAACTCACGGCCGAGCAGCGCGAGACCTATCGCCGCGCCGAGGAGGAAGGCGTGTTGCGGCTGGCCGACATGGGCCGCGAGGCCACGATCCAGCACGTCTTCGAGCTCGTGCTCCGGCTCAAGCAGATCTGCAACTTCGACACCGCCACGGGCGAGAGCGCGAAGCTCGACTGCCTGCAGGCGGAACTCGAGGAGGTGCAGGCCAGCGGCCGCAAGGCGCTCGTCTTCAGCCAGTGGGTGGAGACGCTCGGCCGGCTCGAGGGGGCGTTCGGCAAGTTTGGCGCGCTCCAGTATCACGGCGGAATGTCCACCACGGCCCGCGACGAGGCGATCCGGAGGTTCAAGCACGAGAAGAAGCATTCGGTGCTGCTGCTCTCCTATGGAGCGGGCGCCGTGGGGCTCAACCTCCAGTTCTCCCAGTACGTGTTTCTCTTCGACCGCTGGTGGAACCCGGCCGTCGAGGATCAGGCAATCAACCGGGCGCA
>Ga0114976_10001926_pt1 | contig 13057 bp, 11 predicted proteins | sample S_130805_EF_Meta_FD_87319 | JGI IMG/M metagenome (GOLD analysis project Ga0114976, IMG submission 87319) | Freshwater microbial communities from Lake Simoncouche, Canada to study carbon cycling - S_130805_EF_MetaG | ecosystem: Environmental > Aquatic > Freshwater > Lake | place: Lake...
CGAACTCGGTGTCGAAGCAGACGTGCGGGTGGAGGGCGAGGCGGTCGACGAGGTCGCGAAGCTGGGAGTCGGTATCGACGACCTCGAAGGAGTCGGAGGCGGAGCGGGGGTTCATGCGTGGGGGCCGGGGGTTCGCCGTCGGCCCGAAAAGGGAAGGCTCGGCTGCTACACGAAGAGCCACGCCATCAAGGCGAACACCGGCAGCAGCACCCCCATACTGTACATCACGTAGCCGAAGAAACTCGGCATCTTCACCCCCGCCTGCTCCGCGATCGCCTTGACCATGAAGTTGGGGCCGTTGCCGATGTAGGTCATCGCCCCGAGAAACACCGCCCCGAGGCTGATCGCCGCCAGCAGCCGGGCCTCCTCGCCGGCGAGGCCGTCGGAGGGGTCGATGCCGGCGGCCTCGAAGAACACGAGATAGGTCGGGGCGTTGTCGAGCACCGAGGAGAGCGAGCCGGTGGCCCAGAAGTATGACTGCGGCGAGGAGAGCCCGAGGCTGTCGCCGTGGACGTGGAGCAGGGCCAGCGCGGGCTGCATGCAGATGAAGATCCCGATGAACAGCGCCGCCACCTCGAGGATCGCCCCGTAGGTGAAGCCGTTGCGCCGCCGGACCTCGGCGGAGCCGAGGAGCAGCGACAGCCCGACGAGCGACAAGAGCACCGCTTCGCGGAGGTAGATCCACGGATGCCAGGAGGTGCCGGGCACGGGCTTCGACGGGTCGAGGAAGGCCACCGCCGCGATCACGCCCGCCATCAGGAGCACGTTGGGCCAGAGGCCGGCGAAGCGGAGCCGCCGGATGACGATCCGGTCGCGGACGATGTCGGCCCGAGTCTCGCGGGGGTGGGCGACGAACGTGTCCCACAGCCAGTAGATCGCGAGCAGGGCGGCGTTGGTGAACAGCCACTCGTTCCACAGCGACATCGTCCAGAGGAAGTCCACCCCCTGGAGGTAGCCGAGGAACAGCGGCGGGTCGCCGATCGGCAGGAGCAGGCCGCCGCAGTTGCAGACGATGAAGATGAAGAACACGAGCGTGTGGGCCACGTGCTTCCGCTCGCGGTTGGTCTCCAGCAGCGGCCGCACCAGGAGCATCGCGGCGCCGGTCGTGCCGATGAAACTCGCCAGCACCGCGCCCACCGTCAGGAACGCCGCGTTGGTGGTGGGCGTGGCCTCGAGGTCGCCCTCGATCCGCACGCCGCCGGTGATCACGTAGAGGGCGAACAAGAGCGTGATGAAGGGGATGTATTCGGCGAGGATCGCGTTCACCAGCACCGTGCCGAAGGTGCTCCACGACGGCCCCGCCGCGGCTGCGGGCACGATCGCATGCGCCGGAAAATGCAGGTCCACCGGATGGCGGTGGCCGAGGAGGTAGTAGGCGAGGGTCACGGCCGCGAGCAGGCCGGCCACGAGGAGTTTGCTGGAGTTGTGCTCCCACCAGTGCGACACGCCCGGCGTGAGGGGCAGGATCGCGATCGCCGCCAGGAGAATCGCGAAGGGCAGCACGGTGGCCAGGGGCGGCGCCGCCGCGGCATGCCCCTCCGGGGCGGCAGCGTCGTGCGGGCCGCTGGCATGGTCGCCCGCATGAGCCGCTTGTGAGCGGACCAGCAAATCGCGACCATGTTGTGGCAGGCCCAGGGCCGAGGCGGCGAGATACGCGGCCAGCGCGACGGCGATGCCCCAGAGCGGCAGGCGGCCGCCGCTGCCGGCGGGTGCTGCGTCGTGCATGGCTTGAGCCTCCTTCGAGCGTGGGAATGAGGGCTGATCGTATGCCAGGTCAGACGGCGGCGGAAGCGGAATCGGCCGGCGCATCGCCGGTCGCCGCCGAGGTTTGGCTGCGATCCAATCCGTGGCCGGCCGCGCTGCTTTCCGCCACGCTGGCGACGGTGGCAGTGGCCGCGTTCGCCGTCGTGGTCGCGGTCCGCCCGTCGGCATGGGGTGTGGCCGTTGCGGCCGCTGCCTCCCTCGCCGGCCTGCTCTTCGCGGCCGTGTTCCTCTGGGCGGCGTCGCGGCCGCGGCTCGCCTGTCGCGGCGACGTGCTCGAGGTGCGGCTCACGCCCCTGGGCGTGCAGCGGGTGCCGCTGGAGGTCGTGGAGTGCGTGTTTCCGGGGTCGCAGCCGCTCGGCAGCAACGCCGAGACCGCCGACCGCCGCGTGACGACGCTCGTCCTGCGGCTCGCCGAGCGGGCGGTCGAGTGGCGGTCGCGGCCGGTGTCGCCGGTGTGGGGCTCGTGGGAGGAGGGCAACGTGGTCTTCGACGGCCGGTGGTGCGAGCCGCTGTCGCCGGCGATGGCCCGCGACATCTCGGCGCGACTGCTCGAGGCGCGGAGGCGGGTGCTGCCCGCGGCGCCGCGATGAACGGCGCGCCGAGTCGACTACCTGCCGGGCTCTTGGTGAGCGTGCGGTCGGCCGCCGAGGCCGAGGAGGCGGTGGCCGGCGGCGCCGCGATCATCGACGTGAAGGAGCCCGCACGGGGACCGCTCGGGCGGGCCGACGCCGCCGTGGCCGCGGCGATCGCCGCCGCGGTCGCCGGGCGGGCGGCATGGACCGTCGCCTGCGGGGAACTCGCCGACGGCGAGCGTGCGCTCGCGGAGCATCTGGCGGCGGTCGTGGAGGCGTGTGCCGCAGCCGACGTCCCGGTGCCGGCCGCTTTCAAGGCGGGGCCTGCGGGACTCTCGCTCGACCGCTGGCGGGCGGCGCACGATCGGCTGGCGGCGCTGGTCGCGGGCCGGGGCGAGCTCGTCGCCGTGGCCTACGCCGACTGGCGAGCGGCGGCGACGGCCGAGCCGGACCGGCTGATCGCCGCCGCCGCGGATGCCGGAGCCGCGACGATGCTCATCGACACCTTCGACAAGTCGGGGGCCGGGCTGCTCGAGGTCGCGGGGATCGAGCGGGTCGAAGCGTGGGTGGCGGCCGCCGGCCGTCTGGGCCTGGCGATGGCGTTGGCAGGCCGCCTCTCCCGGGGCGACGTGGCCCGCGTGGCGGGCTGCGGGGCCCGCATCGTGGGGGTCCGCTCGGCGGCTTGCGAGGGGGGGCGGATGGGGCAGGTCAGCCGCGGGAATGTGGCGGCCCTCGAAGGTACACTCTCGGCCGGCGTTGCCGTCGTCGACCCGGCTCGGCCATGCCATTCCCCGGAGGAGATCATCCCGTGAAGTCGATGGAAGTCCGCATTCCCCACAGCCTGGAGGAAGTCGAGGTTCGTCGGCGGCTCGAAGCGGCCGTGAGCCGCGCCCAAGACGATTATGCCGGCAAGGTCGGGGCGATCGATTCCAAGTGGCACGAGGACGGCCGCCTCCAGCTGTCGCTCGACGTGATGGGCATGGCGATCGAGAGCGACGTGGAGATCCTGCCGGCCGAACTGATCGTGCGGCTGGAAGTGCCCGGGATGGCAGGGCTGTTCGCCGGGAAAATCAAGAGCGGGATCCAGGAACGGCTCGGCGGCCTCCTGGAAACAGGCCCCGCCTAGCGGCCCGCTGCGGCCTGCGGGGTTCCGGGACCACGACGGGTTGCGAGGATTGCACGGGTGATGACCGATCGCCCTCCCGGAGTGCCGGTTCCGTGTTTTGAAATGCCGATCTTCCCAAGGGATACTTTCGCTCCATGACTCACCGCACGTTCTTCACGATGCCCCTCCGCACGCGGCTTGCGATCGGCGCCGCCTTCGTCAGTGCCTGCTTCACGCTCGTGGCGGCCGCCTCCGTGGCGCTTGCCCAGCCCGGGGCGGAGCCTGGCGGGGTGCCCGAAGACGACCCCTTCGCCGACGAACTCAATCCCTTCGGCCGCGGCACGGGCGCGAAGCCCGCCGAGCAAAAGCCTGCCGGTGGCCGGCCCTCCGGCCCGATGCCGACCGACCGACCGACGACGGGTCCGGCCGCCGGACCGCGTCCCAGCCCGCGGCTGCCGGTGCCGTTTCCCGAGACCACCGTGCCGGGCGACGCCGCCCCGCGACCGGAGCGATCGCGGCCCGCGATGCGCGACAGCCGCAGCGATCGCAGTGATCGCAGTGATCGCAGCGATGCCTGGGAGCCAACGCCGGCCGAGAAGCTGCTCGAGGAGGCGGAGAAGCTCGACAAGGCCGGCAAGCTCGAGGAGGCGCGGGCCAAACTGCGCGAGGTCATCAAGCTCGATCCGAAGATGACGCTCGCCTACCTCGCGCTCGGCGTGACGTCGCGGCGGCTCGGCGACTTCGAGGGCAGCGTCGATGCCTGCTCCAAGGGACTGGCGATCGATCCGCAAGACGCGGAGCTCTATCTGCGGCGGGGCATCGCCTGGTTCCACATGGGGCTGTATGGCATCGCTCTCGAGGATTTCGAAGACGCCGCGGGCATGGCCTACGACGACCCGCGGCCCGAGCTCTGGCGGGGCCTGGCCCTCGTCGAACTGGACCGGCCGCTGGAGGCGATCAACGCCTACGCGTCGAGCATCCGCCGCGATCGCACCTACATGCTCGCCTACCTCAACCGGGGCTTGGCCTATCTGCAGACCGATCAGCCGCGGAAGGCCGAGTTCGATTTCGATCAGGCGATTCGCCACGACCCCAAGGACGCCCGCGCCTGGTTCAACCGCGGCGTGGCCCAGTCCCACCAGGGGCGGTATGGCGACGCGGTCAACTCCTACGCGGAGGCCCTCAAGCGGGATCCGAAGCACGAGCAGTCGCGGCGGAACATGGAGTTCGCCCGGGGCAAGGGGGCCAACCGTCCGGTGCCGCTGCCGTAAGGCGTCAGCGCGGCGCGTCTGGCGGGGCGAACACCCGCAGCATGTCGCCGTCGATCGTCCAGGAGAGCCCGAGCGGCCTGGCGAGGGCGTCGAGCAGTTCGTCGCGCGTGAGGTCGCGGGCATCGACCCGCACGATCTCGCCAGGGGCGATGCCGCGGGCGGCGAGCGTGGCCCCGTCGATCGTCGAGCGGAGGCCCAAGGCCTTCGCCACCGCCGGCACCGCCTGATCGAGCGCCGCCTCGACGCGGAGCGAATAGACCGTGTCGTTGACGTCTGCACGGCGGGCCTGCGGAACGCGTCGCGGTGGCGACGGCGTTGAGGCGGCGGACGTGGCGCGAGCGCCCGGCTCGATGCCCGCTTCGATCGGCACGATCGCGCCGCCGGCCGGCGACCAGTCGATGCGGAGATCGTAGTCGGCCAGCACGAGGTCGAGACGTTCCCCAAGCTGGAGCGCCGGCAGCGCCGCGGCCGGAAGGTGGTCGTGTGGCACCTGGTCGAGCCCTGTGACGTCCAGCCCCGCCTCGGCGGCCGCCGCGGCGACGAGGTCGCGCGGCTGGGCGGCTGCGGGCCAGTTCCAGGCTGCCCGCCGCTCCACCCGCCGCCGGAGGTCGGCCGGCAGGCGGCGGACGACGCGGACTCTTGCGGCCTCGGCGGCGGCGGCGCGGCCGGCACGATTCTGGGGCGTCAGCCGCGTGGTCGCGGTGAGCGGTTCGACGGTGGCTCCCGCCGCGGAGGCCACGCGGTCGAGGACCGCGCGGAGCGTGTCGCCGTCGCTCGTGAGCGTGATCGGCTGGTCGGGGTCGAGCCGCCGATCCACGATCACCGGCGTGCCGGTCGATTCCGAGACGCGTCGGGCCCACTCGCGGAGCGGCACGCTCGTCCACGCGGCCCGCACCTCGGCGTCGAGCGCCGCGGCTGGCGGTGCGGCGGTCGTCCACGTCGGCAGCGCCGCGAGCAGGGTCACGACGCACGGGCCGAACACGCGGCGTGCGGCGGCGCGACCGCGGGCAGTACGATGGTCGCGTCCGCTCGGGGGCGACGAGGGCATGGCTCGCATCCGTGGGTGTGCCGTCGAGAATACCCGCCCCCCGCGTTCGTCGCCCATCCAGGAGACCTCCGTCATGCCGTCGTCCGCCGCCCGGTGCGTGCTCGCCCTCGATCAGGGCACCACGTCGAGTCGCGCGATCCTGTTCGATGCCAGGGGCACGCCGCGGGCGGTGGCCCAGGAGGAGTTCCCGCAGCACGCCCGCAGCGAGGCCGGGCCCGACGGCGCCGACCTCGGCATCGTCGAGCACGACCCGGAGGACATCTGGCGGACGCAGCTGGCCTGTGCCCGGCGGGTGCTCGACTCCGCCGGCCTGGCCGCCGACGGCGTGGCCGCGATCGGGATCACCAACCAGCGGGAGACGACGATCCTCTGGGAGAAGGCGACCGGCAGGCCGGTGGCCCCGGCGATCGTCTGGCAGAGCCGCGTGTCGGCGCCGATCTGCGCGCGGCTCAAGGCGGCGGGCCTCGAGCCGGAGGTGCAGCGGCGGACGGGCCTCGTGCTCGACCCCTACTTCTCGGCGACGAAGATCATGCATCTCCTGGAGACGATGCCCGGCCTCCGCGGGCGGTGCGAGCGGGGGGAGGTGCTCTTCGGCACGGTCGATTCGTTTCTCATCTGGCGGCTCACGGGGGGCCGCGTGCATGCCACCGACGTCACCAACGCCAGCCGCACGCTGCTGTTCGACATCGGCACGCTCGCGTGGAGCGACGACCTCTGCCGCACGTTCGGGGTGCCGCGGTGCATGCTGCCCGAGGTCCGGCCGTCGAGCGGCTCATTCGGGGAGACGGAGCCGGCGCTCTTGGGAGCGGCGCTGCCGATCCTCGGATGCGCGGGCGACCAGCAGGCCGCGGCCTTCGGCCAGGGGGTCGAGCGGCCCGGCGACGCGAAGAATACCTACGGCACCGGCGCCTTCCTGATGTTCTCGACGGGCGCCCGTCCGGTGGCCAGTGGAAGCGGCCTCCTCACCACGCCCGGCTGCGGCACGACGCCGGGGCCGCACTACTGCCTCGAGGGCTCGGTGTTCATCGCGGGGGCACTCGTCGGCTGGCTCCGCGACGGGCTCGGCCTGATCGAGCGGGCGGCCGACGTCGAGGCCTTGGCCATGAGCGTGGCCGACAACGGCGGGGTGACGATCGTGCCGGCCCTCGTCGGGCTCGGCGCGCCCCACTGGGATCCCACTGCCCGAGGCGTGATCATCGGGCTGTCGCGGGGCACGCACCGAGGCCACGTGGCCCGGGCGGCGCTCGAGGCGATCGCGCTGTCGGTGGCCGAGGTCGTCGAGTGCATGCAGCGGGATTCCGGGGTGCCGCTCCGGCATCTCCGGGTGGACGGCGGCGCCAGCGGCAACGACCTGCTGATGCAGATCCAGGCCGACGTGCTCGGCCTGCCCGTGGAGCGGCCGGCCGTGGTGGAGACGACGGCGCTCGGCGCGGCGCTGCTCGCGGGCTTGGCGGCGGGGTTCTTTCCGGATGCCGAGGCCGTGGCCGATGCCCGCCGGGTGGAGCGACGGTTCGAACCACGGCTCGGCGACGAGGCGCGGCGGCGGATGCTCGCCATCTGGCGCGACGCCGTGGAGCGAAGCAAGGGCTGGGCCCGGCCGCGGTGATGGACCGCGACGGCACGGCCCGGGCACCGGCGAATCAGTAGCGGCGGGTGGCGTCTACCGGTGCCGGCCGCTCGGCGAGCATCACCGGGGCCGTGTAGCGCTCGGGATTGGCGGCGAACTGGGCCCGCGTTTCCGGCGATGAAAACAGGTACATCCGCGACTGGTAGGTCACGCCGTAGGCGCGGCGGCCCGGCAGGCTCTTGCCTTGGTCCACGACGGCCACGGGGTCGTCACCCGACAGGGCCGGCGCGTAGCGGTCGGCCGCGGCCATGAAGGCCTGCTGCTGCTCGGGGCCGGCGAACAGGTAGGTGCGGCCGCGATGCCGCGCGCCCCACTGGGCGCGGCCTTCCGTCCACACGCCCTTCTCGGCCAGCGTCACGGGGCAGTAGCCCTCGAGGCCCAGCGGCATCGAGCCATAGGGATCGGGACCGGCGGCGACGGCGGGGGCTGGGACCGCAGGCGATGCCGTGACCACGGCCGGGACGGCAGCTGGTGGCACGGTCGCGGGCGTGGTCGCGGCCAGCGGCGAGGTGGGCCTGGCCGGGGCGAGCGTTGGCGGCTCCACGGTCTTGGCGGGCTTCGAGAAGATGCTGAAGGGCTTCTGAAAGGCGGTCGTGAACGCGGACCACGTGCTCGTGGTCTTCGGCTTCTCGGGCAGGTCCGAGACGACCGCCGAGGATTCAGGCTCCGCGCGGGGCGGCACGGCGCCGGAGTCCGGAGTGGCCGACAGCCACGGTGTCGACGCCGATGCCGGCTCGATCGCCCGGCCGATCGGCGGTGTGGTGGTCGTGTTGGTGAAGGCGGCGTTGCGGCCGGCCGCCTCGGCGGGCCACGACGACGGCGCGGCGGAAGGCAGTGACGGCAGGTCTGTCCCCGCCGCCGCGACGAAGCGGCTCGGCAAGGACTCGCTGACGGGTGCCGCGAGCGGCGCCGGATGGGGCGTGGCAGCGCCGGCTCCACCCGGAGGGGCCGTCGCGAAGTCGGAGAGCTGCCGCACCTTGGCGGTGACCAGCGAGATCGAGCCCCGGCCGGCGGCCGCCGGGCCGGTGAGGGGACTGCCGTCGCCGGGAGCCGCGGGGAACCCGGCCGCGGCCCGTTCGGCCGCGGAGCGGCCGTCGGTGGCGAGGCTCTCCGCCACCTCGGCCGAGTCATCGGTCTGTCGTGCGGTCGCAACACTCGCAGCGGCATCCTGGGCCGCGCGGGCGGCGGCCGCCACGAACGCGGTCGTGGTCGCAGGGCAGTCGAATCGGGCGAGGATCGCGTCTTGCTCGCCGAGCACGCACGCCGAAGGCACGTGCGCCACCTGGAGCCGCTTGGTGAGCCCGGGGCGTTGGTCGACATCGACCCTGACGGGCTCGAAGCAGGCCGCCAGCACCGCTTCGGTCTCGGCGGCGACCAGCACCTGCTGCTCGAACGCCGTCGATTCCGGGCTCCAGGCCGCCGTGAAGACCACGAGCACGGGACGGTGGCTCGCGGCACCGGCCGCGCGAGCCGTGGCGAGATCCGCGTGCCATGTCTGGCCTGCCCACGCGGGCACGGCGCCGAGTGCGAGGAGCGCGACGGCGAGTGTGCGGGCCGTCGCCGTGCGCCACGTGTGGACCGATCGAATTGTCGTTGCCGCAGCCATCGCTCTAACCCCGTGCTCGAGAATGCGGTCTCGGTTTCGCCCGTCGCTCGGCCATCACCGCGAGGTGCTGACCTGTGGGTCGGGAAAACCCTGCGTCTGGTATCGGTCGATCCGGATGAAGGAATCGCGTCGAAATGACCGCCCACGACCGGCACGGGGGCGGCTGCCCCCCGCAGGGCCCGCCTGGATTCCCCGGCTTTCCCGGTCGGCAACCCCTCGAAAACCGCAGTCTCACGAGGCTTTCAGGCCTGGTGGCCCGATCGACCGGGGTTTGCCCTGCTTGACAGAGCAGCAGCCCCCACGGATACTTCGCCGGTCGTCGTCGATGACGATTCCGGGACGAGCTTTGAGCCTCCCGGAGGCTTAGTCGCAGGGCTTCGTCTCAACAGCTTGTGAGACGGGTCGCGGCCAGGGAGTCAGGGCCTCGCGAGAGGCTTTCCCATTGGGGTTTTCAACGGCCCCGAGTCCAGAGGTCGCGGCCTCGTTTCGGAATGCCGTCGTGAAGGCGGCTTCGTTTTCGAGGGTTTTCTCCGGTTTTTCGGCAGGGGACCCGTCGCTGGATTCGGGCGGTTCGCCCACATCCTGTGCGAAAGCGGCCGGGTTGGAGCAGACGCCGTCCAGGGTTTCAGCGGTTCCCGGCCTTCCAGATCGGCTGCAGGGTCCGATTCCAGTTCAGGGGTTTTGAAGCATCCATGTCGAAGCGCAGGCGTTCGCGGCGTCCCGGTGGTTATGGTGGCCAGGGGCAGGGGCAGGGGGGCCAAGGCCCCGGCCAGGGGCAGGGTCCCGGGCCGGGATACCAGGGCGGCGGCTACGGCCGGCGCCGTCGGTTTCGTCGGGGGGGCGGAGGCGGAGGTGGTCCGCCGCAGGCCGGCGCCGGTGCCGTCGACATGGAAGGCGAGGGCATGCGGCCGCCAGAACTGGAGCCTGAGGTCGCCGAGAACGGCGAGCCGATTCCGCTGGAGCCTGGGATCGGCGTGCTGGAGATGCACCCCAACGGCTACGGATTCCTCCGCACCGTCGAGACGAACTACACCCGCGAGCGGACCGATCCCTTCGTGCCCGCGACGATGATCGATCGCTACCGCCTCCGCGAAGGGGTGCACATCAAGGCCCTCGTGCAACCCGGTCGCCGGCAGCAGGGGCCCCGGGTCCGCGAGATCGAGGCGGTGGAGGGGATGCCTCCTGACGACTACATCAACGTCAAGACCTTCGACCAGCTCACGCCGATCAATCCCGAGACCTGGCTGAGGCTCGAAACGGGGCAGCAGCCGATCACCACGCGGGTGATGGATATCCTCACGCCGCTGGGCAAGGGGCAGCGGGCCCTGATCGTCGCGCCGCCGCGGACGGGCAAGACGGTGCTCCTCCAGCAGGTCTCGCAGGCGATCTCGACCAATCACCCCGAACTCAACCTCGTGATGCTGCTCGTCGATGAGCGGCCCGAGGAGGTCACCGACATGAAGCGGTCGGTGAAGGGCGAGGTGCTCGCCAGCAGCCTCGACTGCGACGTCGAGAGCCACGTGCGGCTCTCGCAGCTCGTCGTGGAGCGGTGCAAGCGGATGGCCGAGACCGGCAAGGACGTGTTCCTGCTGATGGATTCGATCACCCGCATGGCCCGGGCGTTCAACAAGTGGGTGGGCAACACGGGCCGGACGATGTCGGGCGGTGTCGACATCAAGGCCCTCGACATCCCCAAGAAGCTCTTCGCCACGGCCCGCGTCTTCGAGGAGGGGGGCTCGCTTACGATCGTGGCAACCGCCCTCATCGATACCGGCAGCCGGATGGACGAGCTGATTTTTCAGGAGTTCAAGGGCACCGGCAACATGGAGCTCGTACTCGACCGGAAGCTCGCCGACCGGCGCGTCTGGCCGTCGATCGACATCTCGCAGTCGGGCACGCGCCGCGAGGAGAAGCTGCTCGACCCCAACACGCTGCATGCCGTGAACATGCTGCGCCGGACGCTCTCGAGCATGCATCACGTGGATGCGATGGAGCAGCTCACCAAGCAACTCGCGAAGTTCAAGAGCAACCGCGAGTTCATCTCGCTGATTGCAAGTTCGCGAGACGACTGACCGTCGGGCTGCTCAGCGCACTGGCGCCGGCGCCTTGAGACGGGAGAGCCAGTACGAATACTGCGGGTCGCCGCAGCGGAACGAGAACACCGCGTCGGGCAACTGCACGCCCTCGCGGCCCTCCGACTTGACGCGCACGAGGATGGCGCCGTCGTGGCGCTGCTCGATCGACAACCGCTCGTCGGGGATGCTGGCTGCTTCGGAGTTCGAGGCCATGGTGGGGCACTCTCGCAAGCGGGCGGAGCGCAGAGGGACGGAGAGTCCATCCGAACTCCCCCATCGGGACGGATTATGACGATCCTGCGGAAAGGTTTCCAGTCGTGGGCCACCCTGGACCGGTCCCGGCGGGAATCCAGGAGGAGTGCCGGGCCCCGCCCTTGCTATACTTTCGGTCTTCACCGTCCGGTCTCGCCCGGATCCGTCACCCTCTGGAGCCCTGCCAGGCCATGACGCCCTATGCGTCGCTCGCCGACGACTTCTACGTCAACATGAATCTGGCCACGGAGATCGAACTCCCGGCTCAGCGGGAGACGATTCTCCAGTACTTCGAGCGGGTCCAGAAGCGTTTTCCGTCGATGCGGAAGTTCTACTGCCGCGACAAGCGCGACTACGTGCTGGAGGAAGACAAGGATCAGGGCCGTTACCGTTGGGTCGCGGTGGAGACCAAGCGGCTCTGCTCCGGGCAGGTCAACCCGTCGTCGATCGAGGCCGCCCTCGAGCAGCATCGGCTGGTGCTCGACCTGGCCCCGGCGTTTCTCTCGGTGAGCCCGCTGGAGTGCGAGGCGCTCGACGTCCTGTTTGGCTTCGATTTCGCCTACCGCGGCAACCACAACGCCCTCCTCGCCGAGGCCCTTGGCGTGGGGCCGTCGCTGGAGCGGCTGGGCGACGCCCCCGGGGCCCGCGTGATCAACTACGAGCCATCCCTCACGATCGCCATCGACGAGGACTGCCGGATCCAGGTGCGGGTCAGCACCGAGACGCGCACCAATGCCTTCCAGGTGCGGACCGGCGATTTCAACGAGGAACAGCTGAGCGTCTATGTGACGGCCCGGCAGTACGGCAGCCTCGATCCGGACACGAGCTACGTCGAGGCGATGGATCGGCTGGCGCAACTCGGCCGCGAGGTGGTCGACACCTGCGTGGTGGAGCAGATTCTCCGGCCGCTGGCGCGGACGATCTCGCTGAAGTAGCCTGAGTGGGCGCAGGTTTCCAGCCTGCATAACGTGGGTGCAGGTTTTCAACCTGCATAACGTGGGTGCAGGTTTTCAACCTGCACAGGCAGCAGCGCCGGGGTGGTTCCGCAGGTTGAAAACCTGCGGCCACTCTCGGCAGCGGCCACTCTCGAAGCGGCCACTCTCGAAGCCGCCACCTTCTCGGCGACCGTGTGTTCAGCGGCTGCGTTCGCCGTTGCGGCCCTTGTTGCGGGCGTCGAGCTTGCCGGCGATCACGATGCCGATCGCCTCCACCCAACTCGGCACGTCGAGGACCGTGTTCAGGCCGCTCTCGACGAGGATGTCTTCGTCCTCCGCAGCCCGCGGCCGCCGCTGCGGCTCCTGGCCTGCCTCTTCGACGCCGAGGAACTCGAGACCCTCATCGTCATCCTCGTGACGGCCGGCGACGGGCGCGAAGTCGTCGCGCCGGCCCCGGGAGAAGGACGACGATCGCGACTCGCTGCTCGACCGGCGGCCCCCACGGCTCCGCGGGCGCGGCTGGCTGGCGTCGCGGCTCGATGTCGATTCGCGGTCGCCACGCGACCGGCCCTCGCCACCGCGTCGGCGCCGGCGTCGGCGGCCGCGGCCCTCGCCGCCGGCACCCTCCTCGCCTTCCTTGGGCTCCGCGGGGCGGTCGGTGCGGGCAGCGTCGCCCGGCGCGGCGGCACGGGGCCGCATGCCGTACGACGTGGGGAGCGGCTCGTCGTCGCCATCCGCGGCGGGAGCCGACCCGCGGGCCGAACCCTCCGGCGCGGCCTCTCCGCGCTCGGCGCCTTCGCCC
>Ga0114976_10001927_pt1 | contig 13054 bp, 10 predicted proteins | sample S_130805_EF_Meta_FD_87319 | JGI IMG/M metagenome (GOLD analysis project Ga0114976, IMG submission 87319) | Freshwater microbial communities from Lake Simoncouche, Canada to study carbon cycling - S_130805_EF_MetaG | ecosystem: Environmental > Aquatic > Freshwater > Lake | place: Lake...
GAGTTCAGATTCGTATCGATCACGGCACGCCAGTCGTCCGCAGACATCCTGCGAAAGACTCCGTCGCGGGTGATACCCGCGTTGTTCACTAGAACGTCGGGATTGCCGAACTGTTCGCGCACCTGGTCGAATGCGGCCTTGCAGGAATCCCAATCGCCTACGTTACCCACCGAGGTATGAAAGGTATAGCCGTCGGCGGCCTGCTCCTCAATCCACTTGGCATGGTCGCGGGACGGACCACAGCCGGCGACGACGTTAAACCCTGCGTCGTGGAGTCGCCGGCAGATTGCGGTTCCAATACCGCCCATTCCGCCCGTGACGTAGGCTAATTTCTGGTCGCTCATGGTCTGTCTCCTGATTGTCGAGCCCCGAGGGGCCCCTTTTGTTAATGAGTATTCTCGGACGATTACGGTTGATTCGCGCTGATTAGCCCCGATTAACGGCCAGAGCGACACCCATGCCCCCGCCGATACACAAGGAAGCCAGTCCACGGTGGGCATCCCGGCGCTGCATTTCATGCAGCAACGTGACCAGAATACGCGCCCCGGACGCGCCGATGGGATGGCCAAGCGCAATCGCCCCGCCATTGACATTCACCCGGGAGACATCCCAACCCATTTCGGCATTCACGGCACAGGCCTGAGCGGCGAACGCCTCGTTGATCTCCAACAGATCGACATCCTGAGCCGACCACCCTGCCCGCTCCAGACACCGACGGCTAGCGGGTACCGGTCCAATCCCCATCATGGCCGGATCGACACCGGCCGACGCAAAGGCCTGGATGCTCGCCAATGGACGCAGACCCAGCGCTCGCGCTCGTTCGGCAGACATCACCACCAACGCGGCTGCGCCGTCATTAATCCCCGAAGCATTGGCTGCGGTGACGGTCCCATCTTTTTTGAAAGCGGGTTTTAGACCGCTGATGGACTCGGCCGTGGTGCCGGCCTTGATGAATTCGTCCGCCTTGAAGTCAACAGGCGCCCCCTTACGCTGAGGCACAGGGACCGGAACAATCTCGTCCACGAACTTGCCGGCGAGTTGGGCGGCCTCGGCCTTACGTTGTGAGTCAGCGGCAAACGCATCCTGCCGCTCGCGATCAATGCCGTGAGCCTGGGCCACATTCTCGGCCGTGATCCCCATGTGGTACTGATTAAACGCATCCCACAATCCATCGCTAATCATGGTGTCGACCAATTTGGCGTCGCCCATTCGATGACCATCGCGAGACCCAAGAAGCACGTGTGGGCTGGCACTCATGTTTTCCTGACCACCCGCAACAACGATCCCGGCCGCGCCTGTCATCACGGCTTGTGCGGCCAGCATCACGGTCTTCAACCCGCTGCCGCAGACTTTGTTAATCGTCATCGCGGGAACGCCATGCGGCAGACCGGCTTTCAATGCGGCTTGGCGCGCGGGGTTTTGTCCGCTCCCGGCTGTTAACACCTGACCAAAAATCACCTCATCGACCTGAGCAGCCTCGATGTTTGCCCGTTCGAGTGCGGCCCGGATCACGATAGCGCCGAGATCGGGGGCAGACATTGACGCGAGCGAGCCGCCAAACTTACCGATCGCCGTTCTAACTGCCGAGACGATTACGGCTTGATGCATGGTCATTTGATGAAGTCTCCAGTTGAATAAATTTGGGTTTTACGGGGAAGCATTCTTTTGCTCGAAATCATGCCACTGCTTTCTTACGAACATAGGTGCCCGGCGCGGCTTCAATCACGGGGAAGGCTGTCGTGCCAAGTTTGCGCGCCGCACGCAGTGGCCCCCGATGATCGTCGAGCCAAGCCGCCCAGTCATTCCACCAGCTCCCGGCATGTTCATCGGCCCCACGCAGCCACTGCGCCGCCTCGATCGGGAAATCATCCGCAGCCGCACTCTCGACTTCAGAAGTCCAATAGCTCCGTTTGTTCTTGGAGGCAGGATTAATCGCACCAGCGATATGACCGCTTGCGCCAAGAACAAAACGAATTGGACCACCCAAAACTTGCGTGCTGCCGTACGCAGAATTCCAGGGAACAATATGATCCTCTTTGGCCGCGAAGACATAGGCCGGCATTGACAAGGACCCGAGATCGATCGACTGACCGAGGAACTCAAGGACGCCAGGCTTGCAGAGTTCGTTGCGCAGGTACATGTGGCGCAAGTAGTACACGTACATCGGACCGGGCAGATTGGTCGTGTCCCCATTCCAGTAGAGCAGGTCAAATGCCGGCGGCTCTTCGCCCTTCAGATAGTTACCGACGACGTAGTTCCAGACCAGATCGTTGGGCCGCAAAAAAGAGAAGGTCGTGGAAAGGTCCCGCCCTGTCATCAAGCCGCCCTGACCGAGCTGTTGCTCGCGCAACCCAACCACCGTCTCGTCAATAAAGAGCCCGAGCGCGCCGGGATCGCCAAAATCAAGGAAGGTGCTCATCAGGGTCATCGACGCCACTGGGCGCTCATTGCGTCCTTCAAGAACCGCCAAGGCGCTCGCCAACAGGGTTCCGCCCACACAAAATCCGAGCGCGTTGATCTGCTCCGAACCGCTGATTTCACGGACGACCCGAATCGCTTCAAGAACGCCTCGACCCACATAGTCGTCCCAGGTCAAATTGGCCAGTTCCGGCCCCGGGTTACACCACGAGACCATGAAGACCGTATGCCCGCGGGAGACCGCAAAGCCGACAAGGGAATTCTCGGGCTGCAGATCGAGCACATAGTATTTGTTGATGCACGGCGGAACCATCAGCAGAGGCTGACTGCCCACCTTGTCGGTGCTTGCACCGTACTGAATCAGTTGAAACAATTCATTCTGAAAGACCACAGCACCGGGTGACGTAGCGACGTTGCGTCCAACCTCGAACGCCTCTTCGTCGGTCATCGAGATGCGCCCCTTCTGAAGATCACTCAACAGATTGTCAATTCCGTGTCGAAGGCTCTCGCCCTTGCTCTCCACGATTCGCCGCTGTGCCTCGGGATTGGTCGCCAAAAAATTCGACGGTGCCAAGGCGTCGCACCACTGTCCGACCGCGAAGCACACCCGCTCTACCGTCTTCGGGTCGCCCTCGAGAAGCTCGGCAGTGCGGCGCAAAAACTCCGAGTTGACGAGGTAGAGCGCGGCGGCCCAGCCCCAGGGTTGATTCTGATCTCGCCACGAATCATCACTAAAGCGACGATCTTTCAATTCGGGCGCATCACCAGTCGCAGCCAGCTTCAATAACTGCTGTGTGCGTTGGGTGTACTCCGCCTGCAGCCCCATAAGCCGGTTCTGATCAATCCGCAAGGCGGCTGGCGGCTTACCCTGCAATCGACTGATCCAGTCCATCCCTGGGAACCGGGACATCGCCTCACTCATTTGCGCCATCGCCATCGGCATGATGGTGCCGAATCCAAAGGTTGGATCAAACGGCGCCTCCTGAGGTGCCAATTCCGCCGGCGCGGAGGGCTCCAGTTGCGGTGGAGAGCCGGCCAATGGTGAGGGCGCCGCCGCCGTCTCGAGATTTTCCTTACGCTTGGCGCGTGGCATGTTCAACCCCTACTGATTCATTCAAAAATTGATCGCATTGTGAAAGCCGAGGGACGCAAGCGTCAAATGAGATTCAAAGTCGGATCAATCCAGATACAACCGGCAGTGCGGCCTCTCGAACGATCTCGACGATACGACCAGAACTGCTCCGGATTGGAAGCAGTGCACGGGGTGGCCCAAGGCATCACGGTCACCCCAAGCTGTTGCAATCGCAGTGTTGCCATACCCGGCAAATCAAACAGCCATTTACCCTGCGCAGTCGACGGAATGAACAGGCCCTCGGCGGCGCGACGAAATTCGCCATCGTCGCCAGCGCCAACTTCACCACCATCGTGGCAATCACGCAGCATTGCGACCCGCACTTCTTCACCGACCTCATAGCGCGCCTGATGAATTGCGGGACCGATCCAGGCCCGCAGTTGGGTATCGGCAACATGCGACCGCATTGTTCTCACGGTCGCCTCTAAAACGCCATCGGCAAGCCCTCGCCAACCCGCATGTGCGGCCCCGACAACACGACCTTCAAAATCAGCGATCAGGACCGGAAGGCAATCAGCCGTCAAAATCGCGAGTACGACCGAGGGCAAGGTTGTCACAGAGGCGTCGGCCAGAATCGGCGCAGACAACTCCTCGCGTTGCGTCACCTCATGCACCGCATTTCCATGAACCTGCGATAACCAGATGGGTTCAGCCGGGAGAACGGTTCTTAATCGTGAACGGTTTTGCGCCACCAACAAGGGATCGTCGCCGACATGGGTCGCCAGGTTGCCGTCGGCGCGAGTCGTAAAAAATGCCGATACGCCTTGGCCAAGTGAATGTGGTGGTTGAAGGCGGGTCATTCTGAGGGCTCAGAGATCGAACTTGCGTCGATCTGGCATTGCTCCAGCAACTGCAACAAATCAGCAGGAATCGGCGCTGCCAATGACACAGGGCGCCCATCGGCTGGATGCATGAGACCCAGACGCCATGCATGGAGTGCCTGCCTACCACTGCCTCCGACGCCAACTCCGCCGCCTCGTCCGTAAACCGCGTCGCCGATCAGTGGGAAACCAAGGTGCCGCAGATGCACTCGAATCTGATGCGTGCGACCAGTCTGCAGTTGACAGAGCACCAGCGAGACCGGTTTGCCGTTACCTAAACGACCGCGCCGTATCGTCTTAAAGTGGGTCACCGCATTTCGCCCCTTGTGGGCGTCGACGACGGCCATGCGGATCGGCGATTGCGGGTCCCTTCCGATCGGCGCGTCGATCGTTCCACTTTCTGGCGTTTCGCCATCAACGAGGGCCAGATATCGCCGTGACATTGACCGATCGGCCAACTGGGCTACGAGGCGGACGATGGCCATTTCCGAGCGACCGACCACCAACAGACCACTGGTGTCTTTGTCCAGGCGATGCACGATGCCGGCTCGCGGCAAAGCGGCCTGATCCGGCCAATGGTGCAAGACACCGTTCATTAGGGTTCCTCGCCAATGCCCCGCGGCCGGGTGCGTCACCAAACCCGAAGGCTTATCGATCACCAGCAAGTGCTCGTCCGAGTGCACAACGGACAAGGGCACAGGGTCCGGCGCGAATGCGGATTCGGCCGCGCGTGGCTGAGGCACTACGGTAACCGATTCATAACCAATCAAACGGTGTTTTGCCGATCGACCAGCGCCCTCCACTTCAACCGCACCTAAGGCAATCCACTGCTGAATTCTTGAACGGGAGACATCGGGTAAGCGCATCGCTACGAATCGATCCAATCGGAGACCACCCTCATGGCGCTCAACCGCAAGACGGACCTCGGAGGTCTCCCCGCCCTCGCCCGGGGGGTGGATATAATCAGGGAACTCCGCAGCGGAATCGCCGCCCTGCGGCCTTGACGCGCTCTCGTTGGATCGACCAATCATCATGAATCAAGCGGCTCGTAGCCCCTCATTGCGCTTGCCTGGCGTCGCGCTCTTGGTGGCAGCCTTCTGCGTTTTCGCCCTGAATGGCTGCGGTTCTTTCAACCCGAGCAAAGATCCGACGGCAGACTGGGCAGTTGAAAAATTATATGCCGAGGCACGGTCCGAATTGGATTCGGGCAACAACGTTGCAGCAGTTAAGCTCTACGAGAAGCTTGAATCCCGCTATCCGTTCAGCCGACATTCTCAACAGGCGCAACTCGACACCGCTTACGCTCATTATCGTGATAACGATCCGAGCCTTGCCCTGGCTGCACTTGATCGATTCTTGCGCCTCTACCCTGACCACACAGCAACCGACTATGCGCTGTACCTGAAGGGTCTGGTTAATTTCAACGAAAACCAGGGACTCTTTACGAGCTTAGGTGGGCAGGATCTATCCGAACGCGATCAGCAGGCATTCCGCGACTCGTTTGATGCGTTGCGACAGCTGATCGATCGATTTCCAAATAGCCGCTACGCCGCAGATTCACGCCTTCGACTGTCGTGGTTGGTCAACCAGATGGCCGCCGGCGACATCCATATCGCGCGCCACTATTTGCGACGCGGCGCCTTCCTCGCGGCAGCCAATCGGGCCCAGGCCGTCGTTCGGCAATACCCCCAAGCGCAATCGGTCGAGGATGCACTCGCGATGATGGTCTTGTCGTACGATCGATTGGGCCTCACCGACCTGCGGGACGACTCGAAGCGAATCCTGAACCAAAACTTCCCTGGCAGTCGAAAAGTTGAAACCGTGATGAAGGACGAAGTCGCGACGAAATGGAACTTGGGGGCCCTGGGGACACTCTGGACCCCCTGGGGTGGCTCCAAGCCGTAGGCTCAGGATCCCAACTGCGCCTTTGTATCGATCGCGGTCGTCAGGAAGTCTTCGGCACGCTGACGTTCTCGGGTCACTGAAAAGGGCGGCAGGCTGGCCATCAAAGTTCGGCCATAGCCCTTGTTGATCAATCGTGCGTCTCCAATGACCAGAACTCCACGGTCCTGCTCGCTTCGAATCAGTCGCCCCGCGCCTTGCTTGAGTGCGAGACTGGCGGCTGGTAATTGGATCGTACGAAACGGATCACCGCCACGACGACGCAGCGCCTCTGATTGCGCCTCTAGGACTGGATCATCGGGTGGCGCAAAAGGCAGTTTATCGATGAGCAACAGGGACAACGCGTCGCCCACCACGTCGACGCCTTCCCAGAAACTCGCTGCACCAACCAGGATCGGCGCAGGCGCTGCCCGGTAACGCGCAAGCAGTTCGGTACGGCTACCCTCGCCCTGAACCAGCAAGGTCAATGGGGGTTCGAGCAGTTCGCGCAATCGATCAGCGACCTGCCGAACCGCCCGCAGGGTTGTACACAGCACAAAACAGCGCCCGACATTGATCTCGATCAGGGGCCAGCAGTCATCAATCCAAGCCCTTGAAAAAGCCGGGTCCGAGGGCTCTGGCAATCCCCTGGGCACATACAACAGACCTTGTGAGGCATAGTCGAAGGGGCTCTGGAAACGCACCTGGCGAGATTCCGAAAGCCCAAGTATCTGGACGAAATGACTAAAGTCGTCCCCAACGGCGAGGGTTGCCGACACAAAAATCCAGGCGCGCGCAGTCCCATCCCGATACCGGGTAAATGGCTCTGCGACCGACAGCGGGGTCTTGTGCAACGTCAGGGACGCGAGATGAACCTCGGCCCACGCAACCGAGGGCTCTGCCTCCTTGGTCCCATCGACCGCGTCGTCACTAAACCAGCCCGACCAACGGGAATAAACCGTTCGGGCACGCTCGGCCATCCGCGCCATCCCGGGACCACGCTCAACAGCCGCCTCCAGAGCTCCTGTCAACGCCTCTAAGGCTTGCGTTACTGACCTCAAGGTCGCGGCGAACTCTGCGTGTGCCAACAAGGTATGGGCCGGCGCACGAGGACTCGCAAGCGGCCATTGCGCCCGGGCTTGACGCACAAACTGATCGAGGGTTGCACCCAGCTCATGCCATCTGGCCTGATCGGGAGCCTCCTCGAGCGCGACCTGGAGGGCGTCCCGTCCAAGATCCATGAGCGCCCGGCTACCACTCGCTTCGCCCAAAAAAGTCACCAGGGTGTCCGGCAACTGATGCGCCTCGTCAAAAATTAGTGTTTGAGCACTGGGTAACAGTTCGGCGATACCGGTGTCGCGCAAGGCCAGATCGGCACTGAATAAATGATGATTAATAACCACCACATCGGCTGACTGAGCCGTTCGTCGGGCCTGAACCACGAAGCACTGATTCCAGTCAGCGCAATCCTGGCCGAGGCAGTTTTCGCGCGTTGACGTCGCCAACACCCAGGCCGGATCGTCGTCACTCACCTGCGAACAATCCGAACGGTCACCTGTCGAAGAGAGCCTCGAGAATCGATCGATCTGGCGCAACCGGCTGATATCAATCGCCCGGGTGAATCGTCCGTCCTCCAGGTTTCGCTTCAGATGATGTCGACATACATAATTGGCCCGCCCCTTGAGCAAAGCTGTCCGGACATCGACACCAAGCGCGGCGATCACCCGCGGCAAATCACGGGCAAACAACTGGTCCTGCAGCGTCTTGGTACCTGTCGAAATAATGACCTTGCCGCCAGCAAGAAGGGCTGGAACCAGGTAAGCGAATGTCTTCCCGATACCCGTGCCGGCCTCGGCGACCAGGGTCGACGGCTCCGAAATTGCCCGTGCGATCTCGGCCGCCATTGCGCGCTGGTCGGGCCGGTCGGTCCAGGCCGATCCCGCGGCGAGCGCACCACGCGCTCCAAGCGCCTTTTCGACACGATGGCCCAGCGCATCGGGCGCAACGCGTTCTTCCGGGGTCGCACGACTCACGCAGGAATATCCGGCGTCAATTGAATCTGAAGGAGAGAAATGGTGTCCTTGATCTGCAGCTTACGTTTCTTGAGACGGCGCAGCTGCACCTCATCTCGCACAGGCTGGTCGCTCAGCGATTCGATGACAAGATCCAGATCGCGGTGTTCGAGCATGAGCTCCGCAATTCGGGAATGAGATGGTTCAGCTCGATTCGGCATCCGAACATCATAGTGTGAGCCGAACGGCCCCCGCAATGCTCGATCGACATCGATGAGGAATTAATGACCTGCTTCGCCACGGACCGCCAAGTCGGACGACCAGTCGGAACTCACGCGACGAGGTGCATCGACATACTCGCGGCTCTGCATTTCAATCAGACGGCTGAGCGTACGGGCAAACTCATGGGCCATGCGTCCCTTTGAATAGAGGCTTTCAGGCGCCACGGCCGCCGAAATCATCAACTTCACCCGCAAGTCATATAAAACATCCACCAACCAGGTAAAACGGCGAGCCTCTGAATGCTGCGCTGGGCCCATCTCGGGGACATTTGAGAGCAGGAGGGTGTGGAAGCGATCGGCGAGTTCGAGGTAGTCATTCTGCGAACGCGGCGACCCGCAAAGTTCGCTAAAGTCAAACCATACGATCCCGTTCACGCGTCGCCGCGCCGCCAAGAGCCGATGGCCGACTTCAAGCGACGTCGACTCGTCCACTGGGGGGGCACCCAAAAGACTCTCCTGAGCATTCTCCCTGTCACTCAACAATTGATCGAAGAGGAGACTCATCCGACGGATCGAATCGATCGGGTCCGGCACCACCTGATACACATCAAGTTTCTCGAGCGCGCGGCGACGATAGTCGGTCCCCGCATCGACACCGATCACATCCAGATGCGCTTGCAGCAACTCGATCGCGGGCAAGATTCGGTCTCGATGGAGTCCGTCTGGATACAAAGCCGCTGGTTCGTAATTGGAAGTCATGACAAACGTGACCCCATGTCGAAACAACGCGCGCAATAGGCGTTCAAGGATCATGGCGTCCGCAATGTCGGACACGTGAAATTCATCGAAACAAATCAACCGATAGCGCTTGGCGATTGAAGCGCCCACCGCATCGAGTGGGTCTGCGCTGCCCTTTAACAGATCCAGTTCCGCATGCACCGAACGCATGAATTCGTGGAAATGAACTCGAGTCTTGCGCCGAAACGGCACCGACCCGTAAAAGCAGTCCATCAAGAAGCTCTTGCCTCGCCCAACGCCCCCCCACATCCAGACACCGCGAGGCACCTTGGGGGCGTGAATCAAGCGCATGAGCCGATTGGCGCGCGCACTTTTGAAGGCAACTAACTCGTCTTCGAATTGCTGTAATCGGACGATCGCCAACTCTTGCGCCGCGTCCCCCTGGTAGTGGTGGGCCCGAAGTTGCTCTTGATAAAAACTGGTGACGGTCAAAGCGTTACATGTTGAGCGCGCGTTTGTCTGTTGCCAGGGCGGCTTCACGCATCACTTCGGATAACGACGGATGTGGATGGCAAATACGAGCAATATCCTCGGCGCTGGCCTTGAACTCCATCGCAACAGCCGCTTCGGCGATTAGATCGGAGGCCCCTGCCGAAACAATGTGTACGCCGAGGATTTCGTCCGTTTTGGCATCCGCGAGTATTTTGACGAATCCATCCGGACTGTTCATTCCAAGTGCCCGTCCATTTGCCATAAACGGAAATTGGCCAGACCGATACTCACGCCCGGCCGCCTTGAGTTGCTGCTCATTCTGCCCAACCCAAGCGATTTCTGGGCTGGTGTAAATCACCCAGGGAATACAGTTGTAATCGATATGCGGCTGTTGGCCTGCAATCCGCTCGGCGACCAGTACACCCTCGTCCTCACCCTTGTGCGCGAGCATCGGGCCGCGGACAACGTCACCGATGGCATAAACCCCAGGCAATCGGGTTTGACAATGCTCATCAACGGGGATCTGCCCCCGCTCGTCTGTGGCTAACCCAATCGCCTCGAGGCCCAACCCATCCGTGTTGGGTACCCGACCGACCGAAACAATCAGACGATCGCAATCCAACACCTGGGCGGCGCCTTGTGCATCGGTGTAATGGACCTCGACGCTCGTCTTGCGGCCCTTCGAGACAGTCTTCACCTCGCCGATCTGAACGCCAAGCGAAAAATTCAGGCCCTGACGACCAAACAGCTTGAACGCTTCCTTCGCAACCGATTCGTCGCACGCGCCCAAAAAGCTGGTGGCGCCCTCGAGAATCGTCACCTCTGAGCCCAGACGACGCCAAACCGAACCGAGCTCGAGTCCAATCACACCCGCACCGATAACGCCGAGCTTTTTAGGGACGGAATCAAACTGCAATGCGCCCTCGTTGTCGCTGATCAACACCTGATCGACCTCAACCCCGGGCAGATGACGGGCCTTTGAGCCAGTCGCGATAATCACGTGACGGGCTTCGACTAATTCAGATCCCGTTTCGCCCGAAACCTCAACCCGATAGGCGCCGTCTTCTGCTGCGACAAAACGGGCGTGGCCTTTGAGCCAGGTGATCTTGTTCTTGCGAAACAAAAACTCGATGCCCTTGGTCATTTTGCTGACCACCGAGTCCTTGCGGGCCATCATCTTCGCGATGTCGATTTTGGCTTCTTTAACTGTGATGCCGTGGTCCCCGGCATGGGATTGAATCTCTTCAAACGTCTCACTCGAAGCGAGTAGCGCCTTGGACGGGATACATCCGACGTTCAAACACGTTCCGCCGAGGGAAAGCTCTCCATTTGGGGCCCTCCACTTCTCAACGCAGGCAACCTTGAATCCGAGTTGCGCGGCCCGAATCGAGGCGATATAGCCCGCAGGCCCGGCCCCGATGACCAGGACATCAAAATTTTGCGACATCGCGCGAACTCCAGTGCGAATTTGACGGGTCGAGCGCCTAATTAAAGATCGAGCAGCAACCGGGCTGGATCTTCCAGCGCTTCCTTCATCGCCACGAGACCCAACACGGCTTCGCGGCCGTCAATGATCCGGTGGTCATACGACAACGCCAGGTAATTAATCGGACGAACCACAACCTGGCCGTTCTCGACCACCGCCCGATCCTTGGTGGCATGCACCCCAAGGATTGCTGCTTGCGGCGGATTGATGATCGGGGTCGACAACATCGAACCAAATACGCCGCCATTGCTAATCGAGAAGGTGCCGCCGGTCATCTCTTCGATACCAAGCTTCCCCTCTGCCGCTTTCTTGCCGTACTCAGAAATCGTTCGCTCGATTTGCGCAAAACTGAGTTGGTCTGCGCCGCGAATAATGGGCACCACCAAACCGCGGGGCGAACCTACCGCGATCCCAATATCAAAATAGCCGTGATAAACAATGTCACTGCCGTCGACCGAAGCGTTCAACACTGGGTACTTTTTCAGCGCGGCAACGGCCGCTTTCACGAAGAAGCTCATGAACCCGAGCCGCACCCCATGCTCCTTCTCGAATCGCTCAAGATATTTCTTGCGCAGATCCATCACCGGTTGCATGTTGACTTCATTGAAGGTGGTCAGAATCGCATTGGTTGCCTGCGACTGAAGCAGACGCTCGGCGATTCTGGCGCGTAGTCGCGACATCGGAACGCGCTGTTCCGGACGCCCCTCGAGCATCTTGGACGGATCAAGCGCGGCGCGCACCTCGGGGAGGCTGGAACCCGGAATGCCCGTTGGAATTGCCGCGGACGCCGAAGCGATTGGCGCCTTATTCTGCGCCTGGGTTGGCGGCTGGCTCAGCGCCTGGGTCACATCACCCTTCGTGACCCGACCATCCCGGCCAGATCCGACAACCGATTGGGCAGTCAACCCGTTCTCTGCCAACAATTTGGCCGCTGCGGGCATTGCAATGTCGCCGTGCTTGCCGCCCGTAGGCGCCTGAACCGGCGCGGGAACAGAAGCGGCCGGCGCCACAGTGGTAGCAGCTGCCGCAATGATGGCAGTGGCCTCGGTGTCGATACGGGCGATTAGTTCGCCGGCAACGACCGTTCCACCGTCCCCTTTAAGCAGTTCAACCAGGACCCCGGCGGCTGGCGCCGGCAACTCGAGAACGACCTTGTCGGTCTCGATGTCGATCAGATTTTCATCCCGGGCGACTGCGTCACCGACCTTCTTGTGCCAGTTCAGCAAAGTCGCTTCGGCGACGGATTCGGATAACTGAGGGACGATTACTTCAATCAATGCCATTTTATTTCATTGTTCCAGGGAGGATTAATCACCAAAGCCGTCGGTTTTGACTAACCATTAACTGGCCTTTTGCGCTCGGGATTTTCCGGTTGTCGATTTGGACTTCGACTCACCCAATGCCGCGTTCAGCAGTGCGGATTGCTGCGCGTAGTGCTTGTCGTAATAACCCACCGCCGGCGATGCCGAAGCTGGACGTCCAGCGTAACTGAGGTGTTGCTCCGACGATAAGGCCGCTTGCAAATACGGTTGGATAAAGGTCCAACTGCCCTGATTCTGGGGCTCGTCCTGGCACCACACAATTTTGGTGGCATTCGGATACTTGCGCAGTTCTTTCGCAAGCGCGGCTTCCGGAAACGGATAAAGCTGCTCGATCCGCACGAGCGCCACATCCGACAACTCGCGCTCACGCCGGGCCAGCAACAAGTCGTAATAGGCCTTGCCGGTCGAAAAGACGAGCTTGCGAACCTTCGAAGCATCAAGCCCTGGGGCCGAGTCGGTCATGATGGTGTGAAACTCACCGCGTGCGAGTTCAGACAACGAAGAAACCGCTTCCTTGTTGCGCAACAGCGA
>Ga0114976_10001928_pt1 | contig 13053 bp, 11 predicted proteins | sample S_130805_EF_Meta_FD_87319 | JGI IMG/M metagenome (GOLD analysis project Ga0114976, IMG submission 87319) | Freshwater microbial communities from Lake Simoncouche, Canada to study carbon cycling - S_130805_EF_MetaG | ecosystem: Environmental > Aquatic > Freshwater > Lake | place: Lake...
ACCAGCTACTGTACCGTCGCGTACAGCCTCGAATTGTTTTGTATCTTCAGTCTTACCCATTATGGCTTCAAAGAATGGCGACTTGCGTACTGCGCCGACAGCTTTTTTTAATCCAAAGAATGCTGCCCCAGCACCTACAATACCAGCTGTCCATGCACCTAAACTAGAACCAGACTCTTCCTCAGCTTTAGCTTTTTCTTCTAATTTAGTTTTAGCTTCTTCCTGACTAATTTTATTTTGTGCTGCATATGTCGTTATTTGTTCTGCTGTAATTTCAGTTGTATTACTAAACCCAAATAATGAACCTGTTAAGCTCGATAATGCATTAGTACCTTTAGCTATCCATTCGACAAAGTGAGTTAATCCTTCTACAATAAATCCTAAATTTTCAGCTAATGGAGCTAAAAATGGAGCTACCGACTCTTTAAGTTTTGTCAGCCCTTCTTCAAATTCCTGTGAAAGTTTTTGCGACTTACGTTCTTTTATTAATGCATCTAATTGATCTTGTTGTGCTTTTGTCAAATCCTTTCGTTTTGCTAGCATATCATCTTCTGATACATTACCTTTTAAAAACTCGCTCATATCAAACCCCATAGCTTTAACTAAATCTAGATTTTGGAATTCTTGAGCAGCTTGTTCGGCAGTGATACCCATCATATCAGCATACTGTTTAGTAGCCAATTTAAGCATTCGTTTATCGCCTGATTTTATAGCATCATTAACTTTTGTAGCTACATCTGTCTTAGCTTTCATTAATTGGTCTGCGTCACCGAATAATGTAGCTTCACGGAAGGCATCCATTTCCTGAGAAATATCTGCGCCTGTATATACACGCAGTTTCATTTCTTGCGTTAAACTTTCTTCAATATCTAATTGCTTTTCGCCTTGACTTATAATACTATTGATATCCGTACCTAACATACGTGCTGCGGCTGCTGCCTTTGTTAATGCCGTAACATTCTTACCAAATACCATTGCATTGAGACGTCCCAATTTACTTATATCTTGCAAAACGTCTTTCTGATTAACTAAATAGTTACCGCCATCTTCTAAGGCCTGTACTTGTTCTAATACAGCTCCTGTCATTGTCGTAACATCGCCGCCTAGTGTCTCAGCCACAACAGATAAATTAGCAGCTTCGTCTACACTCATTCCAAACCCATGTTGTAACTGATGTATCGTCTCCAATTGGTCTTTATAAAGATCTGCATTTTTAGAATTGATTACGTTCATTCCGCCATATGCAGTATTTAGTGCTTGTACGGCTTTAAGATGTTGTTCTTGTGTCATACCAGCGCGTCCAGCTGCTAATGACAATTCCATTGCAGCTTCTTTGGTAGTACCCATTGATTGTGCTGTTTCTGATATCTTATCATCAAATGCAGTTATAAATTTATATACACCTGCTAATGCAACTCCAACGCCTGCTAACCCTAATAATAATCCACCACCAAGACCAAATGTTTTAAGAGCACTTTTTCCTAAAGCAGAAAATCCACGCTCTCCCTCGACCAATGTTTTACTTAACGTTTTATTAAAACGTTTCATTCCATCAGTTAAATACGAACTAATCTGTTTACCTACGAATGGTACTTGATCAGTTAATGCCGTCATTTTTGTTAATGCTTTGTCTGTATGGGTTGCTATTTGATCTTGTATTTTAATACGTGATTGTTCAAACTTAGCCTGACTCTTCATCGTTGTTAACTGATCAACCGCGTCTTGATTACCTTCTTTCTTTGCCTCATTGATTTTAGTTTGCAACGTACTTATTGCCTGTGTCGGATCTTTACCCTTTTCAATTACTGATAATAATTCTTCTTGTGTTTTTAAATTAATCAGCCCCTTTTGTTTTAATGCATTTGTCGTTAACAATGCCTCCGACATAAATAGATTATATTTTTCAGATCCTTTAACTTGCTGTTGTATTGAGTCTGTTAAATTATTAACATTCTTCGTTATTTCACCATCGGTATACTTTTTATATGCCTGTTCAACTTCATTTTTGCGATTTTCTTCCTCTACTACTAATTTATGTAACTTTGATATTCCTTGAGTATACGCAGTATTTTGCAGGTCTTGGCTCTGTACAAGTTCATTTTCTAACTCTAAACGAATATTTTCTAGACTATTAGTCTTACTGATAGTTGTTAATATACTGTAATAATCATCTAAATTTAATTGTCCAAGTTTGTATAATTCAGAAGTGGTATCAACTAATGTTTTTGTAAATGCATTAGTTTCAGATTTAGCACGGGCCTCAGCTTCAGCAATTGTAATCTTTTCCTTAGATATACTTAGAGATGATTTAGCTATGTCATTAGTATTTTGAGTACTATCTGACGCTAATTGACTAGCCTCATGTAATTCAGTAGTTTTATCAACTAATGTTTTTGCCAGTGTATTAGTTTCGGATTTAGCGCGCGCTTCAGCTTCGGCAGATTTAACTGTTTCCTTAGATATAACCGATGATGATTTAGCTATGTCATTAGTATTTTGAGTACTATCTGACGTTAATTGGCTAGCTTGGTATAATTCAGTAGTTTTATCAACTAATGTTTTTGCTAGCGTATTAGTTTCAGCTTTAGCGCGCGCTTCAGCTTCAGCTGATTTAACTTGATCATTAGATATAACTGATGATGATTTATTTATATTATTAGTATTTTGACTAATATTATTTATTTCATTGTTAGTTACAACTTCAGTTTGTAAATTATCAGATATTCCTTCTATCCCGTCTAACGCAATTTCTGTTAGTTCAGCCTTTCGGTTAATAAGTTCAATCTGTTGCTGTAATGAATGTAGTGCAGATGCATCCACACCTTTACTCTGCATTGCTGCTTTTCGTTGAACCAATTCTGATTTAGCTTGTTCTGCCAAATATCTAGAACGAGCTCGCTCTAGCGATATACTCTCTTCACGTGCCTTGTTTATAATATCTTGATCCATGCGCAATATACGATTCTGCGCTAGTATCTTATCCATATATTGCATGGCTTGTTTAGCAGTTTTATCAGTTTTAGGATTAAACTGTTTAGTTATATCGTTAGAACTGTCTACCATTATTTACGCTTAAAATATAAATTAGATAAATCTTTACCAGATCTTTTTTCTATACGTGCTAACGCGTCATTAAACTCTGCCGCAGCTTTAGAAACTTCTCGTAACTCACGTTGAATTACTGGATCATCGAGTATTTCTTTTTCTAGATTAGGGAAAAACAACTTGACGATATATTTCATGACGTTTTCATCAATGCGTTTTTTAGACATTGCCATGACTCCTTATTTATTAATAAATATCAGTTATCTCGGTTTTGACGGAGTAATACCTGGTCTAGCTACGCCTGTAGATTTCCTTGAAGCCTTTTTATTGCGTTCATTTTCTTCTTGTACGACTTTATTAATTTGCTTAATGTAAAACACACGTAGCCATATAGGCATTGACATAATGTCTGCCCATGTAAACCCGCCTTTGCCGTAATAAATCAGACTAAATATCTGTTCGTGTAGTATGCGCCTATACTCGGGCGCTAGGCCAAAAAAAGTCCACGCCGATAGGTAACTGTGCCTCGAATGGCTCCCCCGTGCCGGCATCTGTGAATGTCAATGTAAGTTCGACATCAGGTTGGATTTTTGATAAAAATTCACGAACATATTGAATATCACGAGCTAAGAAATAATTCTCTACGAACTCTTTAATATACTCACGATCTGTATTATCATCTACTGCAGTAATGATATGTTGCAGACGTACGGTTACATTGCTTTCAACACCACGAAGCTTGTTATATTTTTTAGCTTTTGCAGTTGCCTCATCAATACGCTTTTCATCATCATGTGTGAGCAATTTAACTTCAATGCTACGCTTAGATACTGGCAGAGTTAATTTGAAACGATTCTGGCCTGGAGTAAATAGTGACTCATCAATTTCTTTGTGTTGCAGTTCACTGATATCAATTGATTCACTCTGCTCTTCTCCTGATGGAGCTTTAAGCTTCACTTCATAATCTTTACCGTAACCTAACACACGTGCTGCAATCATAATGGCATTTTTATCGCCTGCCAATAAATCTCCGTAGTTAATCTTTTGGCCTAAACCATTCCCTACAATTAGAGATTGAAATAAACGGTCTAATACAACACCTTGTTTAATAAGACTAGGGGTAGTAAGAATATCTTCTTCACGTGCAGTCATATACTTCATTTCTACTTTACCGGAAGAAAGAGCATTATCTGCTGGATATAATAATCCTTTGCTAGGAAGTTCTACAATCTCCGTAGGAAAATCGTACTTTTCTTTTTCAGTTGCTGGAGCATGACTTTTGTTTTGTTCAAATTGTTGAACTGCCAATGCTTTTAATTGATCGTCTGAAACTTGATCGACTGAATGTTTGTTGGGTTTTTGATAATCGTCATTAACTGTTGCCATAAGATAAAATCCTTTTATATAACTTTAATTTATTATAAATATGAACGCATAGTAAAAATCCCGCCATAAGACGGGATCTTTACATAAATTTTTAATACAATTAGAATTGCAAAATTGCGTAATCGTATTTCAATGTCAATTCGATAGTCATTGGATCTTCTGTGCTCCAATCCATATCGCCGAAGGTTGCTGCGCTTACAAATGCACCTTTCAAAGTCCATTCTTCAACTTTGTCACCTACAGGACCTAATGAATTGAAAGTAATGTCACGCTTGTAAAAGTCGCTATAACCATCACGTCCTGTTACAGACTCGTGGTGTAAACGTACCCATTCCATTACCATTTGTGCGCCCGAGGGCACAATTGGGTCATACAATGTAACGGTAACGTCTTGCCAACGGCTTTTACCTTTGAGCTTACGTTCAATGTTAATGTGATCAAGCACTACCTCACCTTGATCAATGCTAGGACGAGATGCTGCTTTGATCAAGTATGATGGAATACCCTCAATATACATGATGAATCGCATTGCCAGTTTCGGTTCAAACGCTGTATAAAAGATTTCATTGGGTGATAATAATTCTGCCATTTTTTATTTCTCCTATTTAATATAAATATTCATCATCTACTATTCTGGGAAAGCAGCACCAGTTGGTAGAATATTGAAATCAATAATTATAAATTCAGCCGTTTTAGTTGGCTGTAAGTAAATAGCACCGCGCAATTCGTTACGGTCAATAACGGCTGGTGTATTCATTTTCTCATCCATTGCTACTTTAAATGCATACAAACCTTGACGTTGTTGTACATTATCAAAATATGGATTAACAATACTCAAGAAACGATTTCTTGTAGCTGCTGTATTTTGTTCGAAGATCAAATACTTGGTAGTTGATGCAACAAACTTCTTAGCGGCTATCAATAAACGACGTACATTTACACGATCTAAAGCTGATGCCTTTTTCTGTGTAGTTTTCTGACCATATACAGCTACACCTAAATTAGGGAAACTAGCAATCGGATTAACATTTGCATCATACAATGTATCACGGTTGCTTTGATCTAACTTGCGCTCTGTACGAACTGCTACATCGATACCTCCACGATTCAAACCAGCTGGTGCGAACCACGGGGCAGCTACTCGGTCATTGAATGCATATACGCTTGGTACTACTGTACTAGCTGGAACCCAAACATTACGTCCTAACTCGACATCTTTTATTAATATCCATGGCCAATACTCAGCAACATAATTACTGTTACGTGTATCTGCAGTAGCAACAATGTTAGATAAACTAGTTCCATATGCAGCAGGATCAATAATTAAAAATGCATCACCGCGACTTTCAACCATTTGTTGGGCCGTAGTTATAATAGTACTAGCGTACGAATTACCGTCCACTAATCCAGGCAACGTTAACAAATTGAAATCATAATCATCTTGATTACTTAGTAAATTAATAGCGTCTAAATATGCATTACGGTAAAAGCTTTCAGACATATTAAATCCTTGCTGCTGATTACCATCTAAACTTGTATAATTGCCTGCGCCAGATACAAATATATTTTCATTAAAGGCTTTCGGATGACTTTCAGACCCGTTCAGCCCGAATGCAAATGTACCTGATACAGCTGCAGGTAAACTAGCCGATGCTGCTGATAAACGTATTTTACCGTTTTGGTCAAACCATGTTGTTGTTTTAGCAATATTACTTACACGTACATACTTAGAACGATTTGGATAAGATCCAGATATTTCAAAATACGGCTGAGATGTACCTGAGTCTTTTAATGTATATGATATATCCCCTACTACCTTTGCAATATAATTTGGAGATGTAGGATCTAACGTTAAATTATTATATTGTTCTACAATAATTTTACGATTGGTAATATCATCACCACGACGAATCAATAAACTAAAGGTACCTTTAGTATTACTAACATTGTTAACTTCCCAACGTAAATTATACTGAGACCCATTAGTTAATCGTCCAGTACGACCATCTTCGCTAACGGCACTACCAGAACCACCAGTGCGTGGACCTTGACCTGCCTCTACGCCGGTAGTATCGGAATTTTGATCAGCTCCAGCGCCTAATACTGTTAATCTAAATGCCCCGTTAACGACAGCAGTGCCTCCGGCTTGGCTAGCTACATTACTCCATGCATAATCATATGCGCCAGCCATTACACGTACTACTGTTAATGTATCAGCATACTTAAGATATTCTTGTGCTGAATGATTAGTTAAATATTTGTAGGTATTCTCCGCAGTTCCAGAGCCAGAAGTAAATGCACCTCCAAAGGTCTGTACAAATTCAGAATAACTAGTTACTGTTGTTGGGATATTCGCAGGCCCTCGCGAGGTTGGTCCTATTAGAGCAGCACCAATCCCCGCAATTGCTGCGGGGAGGGCTGACTGATCAATCTCGTTTGTAAATACGCCTGGCGAAACAATTCTTTCTGCCATTAGTGTTCTCCTTGTTTATTTTTTATTCATTACGACTATTCTGGGAAAGCAGCGCCAGTCGGTAGAATATTGAAATCAATAATTATAAATTCTGCAGTCTTGGTAGGTTGCAAATAAATAGCACCACGTAATTCGTTACGATCAATTACATCTGGTGTATTCATTTTCTCATCCATTACTACTTTAAATGCATACAAACCTTGACGTTGTTGTACATTGTCGAAGTAAGGATTAACAATACTTAAGAATCTATTGCGAGTTGCTGCCGTATTTTGTTCGAAAATCAAATACTTGGTAGTTGATGCAACAAACTTTTTAGCTGCAATTAACAGACGGCGTACATTTACACGATCCAAAGCTGACGACTTTTTCTGCATAGTTTTCTGTCCGTAAACTACAACCCCTTGATTAGGGAAACTAGCAATTGGATTAACATTTGCATCATACAATGTATCACGGTTGCTTTGATTTAATTTACGTTCAGTTCTAACTGCTACATCAATACCGCCTCTGTTGAGACCGGCTGGTGCAAACCATGGGGCAGCTACTCGGTCATTAAATGCATATACACTTGGTACTACTGTACTAGCTGGAACCCAAACATTACGTCCTAAGTCACGATCAGCAATCAATACCCATGGCCAATATTCAGCAACATAATTACTGTTACGTGCATCTGCAGTAGTTACTACGGTTGACAATGCAGTGCCGTATGCAGCAGGATCAACAACTAAAAACGCATCACCGCGACTTTCAATCATTTGTTGTGCTGCAGTTATAATAGTACTAGCACCTGAGTCGCCATCTACTAATCCAGGTAACGTTAACAAATTAAAATCATAATCATCTTGATTTTTAAGAAGATTAATAGCATCTGAATATGGTGCCGTATATGTAGCACTCGACATATCAAATCCTTGCTGTTGGCTAGTGCCTCCACCAAATATATCTTCATAGAAACGTTTCGGATGTGCTTCAGATCCATTAGAACCGAATGCAAATGTACCTGACACTGCTTGAGGTAAACTACCGGTAAAGTCCGAACTACGACGTGCGCCGTTTTGATCAAACCAATTTACAGTGTTTTTATATACAGTTACGCGTACATACTTAGAACGATTCGGATAAGATCCAGATATCTGGAAGTATGGTTGGGATGTACCTGAGTCTATTAATGTATATGATATATCACCTACTACCTTTGCAATATAGTTCGGTGAATTTGGGTCAAGTGTTAAATTATTATATTGTTCTAAAATAATTTTACGATTGGTAATATCATCACCACGACGAATCAATAATGTAAAAGTACCTTTAGTATTACTAACATTGCTGACTTCCCAACGAAGATTTTGTTCTGACCCTGAAAGAAGTAATCCACCAACGCCTTGATCAGATACTGAAGCAGATGCAAATCCACTACCACTAAGAGCTGCAGAATCTCGTCCAGAATTTTCTATAGCTCCTGCAGATAACAAAGTTAAACGGAATGAAGGCGCAATTGAAGTTCCATTACTTGCACTAGCTACACTAATTACATTTGAATATGCATTAGCATATGTGCCGGCCATTACACGTACTACTGTTAATGTATCAGCATACTTAAGATATTCTTGTGCTGAATAGTTGGTTAAATATTTATACACGCCCTCATTACGGCCCGAGCCAGAAGTAAATACACCTCCAAAGGTCTGTACAAATTCAGAATAACTAGTTACTGTTGTCGGAATATTTGCAGGGCCTCGCTGTGTAGGGCCGATGATAGCAGCACCAATACCTGCAATTGCCGCTGGCAATGCTGATTGGTCAACTTCATTGGTAAACACGCCAGGCGAAACAATTTTTTCTGCCATTAGTTTGCTCCTAATTTAAATTAATAATCATTTCATATAAATATCAGAGCAATTAGTCAAACATTATGAATTGGGTATAAATATACCACTTTCAATATCTACTTGACCTGCACCGTATTTTTTATTTAAGTCATCTACTAATGTACGTTCATTGTTAGATTGATTTTGATATTCAGTCTGTAACTCGGTACGAAGTTGTTGAAGTTCAGTTGTACGTTGCTGCATTAAATGCAATTCTAAATCAATTTCACCTAATTGATAAATAATACGATTTGTATTATCACGTAATTGTTTAATCTGTTCTAATTCTTCTTGTGTAAACTTAATTTCTGTTGACATAACTTTTCCTTTGTTATAAATATGTTACAGTAACGGACGAAATCCGTCATTAGTAGTAAAACCATCGCTAGGTGGATTATCCGGATCTGCATTAAATGACTCTGTTTCAGATCCGAATGATACACGCTTAACAGAGTAACGTTTCTGTAAAGTCGATCGCTTTAATTCGTATTGTGATAATAACGTACCTTTAACATTAATAGGCATTGTAGTACGTATTATACGATCTTCGCCTGGCACAGAAACTGTTTCGAATGAATAATCTTGTATAGAAGTAATAAATTTCCATGTAGTACCCCATGCAAATCCTCCAGTAGGAAGAATTTGTTCTACGATACTATTTAATTGTTCTGTATATTCTGCCCATATTAAAATATCGTAACTTACGTCTACAAATTCTGGTATATTAGATACATATATTTCACGTTTAGGACGTGTGCCTTGCAAGACTGAAAAACGATCATAACGATTATTTTTTGAATATTGGCTCTCGTATGTCAATGTATTTCTAGCAAAGTCATTATCAGTTTCCGGACTCCAGTTAACATCTAGTTTTTTCATTGTATCACGTTCTGTAATACTATTGCGTTTAACAGATATTAACGGGGTCATTAAACGATCGTTATGATCGTACATATAACCCTTAGCCTGTATCTGTGCCCATTTTTCTGCATTAGCATACATTACCGGCACTGTTACCATAGCATTATTATCTACAATTTCCGGTCGTATCACATCGCTTATAAACGACATAATAGCATTATCTATATCGTAAATAGTACAACTAGGAGTTTTTATTGTATCATCATCACGACGAATTTGTGCACTACGAGCTATATCCGGATTAGTAGAATACGTGCTGTATGTTTTATTTAATTGTGGTTTTGCCATTATAAGTTCCTTGGTAATTGACTAGGACGATTTAATCCCGAACGTACAGGTTCTATATTAAGTGAAGTATGTCTGGTTATATGCGCTTCAACTACTATAGATAAATCTAAACCATATGAGCCACGTTCATTTAACACATATCCTAAATCAGTAGCTTCATCTCGACCTGCAAAATATTCCTGTGCATATGTAATATTATCTACTTGATACATACTACGGTCATGTTCTATAATATCTCCAACATCGACAAATATATTACGAGCTTCTAGATCAGGTTTAAAAAATGAAAATATACTAGTACGTGCAGTATCTAACCCAAAATCGTCACCGACAATTGTACGATCTTCGCGAGATACTAAACTATGTAAACGTACCGGTTGATAATAAGTTTTATTGTTAGATTCACCGTAAATATTTTGACCTGTTATTTGTAAATTTAGTTTATACAGTGCTACTTCTATATCGATGAATCGATTGATAAGTTCACGATTAAGTGACTTAATTAAACTAACGTCACGAGAACTGCCAAATAGTGCCATATTATCCTACGTATATTTTTAACGGCATTTTATTCAATTGTGATTGCATAGCATCTGATTCAGCTTGCTTGCGTTCCAATTGCGCTTGTCTAGACATACTATCTAAAATTTCTTTGAGTTCTGTTAATAAAGCTTCTTTTTCTGCTTGGCCGTTACTTACTAAGTCCGAACCATTCAATGTTATTTCAGCATTAGGTATAGGTATAGCAGAATATTTACTACGTATATATCCTAATAGTTGCATAGCCAATGCCAATGTATATCTATATATCCAACGTCGACCTACACTATTAATATTTTCATAAACAACATTTTCATATGGCATATTTGAATAATCTGAAATAGTACCGTTACCTATTACACCTGGGCCTGTAAAACGATCTGTTTTAAGTACATAATCAAAGTATACTTTCTTTATATTTTGCCCATCTGGTATAGGAAATATACGTAAACGGTCTTTACTTAGTTCAAATGAATATGCAGACCTACGTACTGTATCATTAAACTCAATTGCTTGCAAACGAAGTATATCGGCATATATTGGCATCATCATAAACGATACGCCTGGGGAATAACTACCGAATCCGAATGAATCTAACATTTGTTGAGTGCCGATACCCGATCCTATAAATGGGTCGAAGAAACGTACTAAGGCAGGAGGCGCTTCGTGATATATTCTTTTAATTTCTATAGCATCAATGCCAGCAACACCATTTTCTAAAGTAACAATATTACTATCTGATAGATCATAAATTTGTTTGCCGTTAGACATTGCAACACTGCCAGTATAAAATTTTACATTTCCGCCACTGCCAGCTTCTGTACCATATGCAGATGCTAATGTAATTAATCCTGCATGTGTTGGATTAACAGTTTTACCTGTCAGATTAGATCCTGTACTGCCCCCGTACAAATTAAGCATATTGTCACGGATGTTATATGCATTAAGTTGTGCTCCGTATTCAGTAACAGCTTCTTCAAAGCAAGCATAAAATTGAATGTCTTGCATTTCAATGTCTGTTATCGGATAGCCTAAACGTTTAGCACACCAATCAGCTACTTTGTCTGTATCTATTTGGAATTCGTAATCATTATCAAAAAAACCAAACGGTGTTTCGCCAGGACAAAACGATGAACTACCAGGCCATATGGGAATATTAGTTGCCATGACTAACTTTATTTATAAATATCATGTTACGTTTATTTATTTTAACTAAATGAAGCTGATCTCCAAGCTCCGCCTAACCATGCATATAAACGATATGTACTACCTGTAACAAATGGAACCATTTCTCCTTCACGGCCGGTCCATGTCGGTACTAATGATTGTGCAGGAACTATTATTGACGAACTATGTGTGACTTTAAATGCATCTTTACGAGCTATACCATCACCACTACCAACAATAAAATGACTAGTTGTATCTCCTAAAGTATTATATTCACCTACTACAGTTTGATATGACCCCGATGCTACAGTGTAATATCCCTCAGCGTGCGAGTAAGAACCTAAAGCTACAGACCCTAATCCTTCAGCATGTGAAGCATATCCAAAAGCTATTGTATTTTCCCCTTCAGCATGAGATGCATTACCGACTGTTCTAGTAGATCTACCCTCAGCATGTGCCCAATATCCTGATGCAGTTGTTTGGTATCCTTCAGCATGTGTAAATGGAAAAGATGCTAATGTACTTTCGCCTTGAGCATGTGCGCCATCATTGCTAGCTATATTACCTTGCCCTTGAACAAAGGAATAGTTACCCGAAGCAGTATTATATAATCCCGAAGCTAGAGAAGCAGTTCCTGAAGCTCTATTGTTTCTTCCTACACTAAATGATCCTTTTAAATTATTAGTTTCTGTAAATATCATCCCCCAAGTAGGGCCAGTTACTCCAGCTTCACCGCCAGCTTTTATTGAAGCTACAGTTACGGTCGGTTGCCCTATAGTTACGGGAGCTACAAAGTTTACAGATCCTGTCGAGACATATAATTCGCCCCAAGCGTTAGTTTCAGTACCTAAATTTTTATTTGTACTTGATGGTAAAACATGTCCTTCGAGTGTTATATTTTCTCCTGAAAAGGGAGCAATTTTATTTGTTTTTAATCTACTCATAGTCTACTCGTATTTTTTATTTTTTGGGGTTTATTAATAAATATCTATTTTTTTAACTTTAGCTATTATGCTAAAGACGCAGATCTCCATCGACCGCCCACATAAACATTTATATAGTAATTTGATCCGCTTTGAAATACATACATCGATCCAGATTTTGGATTTGTCGGATTTGTTGTGTTTACGGGTATAGTAACGTGTGCTCTAACACTACTATCAGCTTCTACAGTAAATCCATCTTTACCACTACCGACACCAACTACAAAAATTGATGAAGTATTATTTGAAGCATTAGATCTTCCGACAGCGACTTGGTAAGAACCGCTAGCTAATACGCCATATCCTATAGCAACAGAAGCTGTATTAAGAGCATATGCTCCTACTAAGGATACACTATAATCACCGAGCGCTTTAC
>Ga0114976_10001932_pt1 | contig 13043 bp, 11 predicted proteins | sample S_130805_EF_Meta_FD_87319 | JGI IMG/M metagenome (GOLD analysis project Ga0114976, IMG submission 87319) | Freshwater microbial communities from Lake Simoncouche, Canada to study carbon cycling - S_130805_EF_MetaG | ecosystem: Environmental > Aquatic > Freshwater > Lake | place: Lake...
CTACAAGTCTAACTATTGCAGGAAATCCCACTGATGCAAGTGGTACTCCTACAGATGCAGGCTTTCGATTATATACGGATGCCTCTGGAATAAACCTAGATGAAGAAGATGTTTCTGGAAATGGACCAGATGCTTCTGGAAATTATGTAGCAAGCTTTGGGGGATTGACTCCTAGTACATCATACTATTTCAGGTGGTTTTTAATAGACGACCAAGGCTATGGACCAGAAAGTGCAATAGCGACTCTTTCTACATTAGCAGATACTCCTAGTGCTCCTACTGCCCCTGAGGCCCCTATGTTCATTGATAGAACAATAACAAGCGTTACCGTTTCAGGAAACCCAAATACATCAACTAATTCCCCTTTTACAAGTGCAACCTTTTTCTTATATAGTGATGATTCTGGAACTACTTTAGTAGGAGATGCTTCTGGAACAACCATCGATGCTACTGCAAGTGGAATAGATGCTTCTGGAAATGGCATAGATGCTTCTGGAAATTATCAAGCAACGTTCAACGGATTAACTTCTAATATAAGCTACTGGACAAACTGGCTTTTAACAAATGCTGGTGGCGCTGGAGCACCAAGTGCGTTATTGGGAGGATTTAAATCTTCAATACCTAATCCTACAGTTACTGCAACTTCCACAAGCATTGTTGCCTTAGGAAATGCAACTGGAGTAACTGGTTCACTTGATTCTGTAACCTTTATCTTATATGATGAAAGTTATTATAATCAAATAGAGGTAATTACGTATGCTATTGGAACAGGAATAGATGCATCTGGAAATGGACAAGATGCTTCTGGAAATTATCAAGCTACATTTAATGGATTAACTCCTAATACTGCCTATAATCTGAATTGGTATTTAACAGGTGGTACTAGTGACACAGGCATTGGTTCTCTATTAGCTAACACATTAGCAGAAGCAGCCCCCCCTACTGCCCCTGATTTCCCTATTCGTATTGATGGAACACCTACCAGCTTTATTTTTTCAGGAGACCCAGCTACATCATCTAATTCCCCTTTTACAAGTGCAACCTTTTTCTTATATAGTGATGATTCTGGAACTACAGCAGTAGGAGATGCTTCTGGAATAACAATCGATGCTACTGCAAGTGGCATAGATGCTTCTGGAAATGGCATAGATGCTTCTGGAAATTACCAAGCAACTTTTTCGGAATTAACTTCTGGTACACCCTATTGGACAAAGTGGCTTTTAACAAATGCTGTTGGCCCTGGAGCACCAAGTGCCCTAGAATCTTATACTGCTGGTGTCCCATTCCCACCACCTCAGTTAAGCCTTGTTGGTTCTCCAACCTCTTCAACAATTACAGTTCAAGGTACTAGTATAGGTGTAAATAATAGTGGCAGTGAAATTACTGGTGCAAACTTTTATTTAACAGTCGGGTTTGGTTATAGTTCTCCTGTTTATGATGCATCTGGAACTACTACATTCGATGGTTCTGGAAATTTTACTCATACCTATGAAATGTTATCTGCATCAACCCAATATATGCTTAGTTGGAGTCTAGTAAATAGTGCAGGTGAAAGTCCTAAACCTCAAACAATAAGTGTAACTACTGCAGGTGCTAATCCAATCTGCTTCCTCCGTGGCTCCAAGATTCTCTGCATGAACGGACAAAAAGAAGAATACATGCCAATTGAAGACATGAGAGTGGGCACTCCCGTTAAGACGCTGAGTGGAGTCTTTGTGAAAGTCCACACCATTGGCAAAATGAACTTCAAAAATCCTGATAATGCTGATAGAGGTCCTAACCGCCTCTTCAAGCTGAGCCCTAAGAACTATCCTCAGCTTACCGAGGACCTCATTATAACAGGATGCCACTCTATCCTAGTAGATAAGCTAGAGCCCAAGCAGAAGGCAAGGCATCTCAAGCTAATGAAGAATCTCTATATGACTACTGGTAAGTTCAGACTAATGGCCTTCATTGATGAGAAGGCGGAACCTTATCAGAAACCTGGAGACCATGAAATCTGGCATTTTGCCCTAGAAAACGAGGAAATTGTCTGCAACTATGGAGTCTATGCGAATGGAGGGCTACTTGTAGAGAGTGCAAGTATAAAAATTATGAATGAACGCGGCGGCCTTGCACTGATTGAGTAATTCTTTAGCCTTATATAAATTTATTTAATTATCATGTAAAATAATTTATTACATGATAATTAGATGGCAACTTTAAACAATTTTTTTATAAATATTGAGGATAAATATACAATACCCGTTGCTGGTGCCGCTTTTTTAACAAATTTACCTGCAGCAATGATACAAAAGATAGATGGTGCTAAACCTCTACTGAACTCATCATATAATATTCCGGTTGAAAGATATCAAACTGTAATAACTACTAGCGATATACATGCAGACCTTCTTGTTCTATCAAGTATTTTATTCAATGCCGAAGTAACTGATAAACAACTAACGAGTCTTGATGATGTATTTACTATACGATGGAATCCAGCAAAAACGAATACTATTCTTATCATTGTAGGTGATATTGTCGATGGAAATCGTGATGGCATGTCTGTTCCAGATGTAAGTGGTGATATAGAAATTTTATTGCATATATTTTTATTTAATCTAAGAATATCAGCAAGGGAATATAATTCAGAATTGAGATTTTTAATCGGTAATCATGATTATCATACGGTCATTCAAGAAGGAGAGTTATCAGGCAGCGTTTTAGGGAGAAATGCAGTGCCTTATGGAACTGGGCATGGTGGAATTACTACTCAAATATTAAATAAAACATATTATGGCAATATGAATGTAATATATAATAATTATGTTCATCAGAGTGCTAAAACCCTATTTGGGGAAAGAGCAAATAGAAGAAATTGCCTTTTACCATTTTATGAGGCTTGTCCTTATATTACAGTAACAATTGGCAATGAGGCGATTTTTGTTCATGCTTCCCTTCATGGTGGAAATAATGGAGAATATAATATGACTCCTAAATTATTAGAATTACAAGGAAAAATAGATGAACTAGGTTTAAAAAATACAATATGCAAACCTAGTGGTAATAACGAAGATATAAAATTTATTTCAAATGTAAATAATGATGATATGTTTGGGGGGCCGCTATGGGCAAGATATTATTCATATTCTCCAGAAGCTAGTGTATGTAGTGTAATTAATAGTAGTCCTTATAAAATGACTATTGTTGGTCACTGTCAAACAAATCTTTGTTCCAAAGGGCCAGGGGGGCTTGCAAGGACAATAATTAGAAAACCAGAATATACAAGTACACAGTGTAACGATGGGGGATGTGTTCTTTTAGGATGTGGCGATGCTTCTGGGCCAAGACTTGCATTTGTTGATATCACAATGAGTAGAGCATTTGAAAATAAGGGAAAAAGGGAGGAAATCCTTGTCTTGAAACATGACGACACCAAGGAACCTTCTAGATATTATAATAGTATTTCTCGCGTAAATACACTTGTTGCAGCAGGAGCGCCTAACGAATTAATTGTTGTTTGGGAAGCCCCTACTTTGCCTGAGCCTGTAGCTGAGCCTGTAGCTGAGCCTGTAGCTGAGCCTGTAGCTGAAGCTAAAAATGGAATTTCAGGTGGCAAACGAAGAAGGCGAAAAACACGTCGGCGTCAAATTAAGAAAAAAACTAGAAAGTATCGAAAATATCTATAATTGTTTCTAGGAAAGTAAGATATTAATCGGAATCTGAATAGGTACCAGGTGAATTTCTGGATTATTGCCATATAAATGAGGGGAAGGCTCTAATTTACCAATTACATGGTCTGAAAGAAGTTGTCTTATCTGATCTTCCCTAGGAGGCACCTTGTAAACCTGTAGAAATTTTGGAGATTTCATATTAGCGGAAGTTAACATAACGGCATAAAACTTCTTGACAGCATTGCATGATTTAGAGCACATCTAATATTAGAGTGCAGTGAGCCTTAAAGTCCTGACTTTTGGCCTTCTGGATTCTAGTTTTTTGGTTCGCTTTTTATAGGCGAAGCCATAAAAAAGCCGCGTCCGTTGCATCTGGAAGATGCAACGGCATAGCGCCTATCCTGTCGATAGGCGCGTCTAAAGCCGTCCTTAAAAAAGACATTAGTAACGGAGAAGGATGAGTGTTAGTATCCAGGAAATGCAGTCAGCAGCGGTTGACATGGGCCCAGGCCAATCAGGAATGGGTCCCACCATAAATATTTCCTCTGAAATTGGAAATGTGGTTGAAGTAACTGACTTGAGTGATGACCTCGGCCTGAATCTTCTGGCAAACCAGAATCGTTCGAAAGTGGAGGGAACGCAGAGTTTCGGGTCAGCACCTATCCGGCTTTCCGTTCCCGATGAGATGAAGCCTATTCAGTTCGACACCCTTGAGCCAATTGACTTAAATACCTTCGGCAATACATTTGGCGGGTCTATGGATTCTGGGTCTGGGTCTGGTTCTAATTCTAGTAATCCCCTTCCTCAAATCAGTATCTCCAAGGAATCCAGTCCCTACAATAACTATCAATCCAGCTCTGCACCTTCTATTTCCCTTACCCCAGCACCCCCTCGCGATTTAGAGAAAGAGCGACAGGAGAAGATTGAGTATCTGAATAAGCTGCAGCGTCTTGAATCCAAGGGATACCCTATAAGCAAGCGGTTCACAATGGATAATTCCTTCGAGGAAATCAAGCAGGAATACACAAGGCTGGTGGATGCCAGGAATCTAGAAGGCTCTCTCAGATTTCAACGCCAGATGCTGATGGGTGCAATCACTGGACTCGAGTGGATGAATGACAAGTTTGACCCCTTTGATATCAAGCTTGAGGGATGGTCTGAATCGGTTCACACCAATGTCGAGGATTTCGATGAAATCTTCGAGGAGTTGTATGACAAATACAAGGACCGTGGTAAGATGCCTCCTGAGATGCGCCTGGCAATGGCTGTCGCTGGAAGTGGATTCATGTGCCATGTGTCAAATTCATTCTTTAGACAGAAGATGCCCACAATGGATGATGTGCTAAAGAGTAATCCGATGCTTGCTAAGCAGATGGCCCAGGCTGCGGCAGCTCAGGCTGGTCCAGGCTTTGGTAATTTCATGGGAATGGCCATGGGTATGCCTGGGATGCAAGGTATGCCTGGGATGCAAGCAGCCCAAGGAATGGGTGGAAACCAAGCACCTCCTAATATGCCAGCATCTGCAATGGCCATGGACCCTCCTGGACCCACCGGCGGATTCTTTGGCTCTAGTGGTAGGTCTGCAGCCAACCCAAGCCAGATGTCTTCTGGCTCTGCAGCAGTAGCGGCGGACCCTAGTCAAAGACGTGAGATGAAGGGGCCTTCTGGAGTCGATGATATTCTAAGAACCTTTGAGGATGTTCGTAAGGCTGAGATGGAATCCATTGGTGTTCGCTCCATGCCAGTGAATGTGACGATGCCTACTCAGCAGCAGCCTGCAATGGTGGCAGTCTCTGAGCTTCAGAGTGTTGCCAGTGACGAGTATAGTCAGGCAGATTCTACACGCTCAGGAATGAATAGACGCAGAGCAGGACGTAGGCCTGCACCGGTTGGCTCTACGGTAAGCCTTGATGTTTAAGGATTTTATATGTTTTTCTCATTTAAAATGTCTATTATTTACATAATATCTATTATATATTATAGATATCATTGTATGTTAAATAATTTTGTTGGAACTAAATATCGATTAGCAGATAACTGGTTTGAGTATATAGATGTCAGTAAGTATTCTAATAAACAAATTAATTATTTAGAAATTGGAACATTTTATGGTGCTAATATTTTATCTGTTGCAAAAACTTATGGATTACATGATAATAGTAAATTGTATTGTATAGACCCTTGGGAAGATTATGATGATTATCCTGAATATAAAAACCAACAATCATCAATCTATAAGACATTTATTACTAATATTGAAAATTCTGGAGTTAAAGATAAAATAATAATAAATCGTGGATATTCTAATTTAGAAATACCAAAGTTTAAAGATGATTTTTTTGATATTATTTATATAGATGGAAATCACGAACCAGAATATGTATTAGAAGATGCTGTTTTAAGTTTTAGAAAATTAAAAAAAAATGGCATAATGATATTTGATGACTATGGATGGGGGGGTCCGGATTTAACGCAAAAGGGTGTAGATGGGTTTTTATCTAGTTATTACAAAAAAATAATTTATTTAGGTGAAAAAACTACTCAAGTATTCATTAAAAAAATATAAATATTGGGCATTTTAAATGATAAAGGTATAAAAGTATAAAAGTGTGCAAAAACCAATAGAAAGTTCTGAAATTCTAATTCCAATAATGAAGAATATCCAGATCATTAAATCTAGCTAATAAATTTGAGTAAATCTAACACATGAGCTTAGTAAGCCCGTATGTTACCTTTGCTACCGCAACAATGGGTCTACGGTGAAAAGGTTCCCTTTAATGAGAGTAATACCGTAGAATTCAAGCGGGTCTCCATATTTACTGGCCTCTTTAGCCTGAAATCTATTCGTGGCTCTGGGCTTCCTAAATACAAGGAAACGATTCACGCCTTTCTCAATGGTGCAGGGGGATATCTAATCATGGGAGTCCTCGATGACGGCACAATTGCGGGAGGCGAAAATCTGACTCCAGATTTCCTAGATAAATTTAATCTGTGGATTGATTCATGTTATGGAACCTTCACCTGTAAGGATGGTGGGCCCATTGACCCCTGTAAGATAAAGATGAAAATTCATACATTTCCTGTTCAAGGTTTACCTGATAATACTCCTCCAGCAGATATTCTAGTGGTCGAGGTAATTAACAAGGGTGTTCCACTGAATATCATGAATCGTTCTGGTGTTATTATTTACAGGCTGAATGCCAGTAATTATAAGATGATTACTGAGCCCGTGTATAAGAAGCGCGATGTCAAGGGAATGATTCAATCTATACAGACTCATATGCAACAAGTGATTGATGAGAAACATAGGGCCCTAGAAGATATTCAAGAGAAACATATGGATGAAATTAAGGCTATCATAAAACGAGAAAGTAATATTACTCGTGATTACGTGGAAAAAATTAGTGAGAGTCTCTATGAGAAATATAAGATTGAGCAAGAGCAAAATCTATGTGGAAAGATACTCCGATTTATTGGATTTTAGGTTAGCTTTCTAAGTTTTTGCTAGCTTTTTTAAAAAAGCTTAGTCTTTCTTAATTGCCCGAGCTGCTGGACAAAAATCAAAAAACTCCTCTGGATTTTTCATAACCCATGTTTTATGAGCACCAAAACTTCTCTTGGAAAATGAATCCTGTGTGCAGAAATTTGCTAGAACTTCCGCTGACTCAGGCTTATTTGCAGAGTGCTCAACACAATTAGAATAAAAGACATCCTCAGGATAGTCTGCAGCTATATTAGGATACTTTCTAATGCATTGTTTCTGAAAGGAATTCTTTCTAAAACTCAAGCCACCAATTCCATAAAATGAATTACCCTTAGAATACTCTTTAGCCCAAACCTCCTTTTTATTTCCAATTGCACCAGCATACGAGCCACATCCAATATAATCATACTTCATAAAGTCGCGTAGTTTAAACTCAGAAGCAGGGCATATAACCGCATCTGTTTGAAACACTAGGATATTCTCAGCCTTCACTTGATTCCAGAAATCTAGACTCTTAAATAAGATATTATATCCATCAGCATCTAGATTGTCTGTGTGAAGAGGAATTAAGATGACCTTACGCCCTTTTATATTAGCAGTTGCTTCCCTTGCATATTCATTCCCAGATTTACCATGAAATACATAGAGGTCCCAGGTCTTACACGTATGTTTATCAAAATTCTCACAGACATACTTTAACATAGAATGCTTCCTTGGCTCGACAATTACTAAAGCATTCTGCTCTAGTAGGCCGGAATAATTCCATATATAGACTAAAATTATAATAAGAACAATAATTCCTATTATAATTGAATTTTCTCTAAATATCGTTCGCCATGCTAAGGAGAACATCTACTTATTGTCCCCATAATCCTTGCATAACCTTGTTATATTGGTCATGTGTTTTCATGCCAAATGTAGTATTTACTTCGGCAGGTTTATCAGATGATGATATCTTAGAGGCCTTATCTTGTAATGATTTCAAAATGGCGGTTTCTTCGGGTGTAAGTGAAAGAGCGGGCTCTTTTACTTTTGTCTTACATGTTGCATTGGCTAAACCACCCTTTCCAAAAATACACAGACTACTATTTTCATTTAATAAGTATCCAACACAAAGAATTACAATCAATGAAAGCCATGCCGCAGTAATTATATTTCTTGTAGCTAAGAAAAATATCATAAAAATAATTACACGTCTGAACCAGGGCTGATTTAAGAATTTTTCTTGCTCCTTTGTAACTTCAAGGGGGAGAAATCTTCCACCTATATTAAGTGCAAACATTGCAGTTGCGAGGGCATATGGAGATGATGCTATTTTTGTCATTGTTGCTTCAAAGGGTCCACTAGGTGGAGCCACTGCTGGCGGTGGACCAGAGAAACTCATCTAACTTCTTTTATCAATATATTTTTATAATTTATGCCATCTGTATCATATTTGCAATATATAATGATACTGCGATTCCTGACATTAAGCCAATAGATTCACACCATTCTGCCCCAAGCCATACAATCAATAAAAGTATCATTCGCCATATAGGAGATTCCCATTGTGCAACCATTGTTAGTGGGTATAATGTCCGGAGAGATAGACTTTCAAATACATTCCATGCTAATAATGATAGGAGGGTAATCATGCGCAAACTTGCATTTAATACACTAGGAATATCATTGAAATTTACTATCTCATCCATCTTACTTTATGGCGATGTTTCTATTTATAGAAGAAGCCTTTAGCAAAGCATTAGCGAAGCCTATTTATTAGAAGATGAACTATCAAAGGACGTTGAATTTCCTTGCACAGAAGATGAACTATCAAAAGGGCTTGAATTCTTGTCCATAGATGATGAAGAAGATCGAATATCATTATTCTTTGGATTTGTCGTTATCACTTTATCAGATGAAATTGCAATTGGACTCTCTCCTAAAATTCTCTCAATAAACCATCTATGTGGACTTGAAATTAGAGTTGTAGAATTATTACTATCTTCGGTAAGATCTGAATACCCTTCAGAAGAATCATGTTTTTGTAAACGTGCAAATATAATGAGTGAAACAGTGGCTGCCAATAATCCAGTTGGCCAATCAATTAAAACTGCAATGATAAAAGGAAGTATAAAGAAAACTGCTCTACCAAGTGCATTATCGAGAAATTCTAGAGACTTCCGGGGGGCAATTTCGACAAAGGAGCCTATTACAACTAGGCCTACAACCGATAGAATTCCTAGAGGTGAATGTAAAACAGAATGTGTATTTCTTATCCAGGACATCATGCTAAAATCAATATCAGTATTGCTATTTGCAGGATTATTGGCCTTTGGCGAACCTTCGCTTTTGGCCTTTGGCGATGAAGCCTCGCTTTTAGCCTTTGGCGATGAAGCCTCGCTTTTAGCCTTTGGCGATGAAGCCTCGCTTTTGACCTTTGGCGATGAAGCTTCGCTTCTGGCCTTTGGCGATCCTTCACTTAGAACCATTCTGTTAGAAGAACAAAGTTTTAATCAGATAAAAAGACATAGGTTGAACTTAGATGGAGTTCGCCTCTATAGAGGATGCATTTCCACAGGTGGAGAAATCCAAAGAAAAACGGCGTCATAAGAAAAAGGAGGGCTTTCAAGCATATGAACTACCTCCAACTGATCCAGACCGTCCGGCTGTAAAACGAATGCTAGAAATTCCAGCAATAAACACAATGCCCAGCAATGACGATGATGAACTTTTAGATGAAAGTAGCAAATTTATGAAACGAACAACTGTTGATAATTCACTCCCTTCACCACGGTTAATGGGAAATCAAGCCACACCAACACCCAGTTTCTTTGGTGCAGAGCCATTCTCAAATCCAAATGAAGATACCATGGCTGTTTATAATGGTAGTATGCGCAATAAGGGGGGGTATATGCTTGATGCAGATTTTACAAAATCGTTTGAAGAAACTGGGTTTGGAAAATCTGCAGGAAAAATGGTGCCTACTCCTGAGCTCCGGCAACGCTGGAAACCCATGTCAGCAGACCGTGTAGATAGTTCATTTACAAATGAATCAAAGTCACACTTTGAAGGTCTTTCGAGCCAAGATATGTTAGCAATGCGTTCAAAAATAGACACACTAATGGCACGCTTAGATGATTTAGAGAATAGGGCAGATGGTGCAAATCCACAGCTTGAAATGCTTTCATTTATCATGACCGGTCTTTTCTTAATGTTTGTCCTTGACTTGACGGTCAAGAAGCTAGCTCGTTAGCTTTAGCCTTTGGTGAAAAAGCTAGCTCGCTAGCCTTTACCTGTGGTGAAAAAGCTAGCTCGCTAGCTTTAGCCTTTGGTCAAAAAGCTAGCTCGTTACTAGGCATATTCTAAATTGACCTGATGAATTCCCATTGTAAATCCTTGCAAATCTTTTCCCAAATCTTATCCTGTGCATAAAGTTTATCACGATTTTTCAATAGAGGAAAGCAATGCAAAAAATCATCAAGCTCTAAGAGTTCACATAACTTATAGAGAACATAGGAATAGGACAGAAAATTAGATCGCTCCGCAGGACAATGATTCTGAAAAGATGGCTGGATTTCCTTAAATAAATAACGCAACTTTTCTTCAGTCTCCCTACCCATAACTGGTGCAGTATGACCATTGAGTCTACTGAGAATATGAGGAACATGTTCATAGAAAGAATTATACTTGAGCTTCTTCAGAATTTCACGTATCTTACTACGATTCAAGGATGACGCCTGTAGGCGCTCTTTCTTAATCTGCGCTTGAATATTTTCAAAGACTTCCTCTGGAATTTCCGTACTTTCCTTTGCCTGGAATTGTGCCAGCCACTCATTAAAGTGATTAATACGCTTATAGGCATAATAAGATACTTCACGCGGCGGGTCCTTATAACTTGGCTTATCTGAGTCCATCAAAATGAGCTTATGAAATCCACAATGTGGGCAAGAAACGGTAGCATCATTAATCGATATCTTCATATCTTCTCCACATGCATCACACATGAATGATGTGTCATTTAAGGCGTGCATAGATGGCCTAGAATAATGTGGGTCCATTCTTTGCAAGTATTGGTCTAATAAGGCGTCACGACGTAAATTATCACCACCATGCTCTCTATGAGATACTTGAACTCTTGCACCACTGATATCCTGCCTTGATGCATTTTCAAGGGCTTCAAAGACACTTCCAGGGCGGGCCCTATCTGCTACCGATATAATATTATCAGCTCCACGGTTAATTCGGTCCTGGATATCATAATACTGAAAGAGGAGGTCACCAGTTTGTAAATAATAATCAAACACTGCGCCCTTCTCATCAATAGATTCTAGTTTCACTCTTGTTTCCTTTAGCTCCTGCTCAATCTGATATCGCTCAATATCACTATGCTCTTTCTTGTATTCACCGGTTAGAGCCGCCTGTTTATTTTTTAGCATGTGCACATGCTCAGTAGAGTCCTTAATCTTACTTAGATAATGTTGATGAACAGTATCTAGAGTTGTCCTGGCTTCTGGATTAGACCGCTTTGAAGGCCTAATCTTAAAGAAGGGGTCGTTCATATACTAAGGAAATGCTAGTTTGGCTCTTTAACCCAGGTCATCATGCGTTAAGGCAGTTAGATATATAGTTACGGTTGCACCTTATTTCAAGATAATTGAAGTAAAGTCTGAGTGGACTATAAAGCTATCAAAAGCAAATATTGAAGAGAAAGCTCAGGCTACCGTGAAAGCTGGATATCGCTATAAAATCTGGATTTACAGTGACAAGAAAGTGAAAGTTGAGAAAAAGGTATACTAGAAAAATTGTCTTCCGGCAGATTTCCATTTTCCGCCGAAAAAATCATTTTGCCAAAATTTTTTTCTCTGTGATAGGTATAACAACATGACAGGAGGTGGCCTTATGCAGCTTGTAGCCTATGGTGCTCAGGACGTCTATTTAACCGGTAATCCCCAGATTACCTTCTTCAAGGTGGTATACCGTCGCCACACCAACTTCGCCATGGAGTCCATTGAGAACCCTTTCAACGGCTCTCCTGGCTTTGGCCGCAAGGTGACTTGCACCATCCAGCGTAATGGTGACTTAATCTACCGCATCTACCTACAGGCCACTCTGCCCAAGGTGACCCTGCTAAGCACTGACGGCTCTGGTGCCCAGTTCCGCTGGCTCAACTGGGTGGGTCACAACTTAGTGAAGAATGTGGAGCTTGAGATTGGTGGCCAGCGTATCGACAAGCACTATGGTGACTGGCTCCAGATTTGGAATGAGCTAACCCAGGAGGCTGGCAAGCAGGCTGGCTATGCCAAGATGGTGGGTAACGTGCCCCAGCTAGTGAATCTGCTAGTGCAGGGTGGTGAGGACTGCGACAACTACTGCGCTGGTGGTGAGCCCAACAGCTCCAACGAGTTCCTCATGTGCTCCCCCGAATACACCCTATACATTCCTCTTCAGTTCTGGTTCAATCGCAACCCTGGCCTTGCCCTGCCCCTGATTGCCCTCCAGTACCACGAGGTCCGCATCAACCTGGAGTTCAACGACATCCGCAACCTGTGCTTCGAGCAGACCCCTCTGCTAGGCAACACCCACACCATCCGCGACCGTGTGGCCGCCGCTGGCCTAGTGGCTGCCTCCCTCTACGTGGACTACATCTACCTAGACACGGACGAGCGCCGCAAGTTCGCCCAGGTGAGCCACGAGTATCTGATTGAGACCCTTCAGTTCACTGGTGGTGAGTCTATCACCTCCAGCTCTAACAAGCTGAAGCTGAACTTCAACCACCCTTGCAAGGAGCTCATCTGGGTGGTGCAGCGCGATTCCTTCGTGAGCTGCGACGACAATGTGATTGCCCCCTGGAAGGGCCAGCAGCCCTTCAACTACTCCGATTGGTGGGACCGTGCCGTGCTAGAGTCTGGCTACTCCATGAC
>Ga0114976_10001934_pt1 | contig 13037 bp, 13 predicted proteins | sample S_130805_EF_Meta_FD_87319 | JGI IMG/M metagenome (GOLD analysis project Ga0114976, IMG submission 87319) | Freshwater microbial communities from Lake Simoncouche, Canada to study carbon cycling - S_130805_EF_MetaG | ecosystem: Environmental > Aquatic > Freshwater > Lake | place: Lake...
ATTTTAATGAGTTACAATCAAGATTTAGCAAAAAGAAATGACCTATATAACAGCTATATCGATTATTGGAAATTTCTAATTGACAGTTATGTAGGATCAAAAGACTACAGAGACGGTGCATACCTACAAGGCTATCAAATGGAAAGTCAAGGTGAGTACGACGATCGACTAATAAACACTCCTTTAGACAATCACGTCAAGGCCATTGTGGCAATTTACAACGCCTTTCTATATCGTAAGCCACCTAAGAGAGACTTTGGCAGCATTACTAATGATCCGGGATTAAATGATTTTTTACAAGATGCTGATTTGGATGGTAGAACCTTTGACAGCATGATGCGTGATGTTTCAACTTTCTCAAGTGTCTATGGACATACTTGGGTGGTAGTTGATAAACCACAAAGTCAAGCCTATACTCGTGCTGAAGAATTATCGCAAGGCATTCGTCCTTATATTTCAATCTACACACCAGAAAATGTATTTGACTGGCAGTATCGTCGTCAGCCTAATGGCGTTTATGTATTGACATATTTGAAAGTCTATGAAGGACGTCAAGATGGTCGTGACACTTATAGAATTTACACTCAAGACACAATTCAAGTAATCAGTGTTGATGTTGAAAACTCTAATGACACAGTTATGGAGTTTGAAGTTCCTAATGTGTTAGGCACTGTGCCTGCTGTTTGCGTTTACAGTCAACGCAGTCCGCATAGAGGTGTGGGAATTAGTGATGTGGGTGACGTGGCTGATATGCAACGTGCCATATATGGAGAACTAAGTGAGGCAGAACAGTTATTGAGATTGACTAATCATCCCTCATTGGTTAAAACTAATTCTACACAGGCTGCCGCAGGTGCTGGTGCAATTATTACCATGCCAGAAGATCTCAATGGAGAATTAAAACCTTTCCTATTGCAACCAAGTGGCGCCAGCATTGATGGATTGCTAAACAGTCTCAAACATAAAATTGAAAGTATCGATCGCATGGCCTACATGGGTGGCATTCGTTCAATTGAATCACGCAGACTTTCGGGCGTGGCACTTGCTACAGAGTTCCAACTTTTGAATGCAAAACTTGCGGAACGTGCAGACAATTTAGAATTTGCAGAAGAAAATATCTGGAGACTCTATGCTCGTTGGCAAGGTAGTGTATGGGATGGTTCAATTGACTACCCTGATAGTTTTAACATTCAAGACAAATACAATGATATGAATATGTTGAAACTTGCTAAAGATTCAGCACCAAGAAGTGCAATAGTAAATGAAGAAATTGAAAGACAGATGTTACGAATTCTTGTTGACGATGATGACAGGTTTGAAGAACTTGTTCAAGAGATTGACATTGAACTTGTCAATGGCGAAGCACAATCCGCCGTTACTCCTCCCGTTGAAAATCAACAACAACAAAACGAACATCCTGTAACCACTGATGCCAATCGTGAAGAGCATTTACAAGCAATGTTAATGGAAGGTTATACCAATGAACAAATGTTGGCATTACATCCAGAAATCACATTAGATGATATCATTGCCGCAGGTGCAGCCGCAGCCAGAAATAATTAAAGGAAATCATGTTGACAGATCCTAATTTTATTGAAGCACCTGTTGAGGACCTCATAGAGGAATTCAAGTATAAAATAAAACCAACTCAGGTTCACAAAGAGTTATTAACTGCTGTGGAAAATTACTATCGTGAAAACGAAAAGTACATGACCAAGCATAATCACGAAGCAGGCAAACGAGCCCGCAAACAATTACTGGCTATTTTTCATCTTGTTAAAAAGAGAAGAGCAGAAATATCCGGGCAAATATATGGAGAAGATGATGCCACTTAAAAAAGGTTATGGTGCTAAAACTATCAGTGCCAATATAAGAAAAGAAATCAAATCAGGACGCCCTCAAAAGCAGGCTGTGGCCATTGCATTAAGTGTTGCTCGCAAGGCAGCACCTAAGAAGTTGAAAGGCAAGTTTACAAAAGGAAAGTAATCATGAGAAGTTTACCAGAAAGAGGAATGCGAACCAAGACAAATCGCAAAAAAAGAAAAACGCCTGGAAAGAAATACTAATCAAAACAACGTAAGATATTTCTCTCAATGATAAATATCTTACTATTACAGAATTATCTGGATGGTGTTACTTCTTCACCTATTAAGGAGGTTATATGATTGAAGACAATACGGTTACTGGAGAACCATCTGAACGCACAAGTGCCCAAGAGAACCAGGTTAGTGAAAGTTTTACCCAAGAAGATATTGACAGAATTGTCAAGGAACGACTGGATAGAGAACGTAAGAAGTTCGCAAAACAGTTTGAAGGTATTGATATAGAAAAGTATCGTGAATTAACTGCAAAAGAAGAAGGAATTCAAATTGAGCAGGAAAAGGCACGTGGAAATTTCGAAAAAGTCTTACAGGATACTGTGGGAAAGAAAGATCAAACTATCAAGCAGTTACAAGACCAATTACAATCTATCAAGGTAGATGGTTCATTGTTGAATGCCGCATCAAGTCGACGAGCAGTTAATCCACAACAAGTGGTGAGATTGTTAAAAGATCAAATTCGTTTATCAGACGGAGGTGATGTTGAAATCGTTGATGATAATGGTGGTGCAAGATACACTGATTCCGGAAGTTTAATGACTGTAGATGACTTAGTAAATGAGTTTCTCACAACCAATCCACATTTTGTGTCCGCAGGACCAAGTGGCAGTGGCAGTGGAGGCGGAGTTGGCAAGTCAACAGGTGTGACGGGTAAGATTGACATTAGTAAACTGGATATGAATAATCCAAAAGATCGTGCTATCTATAAAGAATATAGAAAAGCAAACAATTTAACCTAACCTTAAAGGAGCCTTAACATGGCAGTTTCCAATACAACCACCCTCAATGACCTTTTACCGTCAATAACCGCAGAAGCACTTTTTGTTGCTTCAGAAAAATCCATCATGCGTGGATTAGTTCGCAACTATACAATAAACGCAGGACAAGGAAAAACGGTCACCGTACCGATTTATCCAAAAGTTACGGCCGCAGCCTTAACAGAAGCAACAGCCCCTTCAAGCACCACTGTATCTACAGACGGTGCTACATTAACGGTTGCTGAAGCCGGTCTTTTTGCCACAGTTTCTGACTTAGCAATGATGGCCAGTGCCAGCAATGTTGTTAGTGACTTGGGAAGACTTTTTGGAGAGGCCATAGCCAGAAAAATTGACACAGACTTAATGGCATTGTTCATGAGTTTCTCTACCAACACACTTGGTGGTGTTACCACAACAGCAACTCCAGCATTGCTATTCCAAGCAATTGCTAAATTGCGTAGCCAAGGTTACGACACCAGCAGTGATTGTGCTATTGTTCTACACCCTAACGTGGCGTATGACGTGGCCAGCACATTAACTTCTACATTTGCTGCCCCAGCAAGTGCTATTGGTAACAGTGCGTTGGAAAATGGCTTTATGGGTATGTTGGGCGGCGTTCCAGTATATCAGTCAAGTCTTGTTCCATTAGAAACAGGCACTGGTGCCGCAGGTGACTATGCTTGTGGTATCTTCCACAAAGACGCATTAGGTCTTGCAATTATGAAAGACATCTCAATTGAGACACAACGTCAAGCCGCCGCACGTGGTTATGATATTGTTGGTTCAGCAATCTACGGTGTTGGCGAATTGTATGACAATGCTGGCGTTCGTGCAATCTTTGACTCAAGCATTGAGTAATCAATAAGCCGGGAGTGAGTCGGACAGACTTAGGTCTGGGAAAAGGGTCTTAATTGGCCCTTTTTCTTTTTAATTGATAAATAATAATGTGAAAGGCAGTAATGTCATTCACGGCATGTTTGAAAATTCCTATAATTGACCTGGCAGTCGAATGACTCATATAGAAATATGTGAGTCATTTTTTTTGTCTTTAATAAATACAACTGTGAGAGAAGGACTCTCACAACATTCACCCTTTGGTAGGACTTAAGGAGGCCCACATGGCTTTTGCAACGATTTCTGATATTCAGGCGTATGAACCTGATATCCTCAATTACGGATTATCCAACTTTGATGATGCCCTTACTAAGGCACAAGCAGACGTTGAAAGATACCTCCGTATCCATTGGTGGCCCACAGCCCAGGTAGGACGTTATGACATTACTGTTATGAACTACCGTTATGCTGAAATGAACTCCACACTTTTAACAGATAGTCAATTAACAAGAGCAACAGTCTATCACGCCTTGGGATATTATATTTTCCCACGCCTATCAAAGTTTGAACCTAATTTGGATGTATTTCAAATCAAATATGATTATTACAAAAAAATGTTTGCAGAAGAAATAGATCTTGTAATACGTGATGGGGTTGAGTATGATATTAACGACGACAATACTGTTGCCAATTCAGAAAAGGTCCCAAGTTATTTCGGTCGTCTAAAGAGGTAAGCCATGAGTTTACGTGAAGACTTTGCCGTCAACATTGTTAATGTGTTGAAGGATATGCGTGACCCAAAGCCTGTGCTGGTTACCAGAGATCCTTTTGATGTTGAAAAATTAGCAATAACACAATTCCCTGCCATACTTGTAGCCACAGGTAATGAAACACGTCAAGATATCAGCATGGCTGTTCTTCGTCAAGGCGTGATACAATACACAATCAGAACTTTTGTTCGTGGTGCTGGTGTTGCACTGGACAAATTAAAAAATGACATGATTGAAAGAATAGAAGAAACTCTTGATTTAGATAGAACAAGAGGCACAAGCAATAAAAATATGATTACTCGAGTGACACAAATCACTGTGCCAGATAGACTTGCCCCTTTGGCAGAAGTCGTGATGGTAGTTGAGGTAAGATATGCTTATACCAAAGGAGCAAACTAATGCTAATAGAAATTACAAAGGATGGAGTTGTTGACAAAGTCAAACAACGATATCTATCAAGGTTTTTGGAGCAGGGTTGGACTGAAGTGTCTAACGCCAGTCCAAAAAAGCCCAGCAAGGCTAAGATAACTGCCATTGCTGAGGTTATTGAACAGAGTGTTCAAGTAGAGCAAGTTGTTCAGGAGGAAGTTCCTCCAACCAACCCGCCAATTAATCAACAAGGAGAATAATTATGGCATCATATGAAGGTAGTAACGGAGCAGTTAAATTAGTAGATGGAGCAGGAACCTACGCCGCAGTGGCACAAGTTCGTTCATGGAACATCAGTCACAGCCGTGACACAGTAGAAGACACATCTATGGGTGATAGTTTCCGCACCCACAAGAAAGGTCTTGAGTCTTGGAGTGGCAGCATGGAAATCATCTTTGATGACTCAGTCTCATCAGAGGTCAATTCGGCTTTAAACCCCAGCACTGATACAGCAATAGGAATTGAATTGTTTCCAGATGTTAGTGTTGTGACAACTAAATTCAGTGGCACAATCATTGTGACTGAGTGGGCTATCACAGCCAGTTACGACGGCTTAACCACTGCAAGTGTTTCCTTTACAGGTTCAGGCGCATTGACAGCAGCAGCCGCAAATAATTACGGCGCATAATGGAACTCAAGATTAAGATTGTTGGAGACTTTACATTGCCGTCTATCCAGGCGGCAATTGCCACTGTTAAAAATGATCTTATGGCTGAGGTTCGTAAAGAGATATCAGTTAGAACTCCAATTCTAACTGGAACCGCAAGACGAGGATGGCAACAACGCAATCAAGCAGTAGTAGAGAACACTGTTCCCTACATTGAAAGATTGGAGAAGGGCTATTCTCGTCAAGCACCCAATGGCTTTGTTAATCAAGGGATTAGAGCCGCAATATCAACTATAGAGAAAAAGGTTAAAAAATGAGTCAAGTAAAACTTTCACCAATTGAACAAGCACAAAAGCATTTTCAAAGCAAACTTAGTGGAGAATTAAAAAAGTATACCTGTGAAGAATGGGGCTTTGATATCTACTATCGTGAGATACACAGTTTAAAAACAGAAAGCAAAATTGTTGAACTTGCCCAGGCAGGTAAATCAGTTGAGGCATTGGTTCAAACTGTACTATCAAAGGCTTTAAACGCAGAAGGCAAACCATTATTCAGTCAATACGACAAAGACGCATTGATGAACGACAGTGATCCTACTGTGGTGTTAAAAATTAGCAGGGTATTGTCAGGTGGTGACTTGCCCGAGGTGAGTGAAATAGAAAAAAACTAAAAAGGGACCCCGACCTATGGTTTATGATGTTTTTAGCCAAAGAGTTGGGTAAGTCCCTGGAAGAGATTTTAGAAATTTCCTCTCTGGAGTTTCGAATGTGGGCCGCATACTATAGGTATGAACAGGAACGACAGAATAAAGAAACAAAAAAACGAGGAAGGTAAGCCGTGGCAGAAAATATTAAAATAACGATTGAAGCAGAAGATAAAGCCAGCCCAGTGCTGAGTTCTATCCAAAGTTCTTTATCAAACTTAAACAGAAATGTCAGCAGTAATACTTCTGCAATGAGCAGTAGTTTTTCAGCACTGAATAGAAGTCTTGGTAATCTTGAAACTGCATTTTCTGCTGTGGCTGGTGCCTTCTTTGTGAAAGAAACAGTGTCGTTTGTCAACAACATACAGACACTGGATAATAAATTAAGACTGGTTACTAATTCAACTGCTGAATTAAATTCTACCTATGATCAATTATACAAAGTATCTCTGGCAACAAGACAAGGCCTTGCTCCTACAATTGATTTGTATAGCAAACTTGCTCTAAATGCTGAACAAGTAGGACTTAAACAAAGTGACTTAACCACTATTGTTGAAGTTTTTAACAAAACATTATTAAAGAGTGGTGCAAGCACACAAGGTGCTGCCTCATCTATATATCAACTTGGTCAGGCAATGGCCAGTGGTAAATTACAAGGTGATGAATTCCGCAGTATTATAGAAACAAACAGTGCTTTTATGATTACCTTGGCAAGAACCACTGGGTTATCTCAGGCCCAATTAAAATTATTTGCCAAAGAAGGATTATTAACAAGTTCTCTTTTAGCACAGGCAATGAAAGATGACTTGTCTACACTTAATAAAGAAATAGACAAAATGCCTAAGACTCTGGGTCAAAGTGTTACAGGATTAAGTAATGCCTTTCAAAGAACTGTTCGTGATATTCTTGACACTACTGATGGTGCTAATCTAATGTCAAGAGCAGTTGATGCCTTGGCTGCTAATATTAAACCTTTGACCTATGCCATGGTTGCATTGACGGCAGCATTTACCATTGCGGCCCTGATCAAGGCTGTGGTATTTGTAGTAGAAGCATTCACAGTGGCAGCATTGGGAGCCACAGTGGCAGTTCGAGGATTAAGCACAGCCTTGGTATTCTTGGCTTCTACACCATTAGGTAGAATTATCAGTCTTATTGGTGTTGGAGTTGGGGCATTGGCTACATTTGGTAGTTCACAAGATGCCGCAGGTAAGTCAACCAGTTACCTGAGTCAAGGAATTGATTGGCTTGGTAAAAAATTAGGTATAACCAGCACTGAGGCCAAGACAACTACTCAGAGTGTTGGCAGTTTTGAACAGCAAATTATAGATGCCAATGACGCCCAACAAAAAGGATTGCCTATCAGTACTGAAATGGCTGCATTGCTTAAGAAATTAGGCATTGAGGCAAGAGTCAGTCAAACTCCGATGGATCAATTGACAGCCAGCATTGATGAACAGATTACAACTTCTAAATTGTTTAGTGATGAACGTAAGAGAAGTGGAGAAGTTCAAAAGGCTCTTGACAAAGTTATTGAAGACAGTCGTAAGCAAGGTATTTTCTTTACAGATACTGAAGTAGCCAATGCAAAGACTCGTATTGAAGCCAAATTTAAAGAACGAGATGAAAATACCAAAGCCACAGATGAACTTGAAAAACGATACAAAGATTATCTTTCTTTTATTAAGAGCAGTCAAGATAAAAACCTAAGTGAAACTGATAAGTTTAACAAAGATGTTTTTGATCTTGAAGAGCATCGCAGAAAAAATAGTCGAATGAGTGAGGAAGAATATCAAGGTGTCCTTGATAGCATTCGAACAAACTACAGTGAGAAATATAAGAAACTCATTGTAGATCAAAATACTACTAATTTAACTAACGAACAAAAGTTTCAGAAAGATCTCAATCAACTTAATGAAGATAATCTTGCTGGTAGATTAGATAAGAATACCAAGTATGAAGAAGTCTTGGCTGCTCTACGTCAAAAATATAGTCAAGCAGACATGGCATTACAAAAAGCAGCCAAAGAAAGTCTAATGACAGAACAAGACAAGTTTGATGCTGCCATGTTGGATGCACAGACTAAACTTAACATTGGTTTGTATGCTAATCAAGATGAATATCAAAAGCAAGTTGATGCACTAAAAACAAACTATCTCAAGAAATATAGAGATATGGAAAAGACTGCTCAAGACATGAGGATGGATGAAACTGACAAGTATACCAAAGCACTAAAACAAATTGAAGATTATTTCTTAAAAAATCGTTTTGCTTCTTACGATCAATATACCAAAGCCAAAGAAAGTGCCGACATTATTCATAATAAAAAGTTATGGGATGAAGCAGAAAAGTATAGAATTCAAGAAGGTGGTGCGTTTGCAGCCTATCAACAGACACTGAGTGAATTACAAAAAGCACAACTTGCTGGCAGATTTCAAAATGAAGGCCAATATCAAACATTAGTTCGTGAAGCCACTCGCAAGTTAAACGATGATGTTGCCAGCACCTATAGCACAATGTATACCACAGTCAGCACTAAACTATTAGAGATGTTAGGTGTCAATAAAGAAAAGTGGCCACAGATGAAAGAAGTTATTAAGTTGTTTGGCTTTGATAGTGATGCCATACTTAAAGACCTGTTCCGTCAAGGTATACAATATGTTCTTGGATTTACCAATCCAGGTGGCACAGCCGTTACTACATTCGGTGGCGTCATTGGTAAAATCTTTGGCAATGGTGGCACAGCACCTCAGGCAGTGAGTCAGTTTGGTACTGGCAGTCAATCAGTGTTCAGTCAATTGGTAAGTGGTGGTACTACATTGTTTAATAGTCTTGGAAATGCTATTGTTAGCACTTTTAGCACAGCCTATAATGGAATTACCAGAGTATTCAGCAGTATTGGTAGTTTCTTAAACACAAATGTTCTAAGCCTACTTGATGATATCATAGATGGTGCAGCCAGTGCTGTCAGCAGCCTTGCCAAGGTAGTTACAGGCGGGGGTGGTGGAGGTGGTGGTGGTGGCAGTTGGATTGATGATGCTATTTCAATTGGCTCAGCAATTTTTTCTTTCTTCTCAGATGAGAGAACTAAGAAAAATATCAAATACAAAGAAACAGCACCAAACGGTATAAACTTATATGACTTCCAGTATCGCAGTCCTTACAGTCAAATATATGGTTCTGATGTAAAGACTGGTGTTATTGCCCAGGATGTAATACATCAAGTTCCTGGAGCAGTAAGTAAGAATAGCAATGGAATGTATCAGGTTAACTATGGCATGTTAGGTATTCCAAGTTCCAAGTTGCGATTTGCCAAGGGTGGTATTATAGGCAGTCCAACAACATTTGGTATGGGACTTGCCGGTGAAGCAGGACCAGAAGCCATACTACCATTAAGCAGAAGCAGTGGTGGAGAATTAGGTGTCAAGGCAGATATGACAGGTATGCAAATGGCACCTATCAATATTTCCTTTACCATCAATGCCGTTGACTCAAGAGGCATAGATACATTATTAATTGAGAAGAAGTCACTGATAACAAACATTGTTAGAGGTGCTGTACAACAAAGAGGAGTTAAGATATAATGGCTGATTTTCCATCAGTAGAATTTACCGCATTGGAGTTAAGTTCAAATACTCCTACTATTGTCACAACCAGTATTAGTGGTTTAGAACAACGTTCTCAAGTGCGTACACAATATTTTAATTTTACAGCAAGTTTTCAAAACTTATCAGATGCTGAACGCAGACAGATTATGGGTTTCCTAATGAGTAAACGAGGAAACCTTACAGCATTTTCAATAGACTTGCCTTCACCATTTAATAACTCAACTGGTGCTTATACAGGAACAATTACTGTAACGGTAGGGGCTGCAGGTGCTACCAGTGTCACAGCCACAGTGGCCAGTAATGTTGTAATTGTCAAAGCCGGTGACTTTATCAAGTTCAGTGGACATAATAAACTTTATATGGTCACAGCAGATGCCACAGCCAGTGCAGGAACAGTTAGCATAAGTTTATTTCCAGCATTAAGATCCAGTGCTGTTAGTAATACCATAACACATAAAACTGTGCCAATGTATGTTCGTTGTGCAACGGATCAACTTGGATTTAGTGCAGGGGCTGTAGGTGGTGATGGTTACAATTCAATAGACATTGATTTTGTTGAGGTGATACAGTGAGTAGAATAACCAATGCTACTATTATCAGCAATCTTAGTCAAACCACTTATGTATCGGAAATTTTGATTGAGATTACAACTTCCACTACCAGTTATTATTATACCACTGGAAATAGCAATGTAAGTTGTAGTACCACTACTGTTACTTCCAGTCATACCTTCAATGCTACTAACCAAGTAAGCATTGTGGGTAACATGGTTGAAAGTTATGATCCAAGTCAAGGTGATTTTGTTTTGCAGTTAGACACTACCGACACAACTTTAATCACTGATTTGACTACTAACTTTTTAAAAACAAGAATCACTGCTTATAAGATGTTTAGAGATAACACCACAAACGTAGCAGATACTACCAATTTAATTCAAATTTACGACAGTTACGCCACCGACGTTACTGTGCAAGGTGGACAGAATGGAATCAGCATACAAATGAAAAGTAGAACTGTGTTTAACGGTTTAAGAACTAAAAAGGGCAGAACCAATGCCGATCTTGAGCCAGCAACTGGCATCAATATTGTTTGGGGGAGCATACAATGGCAGACACCATAATTCCGTTAATTAATGATTTTGCAATAACTTCTCAAGAAGGACAAGTTCCAGAGTTTGTAGGCATCACTGAGAATCCTTCCGAAGGTGTTCAAAATATTCCCATAGTATATGGCACAAGAAAAGTAGAAGGCATAAGACTGTGGACCTATGTGCCAACTTCTAATACCAATTTACTTTATTGCATCTATGCACTCAGTGAAGGCTTTTGCCGTGGCATAACAAACTTATGGATTGATGATGTAAGAATTGAAATAGATTATGCACAGGTTCTACATCGCACACCTATTCAAATTGGCTCAGGACAATTTGGCGGCACACTTGAAATAGAATTTGTAGATGGCAGAGGTGGAGTCACAGCATACGGCAGTGCCAATCAATTAAATGTAGGACCCAGCAGTCTTATTGCCAGAGATCTGTTACAAAACAAAAGTTATGATAGACTTTGTTATTTGGTTTGCAAATTTACATATACTGCACCAAGCCCATACAAAAACATTCCTAAAGTCAGTGTTGGACTTGAAGGAAGAAAAGTTGCTCCTTTAAGTTCTGGCTCATTATCAGCAACCCATACCACTAATCCTATTCTAATACTTTGGGATTTACTTTATAACACAACCTATGGCGCAGGCGTCAGTTATGACAAACAAGACTACACCAGTTTTAACACTGCCTCAGTGGCCTGTGCTTTGGCACTGACTGCAAGGGGTGCCAGCACTATTAAACAGTTTGAATGCAATTGGATCTGTGACACTGCTAATAATTTAATAGACAACATCAATTATCTACTTGACAGTTATAAAATTACATTAAGTTTGATTCAAGGAAAATACACAGTTAGTCTTGAAGCAAGTCCCAGTGACAGTGATGGCAGTGGAGGCGGATTAACATTTAATGCTGACAACATAGTCAGTGACATACAAATCCAATATCCTAACCTTGGCAACAAATTCAACAAAGTTATTGTAGACTTTCCAGACAGAGACAACTACTATCAAACAAGAACTCAAATTTGGCCTATAACCACTACCAATCCCTATTTGACAGAAGATGGCGACTTATTACTTGAACAGAGATTCAGTGCTGATACCATTACCAGTTTCTGGGGTGCCAGTGACATGGCACAGATGATATTGTTGCGTAGTAGAACACAAAAGATTTTTACATTCACTGCAGACAAAACTGCACATCGAGTACGTGTAGGTGATTATATTTTTATCAATACCACACTGCCTTTAATCTCCAATGAGAAAGTTATTGTATTATCAATGGCAATGAATGATGACTATACATTCAATCTTGAATGTGTTTCATACACAGCCACAAACTATCCGATAGGATTTACCAATGTACCAACAGGATCTATTGGTAGCACACAACAACCACCTGGCGGTGGAGGTGTTGTAACTCCTACTCCATTGCCTAATCCAAATCCACCTGTTATACCACCAGCCACTCAGACTTTTACATTGGCAGCAAATGGCAGCACGTTTAATGAAGGCAGTAGCATTACTTGGACATTGACCACAACCAGTGTCACCGATGGCACAGTAGTTCCTTGGGCTCTGGTAAGTGGAGGTAGTGGCAACTTAACAGCCGCAGATATATCACCTTCTGCCACTGTTGGCACATTGACAATTAACAGCAATACTGCTTCATATACAGTGACAGCATTAAGTGATGGTGTTAGTGAAGGCAGTGAAAGTTGGACATTTAAAATTGGAGATCCTACTAATGGTACCACAGTGGCTACCAGTAATGTGATTGTGCAAGATGTAACTGCAACACCTCCGCCTACACAATTTCTTTATACTTTTGCTGGTGCACCTTTTATGGACACGGTTAATACTACCGGTGTAAGAACTTCTAATGTCAATTGGTATATGGCTTTTACCAATAGTTTAAATGCTTATGATGCTACTGAAACAGCCAACAACGGTAATCAAGTAACTTGGACAGGAGGTCCGCCTACTGTGAGTTCAGCCTACACAAATAATTGTGTAAGAACAAGGTTAATGAAAATTCCTTTGAATCCAGCCACAAATACTGCCTACACAACTTTTGACATGGATATCTGTCTTATAGATAGACTCTTGGCCAACAAAGATGCAA
>Ga0114976_10001935_pt1 | contig 13035 bp, 14 predicted proteins | sample S_130805_EF_Meta_FD_87319 | JGI IMG/M metagenome (GOLD analysis project Ga0114976, IMG submission 87319) | Freshwater microbial communities from Lake Simoncouche, Canada to study carbon cycling - S_130805_EF_MetaG | ecosystem: Environmental > Aquatic > Freshwater > Lake | place: Lake...
TCAAAATTAAATCTTTCACCAATCATAACTTATATATTAAAAACTTATACTTTGACCCAATCTATAAATCCTCATGAAAAATTTACTTCTAACCGAAAGATGGCGGCCTAAAACTCTTGAAGAAACTATTCTTTTACCAAGAATTCGTAAACTTTTTGATAATGGCCTATCACAAAATGTGATATTTTATGGAGGTTTTGGTACCGGAAAAACCACTCTGGCTAGAATTTTAATTGGAAAATATTCAAAAGATAAACCATTTTTAGAATTAAATAGTTCATTCTATACATCAATTGATATATTGAGGAACAAAGTTGATGAATTCTGCTCAAAGGTTTACATGGGATTAGATTTAGATAGTGATTTATCCCAAGATAGTGTTAAATATGTTTTTCTTGATGAATTTGAGAGAACATCTTTACAATATCAAGATGCATTAAAAGCTTACATAGAAGAATATTCGAAGAAAAATGTTAGATTTATTTTAACAACTAACCACATAAACAAGGTCAGTCCAGGCATTAGGTCAAGATTGGTAGAAGTAAATTTTGATTGTCAAAATCATGAAGAGGAAAGATATCTAAAAACCGAAATTTATAAAAAGGTATTCAATCAAATATGTCCTAAAGAAAACTTTACTATTCCAAAGGACGTTTTGATAAAAATTATCAATAAAAAATTTCCCGATGTTAGATCCACACTCATAGAAGTGGATCAATTTAGATTAACTGGCGAAACAACTCAAACGAATTCTACAAATCATAAAGTAAAACAAGAACTTTACAATATAGTTTATAATAAAAATTCCAATTTTGAAGATATTTATACTTTTTTAATGGAAAATTTTGGACCAGAGAAAATTGATGAATTGTTTGAACTATTTGGAAAACCATTCATAGATCATTCTTTTACCGAAAGAAGGGAAAATATACAAAAGTTATTTCAAGTTGCATATATTGTATGTGAACATCAAAAACTTTTAGATTCCAATACAGACCCAATAATACTCGGTATGACAGTAATTGGTAAAATCAGAGACCTGTTCTAAGTAATTTAATATATAATCTATGGCAGCATATGATTATACCGATTTTTATATCATTGATTCAAGTTACAATAAATTCAATGACACTGAACTTATTGAAGATGATATAATCAAAATAATAATCCAAAAATATCAAGTTATAGTTTATACTACTAAAGGTGATGTTATGGGTGATACTAACTTAGGTTCAAACTTGTTGGAACTTTTGTATGAGACCAGACTTGCCGCTAAAGATGTTAAAGATTTAATAGAAGAGCAAATTTACAGTTATATTCCTGAGATTACACAAACACCATTTACTTTGACAGTTACTTTTCAACAAGACCCGGAAAATTATCAAGATATTATGTTTATTGAGTTTACAATTGATGAATTTAAGATTGTAAATCAAATTGGTAATTTCCTCTAAATATATAGAGTAGTATGAAATATATTACTTTTTTTGAAAACTTCAAAAGCCAATCTAAACAAATATTAATAATAGTAGATGTTCAAAAATCATTTAAGAAATTCTTTAATGATAAGTATGTAAACGCGTTGAAAGAATACTCAAATGAATTCGATCGAGTTTATCAAATATTTGACAACCACCATGAAGGTAAGTCAGTTGATAAAGAATATTTATATGATGAGGATCAAAATGTAGATAATACAGATGATTTGTATGATTTCCCAAATCAAAAAGAAATAATAGAAAAACGTTATAACTATGACGTGGATGCTGATTTTTATAAAAATATTTTAGACGAAGAGGTTTATGATAGAATAAAACAAAATGAAAAAAATCTAAAAAAAGGTCAAATATTCCCAACCAAAGAAGGTACCATTATAATTTATATTGGTAACAATCATAAATGGTTTCACGTTCCAAAGAAACTGTATGATTTATTCAAAGATTTAAAGAAAGCTCAAATAGACGATACAACAATAACAATCGTAGGTGGAGCAAATGGAGAATGTTTAGAGGACATAATTACAACCGCTCTCTCACTTGGTTTGAAAATAAACAAGAATTCAAATTATATTTACTCTGCCGAAAATTGTCCCATAAAATAAAAAAAACCCATCATTTGATGGGTTTTTAATTTATATTCGTATCTATTAAGGTAATTCTTCTTCAGTTCCTTCTTCTTCTTCCTCCTCTTCCTCTTCAGGAATTTGTGCTTGAGCTTGTCCCTGACCTGGTTGACCTTGTGCTTGTGGTTGAGCTTGTCCTTGACCTGGTTGACCTTGTGCTTGTGGTTGAGCTTGTCCTTGACCTGGTTGACCCTGTGCTTGTGGTTGAGCTTGTCCTTGAGGAGCAACCTCTTCAAAACCCTGAGGTTCTGTTTGTACTTGTGCTGCTTGTCCTTGAGCCTGAGCTTGTCCTTGAGATTGACCTTGTATTTGTGATCCACCCACCAATAAAGTAGCTGGAATAGTATCAACATTCATACCTGTCTCAACTACGTGTTTTACCAACTCTTCAACGATATCCATATCACTATAAAAGTCTCTTAAATTTTTCTGTGTATTATCACCAACTTTTTTAATGTAAGAATTTACCATAGATTTTTTAACATCTACAATAACCCTAACTTTATAATTATCATCAACTTGTAAAACAGATTCGTTTACTACTTTGGTTTCATTTTTCTTATTTTTGTAAGATTGAAATTTTCTAATATGATTCATTATTTTCTAATAATTTTTTATCTATGATTATATATTCAATTTAAAAATTGATTTTTTTTAATTTACCAGAACAGCTCCCAACAAAAATAGCGACAAAGCACCAAATCCAACAGTTCCACCAAGTAACCATTTTCTTTGTTTTTTTAACTCATCGATTATTAACAAATCGTTTTTTATTTTACCATCTTTAATTGAACCCTGTTCATCACATTTTTTCAAATCACTCTCTAAGTTTGTAACTTTATTCTCAATTGTTAATAAGGTTAAATCTTTTTCTTTTATAGATTTTTCATATTGCTCAATTAAAGATTTATCAACAAGTTGTTTTTGTTCATATTGGTTAACAATTACAAAATATTTTTTTACTAACGAATCACAGCCATGCCTCAAACCTTTCATCAAATCTAACATAACAGATTTGTTATAAATTTTTTGAGCCTGTTCAATTGTATAAATCACACCGATTGTATCACCAGATTGAATATAATATTTTGGAAACTTCTCCTGACCAAATAAATTGTTTATTTGGAAAATAAAGAAACAACATATAAAAAAATTCTTCATAGATTAATTTAATTTTTCGGCGGTTTTATCTGCTAACTGATTCTTAGGTAGAATTATTGGATTTCTCTCCAATTCCTCAATTTTCCTTTCTCTTTCTTTTAAAAATTCTTCCCAAGTTTTCAAATCATCTTTCAATCCTATAATTTGAATTTCCTTTTTTATTGAAATAGATTGTAAATATTTTATAGAATCCTTTCTTGACTCAGTAATTTTTTTCAAACTTTCTATCTTAGTATCTAAATTTTTTCTCTCAAGAGCAAGTGAGTCTCTTTGCGATTGAATTTTTGTAATTTGTTCGGTCTTGTTTTTGTTATCCTTTTCCAAATCACCTATCTTATTACTATTATTAAATGGGTTAAAATAAAGCCAAACACAAAATAAAATCAAAGCTATTATTATAACATTTCTTACATCAACATTATATGTTTTTGATTCCATTTTTTTATTTAAATTTTTTTTAATATCTTTGTATATATAATAAGAAACTTTCAATACCTTAAAAATATATAGATTCTATGCCAACAGTTACTAAATCAAAAACAAGTGCTCAAGTAGAAGAAATTCTCTCTAAACCACTTATTCTAATTCTACACAATGATGACTACAACACCTTTGAATGGGTTATTGAATGTCTTATAAAAATTTGTAAACATGAAACAAACCAAGCCTCACAATGTGCTCACATCGTACATTTCACTGGTAAATGTGACGTGAAAAGAGGAGACCATGAAACAATTATGATGATGTATAATAAATTGAAGGGTTGTGGACTTTCAGTTACAATCGAAACGGCCTAATTCCATTCTCTAAATTTTTCGTGTTAATTTCTTGGTAAGACTGATACATTCTTCGTTGACGACGAACATTTAATAATGCCCTATAATCAGTAACTTCCGTATAATCCACATTTCGTAAAAAAGAATTATATTCACTCAATCTATAAGCATCCAAAAGTTGTGGTGCGTAATCCTCAACCATTTCCTTCCAAGAGTGTTTTCCAAAAATACTACTAGCATTAACCAAAGTCATAACACAATCATCATTCCCAACATCAGCAGCATATCGAATGTTTCCTGATGGGGTTATGTGTTTCACAAAAGTTGTTATTTCTTTTATGGTATCTTCATTATTTAGAATGAAGTTTCTTTTATCCATACTTTCCTGATAATCTTTTACTAAGATATTTTTGTTTTCACCCACTTTCAAACCTATTTTCTCATCTACGGCATCAGCCCTATGTTTATATCTAAAGAAAATACTTGAACCATAATTATTATTACCCTCAAATATATTTGGTAAGTGTGCTAAAAACTCATTTCCATAATTATTTAATTCTAAAACTACCTTGAAATTCTCGTAGTCAAAATACTCAAACGCTAAACAGTAAAATAACTCAGCTAATTGTTTTACTGATACTATATTCGATCTAAATATTCCTATTTGTTCCAAACAAAAGAAATCTGATATGTTGTTGAAACCAAATTTATTCTGTTCAACAAATTCTGGTTTTTTTGGAGATATTTTAAAAATATTGATTATTGAATAATCTTGTCCCAATCCCTCTGAAATATCCACCGACATGATTCCTCTTATAGATTTTCTCATAATTGGACTGAATATATTATCATCATCAATCCATTTTAAACCCTCATATGAAAATCTTAACCTATTATCCAATTCTTCAATTTTTTCATGGACGTAATTTTTCTTATTATTGAGTAAATATTCTATTACATTCTCATCTAATAATGACCTTGTAGCATTGATAAATCTCAATCCATATTCTTGATTGAAAGCATCTTCACCACCAATATCCTTTATAGCTTCTTCTTTCCAAGTAGTCATTTCACATAGTTGCTGTATAGGAATTTCTAAACCCTCTTTGGTTTTATAGACAAATTGTTTTACCATTTTATCTGAACAATTTTCATTATTGTAAACGAAAATAACATCCTTCATGAGATCTGTATTAAATCTCATTTCAACTTTTGTTATACTCGTAAACTCATTTTCCACTTGAGAGAGTAATTCCTCTTTAGTTACTCCCTGTTCATACATTTTATGAGCATTCAATCTCATATGAGTTACAAATCTACCAGGCACTTGATACCAATAAACACGTTTTGCCCTATAGTTATTTTTCAATGGATCCCCATCAGGTCTTTCAGCATCTATTAATAGTTTATAAAATAGATTCATACCGTTTGGTGTAGATGTGATAACAATTTTAGAATTTTCAACTGCTGATACTACTGGATAAACCGCCGTATAATAAGGTTCAATAATATTGGATGGTATATGGGCAAACTCATCCAAATAAAGAAAGTCAATAGTAAAACCAATTGCTGGGGTTTTACTTCTAGCTGATGACTTAATTCTACAACCATTTTCAAATATTATAGTTCTTTGATTCCAGTTTTTTAAACCAACTTTTAAGAAAAAGGGTAGATTTGTATAAATCGATTTTATCTTATCAATAATTTCAATAGTTGTACTAGCTATATTTGCTACAATCATAATATTTTTATCATTATTGAATGTAACATAGTGAAGCATTGCAATAGCCGCATTGATTGTTTTACCAATCTGTCGACTACCCATTAACATACTGAATCTATTATTTGTATATAAATCCAAAATATCCTTTTGATAATCCCTCAATCTAATATTTTGAATTGAACCATCTTCGGTTTTAATCTTACAGTATTTTTCTGCAAAATAGTGTATGTCAAGTTTACATTTGATATACTCTTGGATTTCATCCTCGGTCATCCTAAATGTGATGCCTGACTTACGGAGTCCAACTTCACTAGAAAAATAAGGATTTTGAAACCTCTTGATTACTACACCATCATTTATTTTATTGGTGATTTCATCTACAACTTTACTAGTGAAAATAAACTTCCTCTCTTCATCTTGTTTTACTTGTGCCATACGAGGAATCTAAAATTTAGGATATATATACCAAAATTCTTTAACCCAATGTCGAAAAAAGAAGAAAAAATCCAGAATTTACAAGATGAGTTCTCAAGAATACAAGAAGAGAACAAGGATTTGGACGTTTCTAAATATCTCGCAAAGAGAGACGATCATCTACCAGATTTGGGAACAATTCAAATTTATGACTATGATTCAGACATCGAAGAAGCCCAACATCAAGCAAGTGAAGTCTTGGAATCAATGGTTGATTTGTATCTTGGGGATTATCCAGAACTTATAAAACACAAGTATGTTGATCAAAAAATGAGAGAAGATGCAAAGGTTTATGCTGATACACTCTTCCTTCAAAGAATGACTAAACGTAATTTCCTAACCCAACTTAAACAAGTTGATAATGGGGATAATTCTGCCAGAATGCATGAAGTAGTAAATCAATCAGTATCTCAAATAAGGGATAATATAAAGTTTTCACAAACCCAAAGAACAGAATTTGAGAAATTTTGGAAAGATATGAGAAAGGACCTTGGTTTAAATGAATTATCTGAGTCTATGGAGCAGAAGAATCAACCAATTGTTGATGAGACTGAAACAGGAAAGATCGTAGATTCAAGAAGTTTAAATGAAATGATTGATAAGGTCATTAAAGGAAAAGGTTAGAACTTTTGAAGGATTCAAATTTCTTGATTAAATAACTTGGTGTAAGTTCTATTTTCTGTGTTTTCATCGGATTAAATTCATTGTCTTGAATTTTATGAAAATATAAAACTGTATCCAATTCCTTTAAATCATCTTTAATAACATCTCTCAAACCTTTTTCTGTGTTAGAAACCATGAAGTTCAAGAGATTTTTGACAGTCGTGGTCAAATTTAATAATTTTGTTGATTTATCATAGAAATTTATAATATCATACTTTGTAATTTCCTCATCAATGAATTTATCTCCTTCACTTTTAAATCCTATAGCGTGTTGTAATGTTAATCTTATTTTCTTAAATTCTACCTCATCTGAGTTTTGGTTCATGAAATTGGTATTTAAATAATAAAAATTATTTACTTTTATGCCATTGTACGTTAACTCTTCCTCAATTTTTTTAATTATTTTTTCATAATTAAATTTGGATTGTTTTGAACAAATAATATAAATATCATCCATTTTATTTTTCAAATCGATTATAGGACTTAATTTCAAATTATATTCAGCATCATCAATTATATCTTTATTCAAAAACTCTTGTAAAGAAATTACCAAATTTGAAAAATTTATATTTCTCTTAGCTGATAGAATCTTCAAACGGTTCCAAAGTTCATCTGGTAGATAATAAGTTGAACCATTAAAATCTATTTTATTCCCCTTTTTAAAGTAAATACCATTTTGTATCATTTTAAACTCTGATACAGGCATCTTATAAATAGGAAGATTTGGTTGACTCTTATCAACAATCCAAGCTTGTTGATTAATATCAATTAAACAATTTAAATCAAAAAAATGTGCAATATTTGACATATTGAATTATATATTAAATTTGAACCCCAATTAATCAAATCAAATTTCTACTCAAACAAAATTCGTAGAAAACAGGCAAATTTAAAAATTTCATAAAACCACTTTTTATATCATTTAATGTTTTTGACTTTTTTATAATTATCAAAACGGTGACACCAAACTCCTCTTGGAATATTAAATCACATTCATTCCAAGGTCTTTTGTAAAAAGTGCGTTTATTCCATTCATCATCACCACCAGATAACCAATATAAACAATTTCTTGGGTCGGTGTGATCTATATCTAAATTTTTTGTTATATTTCTGCTCCACACACTTGAATCGGTAACCCCACATCTCATCATTAACGCAACAGCTTCACAAATATCAGTGGTACATATATCATTTACTTCAAAAAATAAGCAATTGTCAGCACCTTCACTTATTTTAACGGAATTATTCTTCAATAAGAAGTTAATTTCGTTTGTTTTGGTGAATCTTTTTTTTCCCATAACAAAAAATTATTTTTTATAACTTTTACTTTTTCAAACCGCCAATAAATTTGCCTTTAAAATTACCACCTTCAAAAATACCACTCTCAAAAGTGCCGTAAAAGTTTCCTGCTTTAAAAATACCATAATGCCATCTACCCGAATAAAAATCACCTCCCTTCCAAATCAAGGTTTTATTCTTAATTTCTATATCAGCATTTTCTATCTCGGAGTAAAGTAACCAATCAAAATCCTGTTGTTCGAGAACATCATCTATCCTTTGTTGGTTTGTGATTTTTTTATCACCCATGGTCAATTCTTTAAATCTCATAATTTAAAATCATAAGTATATATTCCAATTAATTTACTATTATAATTAATATCTCAAATATTTAATGAAAAATCAAGCTCTTCATTTTTAGAAAAATAATATATAAAAAAAAATTAAAATATTTCATGAAATTCCTAAAATATAGAAACGATTTCGTAAATGAAAATTCAAACTTATCCAAAGAAATCGAATCATCAGCATTAGTTAGAGAATATCTCGAAAATGACATAAGATTCGGCGATAGTTATTTTGGTAGATTGGTAAATTCATCTATACAAATGATAAGAACAACATTCAAAACTATTAGAATACCATTTCTATTAAAGAGTCTTGAAAACCAAATGCAAATTATGGTTGATAGAGCTAAGTTCGAACAAATCACTAAAGAATATCCTACATTATTTTTAAAAGCTAAACTTGAGGAAATCAAAACTTGTTGTACAAGCACACTAAAGGATGAGGAAAAATTAGAAATTTTAATTGGTTGGGATGGTACATTTGATCCATACAATCCATCTAAACCAACAGATGATATCAGTGGATATTATAAAAATAGAAGAATTGTTGTTCCTTGTTTGGTACAAGACAACTATAATGAAATATCTAAACCTGAAACCAGAGAAAGGTTGGAGAAAGCTTTTAATAGACAAATCATCAAAACTTATATAGACACAATTTCTAATTTTGCGGATGATTTGAGGAAATATGCCTATGAATTATCTCATCCAGGAGCACCTACCACACCATCCACCACTGGTCCAAAACCATTTAATACGAATCTTTTAGATGTTCTTAAAAATATAGTTCAGTTGAATTTAACAGAGAAGTTCAATAAGTTTAAATTTTTATCCTATGATAATTTTTTAAATGAAGATAATTTAAATAAAGACACACACAATCTAGAACAATTGCAAAAATTGGCCAATGTTTTGATTCCTAAAATTGAAAAAGAAACAGAAGAACAAATTAAAAACTCACAAGATTTCAAACAATTTTTACAAATCTTAGGGAATTTAGGTACGGAAGAATTGGACATACTCAAGAATAATGACTTGGTTAATGGTTTGCAAAGTTTGACAAAACAGAAAATTGCGGTTGGTGAAACAACTAAAGAACCAAAAAACGAACCCTACATGGATCCTAAACAAGTAGAACAAACACCCAAAGAAGATAAATCTATACAAACATCAACTGTAAAAGCTCAACCAGAACCAGAATCTAAACAAACACCCAAACCAATCCAAACCGAAAAAGAAGATATTGATATGGAAGAAGAGGCTGAAGATCCAAAAGAAGGAGAAACAACCGAGGTTAAGGGGGTAGGTGAGAATTTTAAATATGCAAGTTATATTCGTTTGGTTTTGGAAGAAATTGGAACTCCAGCAAGACCAAGATATACAATCGGATCCTCTGGTGCCATAACTCCATCAACTACAACAACTGGTGGGTCAACAACAACTGGTGGGTCAACAACATCTTCTTCTAGTACTACTACCGCAACCACACCAAAAAATGTGCAGACTATCTGGGAAAAGTTCTTTGATGAAGTAGATAAAGTTTTACCAGCCAAAATGACACAAGATGATATAGATAAATTAAAGAACTATACCACCGAGGATATTGATTTGGCTTATTCAATTACAAATAGTCCAGATCCACTCGTTAAAATTATTAAAATTTTTGAAACAGCAAACTCAATATTTACAACTCCAACCATCCCATCAGGAAGGGAAAATGGAGAAGTTTGGCCAATCACCTTTCGTAGATTCACCTATGTGGGTAGTGCAAGTCCAGGTACCGCAAAAACACCAGGATATGGTCCTTGGGTACATAAACCATTATTCAAACAATGGAAATCTGGTGTTTTAAGTATAATGTTAAAACCAGAATATAAGGAAATTTTCAAAAATATAAAACCTTTAGTAGAACAGTATAATAAAAATACTGAAAAATTTGAAAAAATTAATGAGCAAGATACCGATAAGACAAAAAGTTCAGAAAATATAACAGGATTTTTCTTAGATATTTTAAAAGTCAAAAATCAAGGAGATTTTGATAATTTTGTATCAAGTGCTATAGAGAAATTTTTTGGAATAAAGATTGATCCAAATAAATTAAGAGGTTCGAGATCTACAGATTCTCAACAAATTCCAACAGATGAGAAAGATATTGACTCTAACACATTTGTATGGGAACCATTCAAACAAAATAAATTTGACAGGAATAATGAGAATCAGTATTTCGCTTTACCAATTGTGGATTTAAGAGCTGATGTTTCAAAGAGGAATCATCAAGTAATCTTCTTAAGAGTTTTAAAAGTGAATGGTGATAAAGTAGAAGTTAAGTTTACTTATGATAATCAAGGTGAGGTAGATGTTATAATGGAAAATCTTGGATTAAAGGATGCTAAGAAAGTAAGTTGGTCTTGTGATAGTAAATCATACAAATCCACAAGATATGTTTACTACGGTGTAATGAAAAACGACTTAAGTAGTGGTATTCAAATGTGTTACACAAACGTATCAGGAAGTATTGGAGCCAGTTATGCAGCTGAAAATATCTACGGCGAACCCCCATCAAAAGGAGGTGTGATCTTCAGGTTTAGTAATAGTAAAATAAAACTTGATTCTGGTCAAAATACAAATTTATATCTAGCAAAACTGATTTATTTTGATGATAATAAAAAGAAACAAGAAGTGAAGAAAGACTCAAATATATCATTAAACAGAGAACAAAGTGTCGATAAACTCAAATCATTGCCTGTTAGGGGTTCGAGTGATAAACTATATGATGAATTGATAAAAAAGGGGAAAGAAAGATACAACTGGTAAATTAAATAAAACCCGATCACATCGGGTTTTATTATTTTTAGTTAATTCTAAATGGGATATATACATTATGAGATATTTGAGTCTTTATGAAAAATTCATCACAGAACAAACTATAGTTCCAGATAAGGCAGATCCAGAAATGACTGTTTCCAAAAAGAACACAGCAAACCAATATACTGATTGGCTGAATGAATTTAATCAACAAAAAAATCAAATAGCTGCCATCTTTGCTGATAAATCACTCGATGATAAAAAAAGGAAAGAAAGATTAAAGCCCTTTTTACAGGATGAGAATCCAAAAGAAATGGTTTTCAAAAACGACTTATTGAAGATTTGGTCCGATGTTTGCAATCTAAACAGGAAAATAACAGATCTGGATACAAACATTGAAAAGAAGAAGGTGGAAATGGATACTGAACAAAAGAATGCACCAGCGCAAGACGCTGATGGTGCTAAAAGGGTTCAGCAAAATGTTGATCTTATCAAACAAATGATTTCGAATTTTGAACTGGATAGACAAGGTTTAGAACAAGAAATTTTGAAAAAGGAAAAGGAAAAAGATTTAAAAATCAAACAATATCAAACAGAATTTAAGAAGTTGAAACAAGAAATAAATTTGAATAAATAATCCAAATTGGGAAAAATATAATTTTTTCTTTTAATATATACTTTTAAATATAAAAAATATCGAACTAATATGGCAATTCAAATCGGTAAATACAAAAGACCAGGTATCTTTGTAGAAGAATTCGATGCATCGGTAATCACCTCACCTGCGGTGACTGGTGGTTTAGTATCTTTAGTTTTGGGATTTTCCAGAAAAGGACCTGTAAATACACCAGTATTATTACAGAATACTACAGATTTAGAAACAATCTTTGGTAGTCTTGATAGAAATCTTGAAAGAAAAGGATCCTTTTTTCATAGGACAATCTCTAAATTATTAGAATCAAATCCTGTATACGCAATCAATTTGATGTTAACATCTGATACATTGGATCAAATTGAATATAAATCAATCTCAACAAGATCTGATGCTTCAAATGATACTACAAGACTTGGACCATATAGAAGATTTTTCAACACTACTGGTTTCTGGAAGCGCGATACTGAAACATTCAATAACTTAGTTAAAGATGATATTGGAGCTGCGTCTCGTTTATTATCATTTACCAATTTATCTGATAGATTCATCACAGTATTCTCATTCAAAGCATCAAATACTTTTGGGTATGATAGGTCTCTTTTGGAAGCATATGGTACGGCTGAAAAAGTACCTCTTTATCTTAATCCTATGGATTATGCATCCGATTACTTAGTCGATCTTTTAGTTGTGACTGGAGATTGGACTAATTATGCTGAACTAGCTGTCGATACAAAATGGTCTCAGTATTTCACACCTGATGGTTTGAGAAAAGATAAAGTTCGTGAATTTGCTAGTGATAGAAACATCACTTTATTAAATTTTTATGAAGGTATTTCATTGATTCCTTATTTCAAGGATAACAATGGTAGAAATATCTTTATTGAAAATATTGTAAATAACGATACTGATTTCACAGGGCTTTTCTGTACTTTTGATGTTGATAAGTTAGAAGGTGATTTTCCTAATGGGATGGTAGATCTTACTGGTAACAATCTTGTTGTTAATAATTCATTAGTTGATACTGAACAAGA
>Ga0114976_10001938_pt1 | contig 13025 bp, 19 predicted proteins | sample S_130805_EF_Meta_FD_87319 | JGI IMG/M metagenome (GOLD analysis project Ga0114976, IMG submission 87319) | Freshwater microbial communities from Lake Simoncouche, Canada to study carbon cycling - S_130805_EF_MetaG | ecosystem: Environmental > Aquatic > Freshwater > Lake | place: Lake...
ATGACCATTCATATAACATAAAGGGGATTATAGTTCATAATTCTCTTTGTACTACTCGGGTTAAAACAGGATTCGGAGTACCCAATGTAACTTGCCTCCAAGAGATAGTTGCTGTAGCTAAAGCTCCTGTTATGGCTGATGGTGGTATTAGATCTAGCGGAGACATTTCAAAAGCTTTGGCTTTAGGTGCTTCTTGCGTTATGATAGGATCTTTGATAGCAGGAACAGAAGAAAGTCCAGGCAGCATAATTGAAACCGGTCAAGGTCTATACAAAAGATACAGAGGAGCTGCTTCTTTAGAAACCAAAATGACCCATGGACAAGAAGCAAGAAATGTCGAGGGAGAGAGTACAATGATTCCGTATAAGGGGGGAGTTAAATATATTATAGAAGGACTTCTAGATGGGGTTCGTAGTTCTTTCTCATATGCCGGTGCAAATTCTATAAACGAGTTCAATCCAGATATAGTTAGAATTACGGCAGCGGGACAACAAGAAGCTAAACCTCATTTATTAAAATAATAACAATTAATTTATGGAAAGAACAATATTAACATTATTAGCAGTTTTAGTCATTGCAATATCCAGTTTTGGATTATGGTTTTATATAAAACTAGATAAGATAGAAAAGGATATTGATGATTTTTTAAATAGATAAAATATGACAATAGCAATAATTGCGCACGATAACAAGAAGGCAGATATGGTTGCTTTTGTTCTGAAAAGAATTGATTTCTTTAAAAGAAAGGATATAAAGATCATATCAACAGGAACTACCGGAACCCATATGTTGCATGCGGGTATAGAAAATGTAGAATGCCTGAAGTCAGGACCACACGGAGGTGATGCACAGATTGCGTCGAGATTGGTTGAAGGTAAAGTTGATGCCATACTTTTCTTTATTGATCCTATGTTTTCCCACCCTCACGAAGTTGATATCCATATGCTAATGAGGCTTTGTAATGTTTATGATGTTCCATTAGCAACAAACTATTCAACTGCCAAATATTTAATTAAAGGATTTAAATATGAACAGGCAAAAATTAAATAAATTATCATCAGACCAGCTTACAGTAGTAATACCTAGTAAGAATGAGGGAACCGGTTTGTTGGAGGTATTGGATCTAATAATAAAGCAAGAGCACAGTTTCAAAATTATTATTGCAGACTCATCAGATGACAAATACAGCAGATCACTATTAGAAGATTTCATAAATAAATATCACCAAAAAGATATACAAATAGTGGAGGGTGGATTACCGTCAGTTGCACGTAACAGAGGAGCATCTGAAGTAAAGACCCCCTATGTCCTGTTTTTAGATGCTGATATATACATAAAAGACAAATACCTTATAGGCAATTGTCTTAAAATAGCCACAGATGGTGATCATGATTTAGTAACTTGTAAGTTTAGATCACACGATGGAAAATATAAATGGGTTTGGGGAATATTTGATATTGCTCAGTGGATTAGCTCTAAAACCAAGCCTTTTGCAGTTGGTGGCTTTATGTTATTCAAAACAAGCACATTTAATAAACTAGGAGGATTTAACAATGAGGATAAAATTGCAGAAGACTACCACCTCAGCTCTAAGATACATCCAAAAAAATTTAGAGTGGCGAATTTTTTTATTTACACTCCTTCTCGAAGATTTAAGAAAAAGGGTGTTTGGTATATGATTAAATTATTGTTAAATTGCTGGTGGAATAGAAACAACGAATCATTCTATAAAAAAGATCATAATTACTGGACATGAAAAAGATTAACCTATTTTATAAATTCGAAACATTGGTGATTGGCACAATAATTGCTTTACTAATTTTAATTGAAATAGCTGTACATATATGAAATACAAAGCTATAATACTTTCAGATCTTCACCTCGGGACAAAGGACAGCAAAGCTAAAGACTTTATCGAGTTTCTTGAAAATCATCCAACTGATCTATTAATATTGAACGGGGATATAATCGATGGCTGGGCACTTAACAGAGGTGCTAAGTGGAAGAAGCATCACATGAAAGCTTTATCAAAGATATTAAAGATCTCAAATAAAACTAAGGTGATTTGGATAAGAGGTAATCATGATGAATTTTTGGTTGAATTGATTGGTTCACATTTTGGGAATATCTCTGTCAGGGAAGACTACGTTTTAGAAGTTGGAAGTAAAAAATATTACATATTTCATGGCGATGTAATAGATGTATTTATTACAAAGTATAAATGGATAGCCAAGATAGGATCAATCGGTTACGACTTTGCATTATGGTTAAACAGATGGTATAACAGATACAGAGCCTGGAAAAAACTACCCTATCAATCAATATCACAGAAAATTAAAGCAAGCGTGAAGCAAGCAACCAATTACATTAACGATTTTGAGAGTGCGGCTATCAAGATGGCTCACAAACATGATTGTAGTGGAGTAATGTGCGGGCATATTCATCAGCCTTCTGACACAATTATACAAGGGGATCACTACTTAAATTCAGGGGATTGGGTAGAAAATAGAACAGCTATTTTAATAGATAAACACGATAACATAAAAGTTTACAATCACATCTAATGTCAAAGAGAAAAGTAAAATATCACAAAATAATTAAGGAGTGGAATGAAGCAAGTAAGATCGAAGTGTGGCAGGGTATAAGAGACAACTTCGTATATGGATTCTTGGCTGCAATGTTGATTGTTGCAACAACATTAAGAAACGATTTAATCGTACTAACTAGCTTTATAATGTACTACTACTTTGTTGGTAGAATAATTAATAGACCTAAATACGTAACAGATTTAGGTAAACTTGTGGTTTTTCCAATTCCTTCAGCTTTAGGAGCATTTACTGGGTACAAGTTAGGTTATATACTTTTGACAGTAATACATAATGTCCAAAAATAATATTTCCCAAAATGAGCCGCCACCACAACCATCCACACAAACAGAAAATCCTCTTCATTCTAAAAAAGAAGAAACTCTACGACGATCCAAGCTACACTAAAACTATTCACTCAGGTTTATTTAACAGTGCAAGATTTGTGAGCCAAATGCTAAACGAAAATGGAATAGAATCACATTGCGTTCAAGTTAGAGATAATAATGATATTGATAGGGAGGTAACTAAATATAAACCAACCACAGTAGTTATAGAAGCTTTATGGGTAGTTCCTGAAAAATTTGAGGTTCTACACAAGCTACATCCTAAGGTTAAGTGGATAGTTAGATTACATTCGGAAATCCCTTTTATAGCAAATGAGGGCATGGCTATGGAATGGATTTTTGGCTATGATAGATTAGATCCAAAAATAAATATTCACATCGCACCAAATACTCTTAAAATGGTTTGGGATTTGGATAAAGTAGGGATAAAAAAATTAATCTACTTACCTAATTATTATCCAGCTGTAAAAAAAGTAAAAACACACAATCACCATAAAGATCATGTGGACATAGGATGCTTTGGTGCTATTAGACCAATGAAGAACCAGTTAATTCAAGCTGTGGCTTCCATTGAATTTGGTAACTCAATAGGTAAACCTGTTCATTTCCATTTAAATACCGAAAGAATAGAGAAGGGAGAAACTGTGATTAAAAACATAAGAGCACTTTTTGAAAATCAAAAAATCCATAAATTAATAGAGCACCCATGGTATACCCACCAGGATTTTATTAAAGTGATCTCACATATGGACTTAGGACTACAGGTTTCTTTTAACGAAACATTTAATATAGTTGCTGCAGATTTTGTTTCTGAAGACGTTCCTTTAATAGGATCTAATGAAATAAATTGGCTAAGCTTCATCTATAAAGCCAGTCCTACTGCATCAGATCAGATTGTTAATAGAATGAAGATAGCATACAAGTTCAGAAAATTTAATCTTCAGAATCTAAATAAAATAAATTTGAAGAAGGTGTCTAAGGAATCCAAAGAGATTTGGTGTTCATATTTTAAAACTAAAAAACATTAAAATGGAAGCTTTATACGATTACATTTTTTGGTACAATCACATGGAACAAACATGGTATGCCATAGAGAGAGGAACCCAATTGGAATTCTTTAATGGTAATAGAGAAAATTCTAAATACTATAAATCAAACGAGCATTCAACTTTAGTTGAAATCATCACTAAGCCCCTTCTTATGAAGAGACTCGGGGAAAAGTAAATATATAGAAGAAACCCTAGAATGATTAAAACATTTAAAGATTTTTTGAATGAAGCCAAAAAAAATCCAGAAACTTTTTCTGGGTATAATGGTAGGTATATCTTTAACGTAGATAAGGCCTATACTTTAGTAGATCTAAAACAGGTTAATCCTATAGTCAAAAAATACAGTCCTTTCTTTTTAAATCAATATTCCCGTGAGGAGTTTTCTTTTGTGGATCCTGATAAAATGGGGAAGCTAAGAGGCAATTTGGATTACGCCAAACCTCTAGGCTTGCTAGTTAAATTTAAAAATCCAGAAGACTCTGAATCAAGCGGTGAGTGGCTTTTGATAGACGGGAATCATAGAGTTAGAGTAGCGGCAGAAGAAGGTAAATCTGGTGACTTAATAGTAATTGAAAATCCGAAAGATGTTGATAAATTCATGAAGGTAAACAAAAAAATACCTCATGAAATGTTTCCTGATTATTAATAAGAGTTTCTATCAGGAAACAAAGGATCAGGACTTACGTTCTGATCTTTTTTATTTTGTAGATAATCCATACCTGATTGCCCTATCCAACCCAGCATATCAAAATCATTCCCAGTTTTAGCCTGCTTAATTGATTCTGGGGTTATATGTGGATTTAGAGCTTCAAGTCTTTTGGAGATTTGATCTAAATATTCTTTACTTGGCTGCATATTCTATATACCCAGAAACAAATCATAAGATAAATTGTAATATAAACATGGAATATAAAAAATTTGCAGAGATGATCAATCATCTAAAAAATCAAGAAGCCAAGGTTTCTAAAGCTTATGCTCTTAAGGTGGATTTAATTGACTTTAATGATGATCTTAACAATGTTATAGAGATATTGCTTGAGGAGGCTTACGGAAAGGAAGGAGCAGATTGGATAAGTTGGTTTAGATTCGAATCTGAATATGGCAAAAAGGACTATAGCTCCATTCCAACATATAAAACGGGCAAAGCAGGTAAAATGGTCAAAGTCCCGGATTCTGAGAAAAGTAAATACGGGGCTCACGATGAAAATGGTAAGCCTATCTGCTATTCCATTAAATCGACATGGAAATATGTCGAAGAAAAATACGGCAGGTCAAGTAAAAAAATCTAGGTTTGAATATATACCTTGCAATGAAACTACACAGCTTTGAATCTTTTAATGCTCTTTTTGAATCCAGCACAACTGAGCCTAATATCATAATAGGTGATTCTGGAACACCTCTATTGGTGGCTAGAATGAAAAATATTAGAATTCTAGGTAAAGTGGGATCCGAAGTGAACCTATGGAAAGGTGGAATGGGTGTTAAGTGGCTAAAAGGAGCTCTTGATATGTACGGGGTAAGTCCTAATGTTAAAAATGTTGTAATAAACATAGGAACTAATGGAGGATTTAATGTTAGAGATGATATAAAGGGACTTTTTACAAGTTTAAGAAGAGTTTTCCCGTCTGCTAGATTTATAGCTATCCAGGGATCTTGGGGCTGGGGTGGAAACAAAAACGTAACCGAAGATCAAGTTAGAAGATACTACCAGAAATTTTCAGATGAGGGTGCAATAGTAGTAAATCCGCCAATAGGATATGTTTCTACCGACAGAGGGGCACACTCACATTTACCGACACACGATGCAATAGGAAAGGCTGTTGACTCTTTAATTATTAACCAGCCAATAAAAACTAGTATTATATCAAACTATATAAATCCCAACCAGCAAGAAACCCAAGCACAAACAGATCCAAATCAGGCACCACTTGACATAGAGGATTTCCAGAATTGGCTGGATGCGAATAAACAGGGATGGGCTTGGGGATATGCAGGAGGCGTGGTCAATCGCTCTGGTGGATATGGTAAATTTGGACCAAGAACAACAAAGGCTTGGGGTGAACACAAGGATGAATATCTAGATTATCTTAAAAATAAGGATCAATCAAAACCTGATGTACCCAAACCAATCAAAAAATCTATAATAGATACACCACATCAGATAGGTCAATATGGTAAGCTTAGTGTAGCTTCAGATCCAAGTTCTCCCGCTGTTTTTGTATTTGGCGGAACTAATGTGCTAGGGAAAGAGAGCGGGGTTTACATGTACGATTACTTTAATAATCTCGAAAATAGATATAGCTTATTCGTAGCTAAAAATCCAAAAGTACCTGGCAACGAATCTTATAATTCTGCAATAAATGGGATCACCTCTAAGGGAGGTGATCCAGATAAAAAAATACTCTATCTTTTTTCTGGTGGATATCTTCCTGGAATATCAATCCTAAAAAATGATGGAGCTGATAAATTTGATAAAATTTATTTAGTTGACATCTGGATGGGTAATTATAATTCTTCTAATTTTTACAAAGCACTAGCAAATAAATATCCAAGTAAGATAGAATATTATTACACATTAGGGGGCTCGGTTAATCCAGAGGCTGCAAAACACATAGCTAAAAGGGTTTCTTTTTCTAAAATGATAACCAATGCCAATGGACAATTAAATACCCATATGGCAACAAACTTAGAAGCTGTTAAATCTTTAGATAGTCATATCTAATTTAAAATATTCCAAAATTATCTAAAACAAAATAAATCAAATGAGCAAAATTCAAGTATTAGATTTTTATGCAGAATGGTGTGGACCTTGTAGAGCTATGGGTCCAGCTATTGATTCTTTAATGTTGGAACACAACGTAGAAGGATCTGAAATAGAGATTAAAAAGGTTAATGTTGATAAGGAACCAGTACTCACAGAGAAATACGGGATTAGAAGTATTCCAGTTCTTGTTTTTCTAAAAGATGGTGAGGAGTTTACAAGAACCGTTGGAGCACAATCTAAAGATAAAATAGTAACAAAGATCAATGAAGCTTTAGCAGCTTAATTTTCTATTTCCTCTACATTCAAAATGTTTATCAGAGAAGGGTCAAAAACAGCTATGTTTTCTTGACCCTTTTCTATTGTTACTATAGAATCATAACCCATGGATCTGATTGCATCTATAACTGGTTGACTCTCAATTATTCTCCATGAACCATTTTCAAGTCTCCATAGAAGATACTCTACGGATTGCTCAGCGTTAGGATTCTCTATAGATTCTCCATTCAGTATTATGAAGCGGGAATAGAATTTTGCACCTGTGTGTTTATCCTCATATTTTTTTTCAATAAGATCTCTAAGTACAGGTATTAGCTTCTCTCTTTCAGATTTATCTGATGCGTTAAATGGATTTTTATTATTAAGATTTACACTATAGAGATAAGTTTTATCAGTTCCCCTATCAGAAGCAAATTGCATAGCAAAAGGTTTACTTTCAGTAAAGTAAATTGTCCCCGCATAGTTGCTTACACTCTTATCAAAGGTGTCAAACTTCTTAGCACTTCCATGGTAATAAACTTTATTAAAATTTTCGAAAAGTTTAAGATATCTCATAACTGATCTTTTTTTGTTCAACAACATTCATTGTTTCACCGTTTCTATCAATATAGATATACTCGCAAGATATCAACTCAAATTCATTGATGTGCTCAAGAACTTCGTCTGCAGAAAAGCGTGTGCAAGAGTAAATATCGAACTGAAACATAGGAGGTTCGCTTCTATCCCAGACGTGGATAGCTGCATGTGATGTTGCAAGGGTTACTGTTCCTGTTATTCCCTCATTTCCTGGCTCGTCAACATAAACAGAGGTTGGACCAGATACAACCACCATTCTTACCTTTTCAACTAGTCTTTTCAGCCAGTCATTTAGGTACTCCTCTTTTCTTGGAGGATTTTTTACATATCCCTTAACAATGAGATGAAGGTGATTTGGTACAAACGGTTCTTTCATTATGTCTATTTTTTAAGCTATATATTAATTAGGGACTACCAAAAACAACTTTTATGGTGGTGATATATAAAAGAAAAAATAGGCATGGAATTTAATAACTTCGATAGGTTTAGCGATTATAGTGGAATTAATAAGCCTGGGGTTTTCTCCGGTGATGATGAAAAATACACAGCAAGCTATAGCTTAATCGAATTTAAAAACGGGATTAAACAGGAACTCTATGAATCAGAAGGATATGTTGACGAGGAGTTGATCGAAGAAGCCTATTTGTATTACGAGATGGCAGCTTTTGCAGAATCTAAAGAAAGCTGGACTTCTGATAATGAAAATATCATGTCATTGGATGCAGGTGAAAATGTAATTTTAATAAGAAACAATGAGGCATATGTTATCTCAAAAAACACATTTAATTCAGTTAATGAAGATTGGTCATTCGCTAGTGCAGAAAATGCATGGAATAAATTGAAAGCAAAAACTTCTTCGTCGATTAATTCTATGTCAGCAGGGGCAAAAAAAGCTTGGACCGGATTAACTGACGGAGCAAAAAAAGCTTGGGAATTTGTTAAAACTGTACCTTCAGTGGTTACAAAGATAGTAAAGGAAATGGATTGGAAAGAATGGACCTCACTAACCCTTGGTGTTATATCTGCATTATGTGGACTTGTTGGAACGGGAGTTCCAGGGATTACTATATTAGGAGGGGTATCTCTGGGTCTTTTGGGTGCTATGGATATCTGGGAAGGTTGGGAAAAATATCATGAAGCTGAAAAGAAGCTTGAAAAAATAGATCTTTCGAATCTTGGAAAAAACAGTGCAATTATAACCTCGGCTTTACCCCAAATTGCAACCGGAACTATCCTATTATCTTTAGGAATTAAAGACGTACTTGAAGGATCAACAACAGCTCTGGTTAATCCTTCTGCCGGATCTGTTGCATTGGCGGTTAAGACCTCTGCAATAAAAGCATCTAAGACTACAATTTCTTCAATGGGTCACAATATGAATCATATGGCATCAGGGTATATTAAAAAATCAATTGAAAAAATCACGAAGAATCCTAAATTGGCATCAAAGATACCAGGTTCTGCTGGTAAGATTGCGGTTATGGTTATGGGTAATGTTGTGATTGGGAAATGCTTAGACTGGCTATTTAAGGGCATCATGAAGGCAGCAAAACTTTTAACCTCCGCTTTTAATTTTCTTCTAGATATACCAGCAAAGATTTCTCAGGGAATAGAAACATTCAGAAGCAAAGCAACATCTTCTATAGGTAAAATAGTAGGTAGTGGTCTTGGGAATTTGGTTAAACCCCTAACCGACTCTGCGGCTAAAATGATTAACAAATACATCAAGCCCATATTAGATGGTGTAAAAAAATGGATAGATCGCCAAATATTATCTTATGATATTTGTCAATCAGTATTAAAAGAAGAGGAGAAAAAACAAGGAATGAAAAAAATACCAGTTGCTAAGATTCCTGCAACCAAGGGTAAGCCTATTATAAACACAAAGAAGGAACCTCAGAAAGCGAGCTCTAAAGATCTTGGTCTTGTTAAAAAAATGAAGAGCCTTAAAGAAAGCCAAGCAGTTTACAACTTTGATCAATTTTTAAGATTTGGATAAATTAATAGATTCGTATAAAAAAAGCCTAGAATTTCTAGGCTTTTATTTTGTCTTTATTTTTTAAGACGACTTAATATCTCATGGTTTTTTTTAATCCTTTTAATATTTTTAGCTTGGTTTGTCTTGTTCTTACTTGGTTTTTCTTGATTGTTACTTGGCTTTGACATGTTTGTTTTGGTTATTTTTATTATATCTTGTGATTGTCTAAAAAAATTTACATATGAAAAAGTTTAGAGGATGTGGATATATACAGTATGTATTACGTATATGAGCATTATAAGAAAGGAACTGAAGAAGTATTTTATGTAGGCATAGGAAATAATATTGGTAAGCAACAATATTCTAGATCGAAGAGTAAAATCAAAAGAAATCCACACTGGAGAAATATTAACAATAAGTATGGATTCGATTTTAAAATAGTTTTTGAATCTGATTCTAGGGGAGATGTCTGTAATAAAGAAATAGAACTTATTTCAAAGTATGGAAGGATGGATTTAGGCACAGGTACATTGGCTAATATGACTACAGGAGGAGAAAAAACATTTGAAATGTCGCAAGAATCCATTTTTTCAGGAGTTAAAAAAAGAATGGAGAATGGAACATACAATAAATGCGCTGAGATAGCACGTCAAAGAATGCTAAACTTTAACCCATGGAAAGGAAGAACACATGATGGGTTTAATAAGAAGAAAATATATCAATATAATGCAGAAAGTGGTGATTTTATAGATGAGTATAAATCAATAAGGTATGCAACAGAAAAATTAAAATTTAGTTCTGAGAAGATAATAGGAAAATGCTTAAGTGGCGAGAACCAAACAGGTGGTGGATACGTTTGGTTTTATGAATATAAAGGGGAAAGAATAAAAAGAGTTAGAAGAGGAATATCAAAGAATCAGCTTAAACCCATTATTGAATTAGATATTGAGGGTAATGTTATAAATGAATGGGAATGCATATCAGATGCTGCTTCCTGCTTGGGAGTTACTAGCTCAGCAATTGGAAATGGAATAAAAAATAACAGAAGAGTAAAAAATAGAATACTCATAAAAAAGTGAGGCAAATTAAATAAATTTACCTCACTCCTCCCCAATACTACTTAAGCAAATCGTAAAAATGAGCAAATTCTTTTAATCTTTCACTTAATCCTATTGTACCTCCGTTAACTCTTTTACTAACTTCAGTAACAACCGAATCTGTTGCACCTTTATCGCATATTGCCCAAAGCCCGTTTTTCTGAAAAAAGAAAGCTGCAGATGCTAAAGCATATTTAGTTTCTAACAGTTCAGGATTTGCTAAAATATTTTCTTCTACTATTTTATCAAAATCTGAATAATTCGATTTTCCTGTAGTTTGTAAATACCCACGCCCTTTATATTTCCATCCATCTCCTGAAGCCTCGCCCCCGTTTCCCATTCTAGAAGAATAAACTTTATTTGCAATTTTCTCTGGATTTCTTGCATATGATTCGTTCAAGTTACCTGGAAAATACTTAGGAAATATTTTTTTAAGGCCATCAGCTGAATAATTTAAATTTTCACTAGCTGCCTTAAAATGACCAGATTCATGGGATGCCTGAGCTAATAGGTGGGCAAGTCTCAAAGGAGTTGTAATACCAAACTTAGCAGCTGTGTCTGGAATTTGCGCAATAACAGAATCAGGGATATGTCCTTTTAGAGCTTCTAATTTGAAAGAGCTAGGTGGAATTGGTGTTTTAGATTCAGTAACAGGAGCTGCAGAGTTTATTCCCATTTTAGCCCATGTTGCTGGTCCTACTATACCATCTGCAGTAAGTCCATTTGCAGATTGCCATGCTTTAACCGCTTTATCAGTTCCTGGGCCAAAATCTCCATCGGCGGTAAGCCCCAATTTGGCTTGGAGTTTCTTAACATCCTCCCCTTTAGATCCAATTTTAAGATTCATATTGTTTTTGGTTTTTCGTTTATATATCTCTAAGATAGATAAAATGGGGTGAAATCTTTTTCACAAAGGGGTATACAATGTGCTCCGACATAATGTTTGTGTTGGTATTAGATAACTTAAAAAAATTAATTAATTATGATTTCTAAAATTATCTTATGTTTATTTGCAATTCCAGCAATCTTAATTCCAAAACTAATTAGTGAGGAATCACCTAAACAAGAAATAGGGTATGAATCACTATATGAAGAAATAGTTAATCAGGGGATAGAATACCCAGAGATCGTTTGGGCACAAGCTGTTCTAGAATCTGGCAATTTTAAAAGCGATGTTTTTCGGGGTAATAATAACCTTTTTGGTATGAAACTTCCGTCCAGAAGATCCACTGTAGCTTGCGGATCAAAGAACGGGTATGCAACTTACAATGATTGGCAAGAATCAATCAGAGACTATAAGCTTTATCAAGAATACTATTTTAAAAATCGTAAGATCAGTAAAGCATCCTATTATTCACATTTAAATAGAGTTTATTGTGAGATAGGATCCCAGTATTCAGAAAGAGTTAAGGAGATCATTTCTAAAATGTACGATCCCAAATTTCAAACACCAGATTATTTAAAAGATGGAGTTTTTGGTAATTATGGTGAAACCGATTTAATATACAAAAATGAAAAATAAACTCGTAGAGTACGAGATTAAGGAAACTATACCTGGAATATTTATGGTAATAGTTCCTGACGATTATCAAAGAGCTATGTTATTCTTGAGATGTCAAGAACATTACGAATCACATTTTCCTGAATTTAGAGGAAAACATTTCGACATATTTGAATATATGGAAATATACAGAAAGTGGAAGGAAGTTGATGTCTTTACATACACTATTGACTGGAGTGGGTATAATGTGCCAGGCCATATTGTTGAGAACTGTATAGACCATGTTTTAGACGCTCGTAACGGTCTTTTACCTACCCAGTATGACTATATCATGAATTCCGTAATGGATCAGATAAAAGGCAAAATACGCAAGAATAAGAGGTGGTATTTAATAGGTATAGATAAGGAAGGCGGAAATGTAATGGTTCATGAAATTTGTCATGGTCTATTCTATGTTGATTCTGAATATAATAAGACCGTTAGCTCTATGGTAAATGAGATTCCTGATAAAATAAAGGATAATATCAGTAGCATTCTTCTAAAAATGGGATATTGTGAAGATGTTATCGTGGACGAGATCCAAGCTTACCTTTCAACTGGTTTAATAAAGGAGATGAACAAGATAAGAGGAATTAAAAAATATCATAAAGAATTTAGAGAACATCTTAAAGGATATCTAAAACAAAGACCCATAAAAAAAGCATAGTTAAACTATGCTTTTTATTTGTTATCTAGTATTTTAAATTAAGCCATACCGCCTTTGGTTGTTGGGGTAGAAGCAGGTTTACCACCTTTCTTACCACCTTTCATACCACCTTTCATACCACCTTTCATACCACCTTTCATACCACC
>Ga0114976_10001940_pt1 | contig 13020 bp, 12 predicted proteins | sample S_130805_EF_Meta_FD_87319 | JGI IMG/M metagenome (GOLD analysis project Ga0114976, IMG submission 87319) | Freshwater microbial communities from Lake Simoncouche, Canada to study carbon cycling - S_130805_EF_MetaG | ecosystem: Environmental > Aquatic > Freshwater > Lake | place: Lake...
CAGACAAAGCGCCGGCGCAGTCATGCAAAAATATAGGCGCCTCATTTGCTCGTTACCTCTCCGTCCCACGGGAGAGGCAGGCACTAACCGAATAGACTTACGCTTCGGCGCCACATTATGTTTCTTTTTGCTTGTTTTGCTTGTTTTTATGTTTACTGCGCCGCCGCCGCGGCAGAGACCACCACTGCGTGTGGGTTGCGCATCGACATCTGCACGTTTATGTGTGTGGGGTGCGTCCACGCCACGGGTTTCGTCAGCAGGACCTCGCGCCAGGTCATGCTGTCGCCGTCGTCGCACTCGCGCTCGAGGACGACCGAGTTTATGATGTCCGGCGTGTTTATCTGGTCCACCACGTACTCGATCGCCGAACCCGGAACGTCGCCGCGGTACGCGCACGCGCCAATGAGCGGCAGCGTCTCGCGGACGGTCTCGCCGAGTTCAATGTGAACCCTGAAGCGCGACCCGTCGGCATCCCGCACGCCCTCGAACGCGAGGAACTTGCCCCGCCGATCGACGTTGTGGTCGAAGTGCTCGTGGCGGTGCGACTCGTCGAGCAACCAGATCTCCGTCTCGGCAACCACATTACCCGTGTAGAAGTTGATGACCTGCAACAACCCAACCTCTACCGAATCCTCCTCGTCCTCTACCGCCTCCTCCTCCTCCATCTGCTGCCTCAGGATGTGCTCGTAGATCTCCTGCTCCGTCTCGGGATCCCGCACCGCTCCTGACGCACCGCTGTCGCCGAATATCGCCATATGACCCAATTCCATCGTCCACTCTGCTGCTGCCATTCTTCTTGCTTGCTTCTTGCTTGCTACTTCTTCTACGTCTACTCGCTTTCTACGCTGGGGAGACAGAGTGGGGTGCTCTGCTCGTCGTCGTTCGCCGCTGTCCACCTTCCCAGAGTTTCACGGATCCGTTTTCATCAGTATCACTGACCAAAACGGATCGGCGCTGCCCTACGGCTACCAACCGCCCCCACGACACACATATAACTTCCCCCAAAGTTATATCGAGAGATTTTCAAGAAAGACACGCAAGAAGAACCAGAAGATGTCAAGCACAGATTGGATCGAGAAAGTATCGCAGGAGAACTGGCCTGCGGCCCGCGTGCGCAATGTCGTAAAGGCGTTCGAGGAGGAACGCGCGCGGCAGTGGATGCCCCTGCGCAACCCGCCCCCGAAGCGCATGCCGCGCGAGAAGGCGCTCGAGTGGTTGGCGAAGACGGCGGGAATTCCAGTGGACGACCTCAAGTTGACGCGCCCCGTGCACTTCGTCCAGCAGTATGTGATGGGCAGTTGCGAGCAGCACGCGCTCGTCAACGCGATCAGGGTAGTGCACGGCACAAGCGCCAACGCGCTGTATTCGAACGATGAAAAGGACTGCGCGCCCGAATGGATGCTCGGACTCGCACGCCAGCAGTTGATTGACTCGCTGACTGCTGCTGCTGCTGCTGAAGCGCCCGCTCCAGCGTTCGTGGTGGTTCCCGAGGTCGATCTCGGGTTGTTCCCTGCGCCGCCCGTCCCTACATGGGCGCCCGTCGCTGCCGCGCCAGCAGCGCCTGCGGAGGTCTACCCGCACCGCGAGCGCCACGACGACTACGACGCGGACGAGCACCTGTTTGAACCGCCGCCTGTGGCGCTGCCGACGATGGCCGAGGTCGCACAGCGCCTAGTCTCGCTGGGGGAGCGCGTGGACGCGCACGTGGCGGAGGAGCAGAAGAAGCGCGATCGGGAAGCGCTGAACCGCCTGAGCGACCGCCTGGTCGCGTCCGAGATGGAACTCGGACTCATAGACGACGCGCTCGACCACATGCACGCGGGGCAGCAGTCACCCGCCAACATCGTGGGTCGCCTCGCCGCGATCATCGCGCGCATCACCACCATGGATATCTAAAAACTATAAAAATTCATATAACCCAAAAACCGCCGTCGAAGCATAAGTGTATTCGATTACTGCCTCTGGGGAGAGAGCGAATGAGACGGCAAAACAAAAATACATTTTTGCGTTCAATAAAACGGATCGGATGGCGCTCCGACGGTCTGAAAGCATACAATGGCGCAGAAGTTTGAAGAGGTTGCACGCGAACTGAATCTGTCCAAGTTTATCGGCGACTATGAGCGCGCGGATATAGAGGACGGGATCCGTGCCGTTGATGCAGTCGAGGGTGGGTGGGAGTTCTTGCGGGGGTACTATGTCGACCCCATGAAGGGGTTCATGTTTGCGGACCCAGAACCCACTCTGACCGAGATCGGAAGTAAGTTGCACACGGGTCACAGCGGCGCGTCCTACGGCAGGACCATGCGGAGTTTGCACTTCATCGCCAAGTACGGCCTGCGCGAGTACCGTCTCACCGCAGGGTGGGGCACGAGTTGGGACCTGCCCCCAGGCGGCGCGCACTTCCTCTACAGCGACGGGCGCGCGGCAGAGCACTACCGCAACAGGCTCTCGTATATGACCCCCGAGAACCTCGAGAACTACGAGCTCCTCCTCCCCGAGAAGTTGCTCAAATTATACCCCGACGACACGCAGCAGGAGAAGCGCGACGAACTCATGCGCGAGTTTCAGGCCGCCAAGTCCACGTTGTAAACGCGGAACCATACGTGCACTTTACGTTCCATAATTTGTTTCCATGTAGAGTTTCCTACGAACGCGAACTCGTGCGGTATACCAGGCCGCGTGCGATTTAGCACGAGGTCGCCGATATTCTTTTTGACTCCAAATATATGTTCCAGAGTCTGCTGGACCGAGCATTCGTTGCCCAATCGCATAAAGTCGTGATCCATTTGAATGCGCGCTGTATTTTCTTCCGAGTCCCAGTACACAATACATTCGTCGTTCTTGCAGTCGATGCGCCCGATTTCGTCCATCTAACTCTTCAAAACGGATTCTGCGAAAATGGCGGAGGGAATAGTAAGAATAGAATGGCAGAAAAGACAGCAGAGGAACTCCTCTACACGGGACCGTACGGCAAGATTTACCAAAACTGCTGCTACAACATTCTCGGCATGAAGGAGAACGAGCGCACCCCGATGAACGTGTATCACATGATTGACGACGAGTTGAAGAAGGCAACGGAGTTCCAGAGTCGGGAGGAACGCGAAAAATGCAGGAAGGTCTTGATTGCGCGCCTCGAACCCGCTCTGTACTACGGGTACTGCAAGGGGTGTGGCGTTCGTCTTGGTCCAGAGAACGACTCCTTCTGCTCGGAATCCTGCGAAATCCGCCACGACTGGCGGTACACTGATGAGGAGAAATACTAGACTACGAGCACCGAAATACGACGCGCCGCTTCCACGTGGGTTTGCTCATGTCCACATGAAAGTCTATGCGCACATTCGCCCCCTCCTCGCAGTCATTCATCACACTAATCATGCGGTTCCAGTCGGGTACCCATACACGCGTCCCCGAAATCGCCACCCCGCCCACCGATACTCCTGCATATTTTTCCGTTATAGAGAGCAGCGCCAGATCGCGCTGGTGCTGCTTTCCATAGGACTGGAGTGTGTTGCACAACTCAATGTCTGCGCCTGGGCACTTGTCCTTCAAGCAGAGTTGGTTCACGACATCCACCCACCTACGGATCGGGGAACTTCCGTGGCAGTAGACGGATTTTATGGCGTAGTGCTCCTCGCACGTAGACATGTCGGCATAGCGGGCCGACGACATGGCGAGATGACCAGGCAGTCCGAGACGGGCGTACTTTACCATTTTTTCATGGGCGGGCGCGTCGTGGGCCCGCAGGATCCCGCCACGCCCCGTCGCCATAAGGTGCTTGGCAAGCGATATATTGTAGAACATCATGAGGGTTTCGACCCACTTGTGCGAGTCGTCGAGAGCCATCCCGCCAATCGTCTCGCAAATCTCGCGCAGAGTGGCCACGGGGAAGTCTGTGGCCGTGTAGATGGAGTCGTACGTATGCTTCGTCTTGTTGAAGATCGTCACCTCGCGGAAGCGTAGGTTTACGGGCGCATTGTCGGCCCAGTCAAACATCAGGGCGATTCCGAGTCGTTTCTGACCTGGGATTAGGGACATGCGGTACTCGTGCGGGAAGAGGGACCGCACGATTCCGCCATGTTCGTCGTACAGCGTTTGCCCCATATGTTCCGCAAACATCATCCAGGGATTGCTGAGAACCCACTCACCGACGTCCGCGATGGTGATGGCGACCTTGGTTATACCGTCCTCATCCCAGATCGAGATGCAGTCGTCAATGTCGACACATCCAGGCGGGTCGATATTGATGGTCGTGGGAACGTCGAGAATAATGTCGTGGTCGGCGGGTTCGATAATCATCGGAAAGTGCTTCCATGCGACGGGAGAGTACGCCAGGTGAATCGCCTTGCGCTCGGCAGCAGGGTCGCCGCAGTTGCCGATGAAGCCGCACAATGCGCCGCGGCGCAGTACACCTTCTTTTTGATCCTCAATGGGTTCGACTATGGCGAGTTTGTTGCAGGACTTGTCGCGCTCGGTCGATGCGACCGTCATCGGCGGAAAGTCGCGGTTCAGTGGCGTGAAGAGGTACATGGGCACGTGCCGCCCCGTCATGCCGTAGAGAGTTCGGTTTGTGAGCTGTAAAACACCAGAGATCTTCATTCTTGCGGTGTCCATAGGCATTTACTTATCCCGTTCGTTTTCATTCAGTTGTTTACAGACTCGCTTTCCGTAACGATTCAAGAGCTGGATTGATTTACATAACGCGTAATAATAACATAAAATGACACAACCGTATGAGAATTATCCATTAAATAATAATCCAGTCTATAGGAATATTAATGAGTTTATCGAATGTAATAAACAGTTTAAGGATGAAGATAAAATAATTATTTATCTAATAAATTGGCCCAGTGGGTTTGGATCTGCATTAACAGTATTTATGCAGAATATGTATTATTTACATTCTATTAATAAAACAGCACATGTATTGCCGATGTTTTGCATGAATACACGTAATTTCAAATATCACGACACGTCTTTGAATAATTCTTTTTTTAAATACTTTTCCTACAGCGTATCTCACATTGATATGAGTACACATAAAATATTTTTTATTTATTCTATGCCGATTGACGGTATGCCTTTTTTTACAGGAAAAATCCCTCCCATGCAATTTTCTGCAGCTAAAGAGTATATCTGTCATTTTAATAAATATTTCAAAGTGCGAATTGGAGATCATATAGCAGGATACATTAACAGCATTCGATCAAACTCACTGCCTGTCATAGGTATACATATACGCTCTCTTGGACAAAAACATGCCCATTGCCCTTGGTATCTTAGTAAAAGTATTAAGGACCGATTGGTAGATCTAAAGCTAGTTTTAGACGCGAAATGGAAAAAATATAATGTTTTTATTGCAACAGATGTTAATTTTTATATTAATTATGCTGAAGAAGTATTCGGAACGGTCCATTATATTAGAGATATAAGTAGAATTAATAATGAAGGCGATTCTATACCTCAATTATCCAATATTGGCACTAACTTGGGAAATGATATTATATATGATTGTATTGCACTATCCTTGTGCGACGAAATAGGTGTATCCGAGAGTAACATACCTGCCATTGTTAGCACATTTAACCCAGATGCTAGAATGATAGAATACTAGGGTTGTACACCTTCATTCGTGCGGTGTCCGTAGGCATTTACTTACCCCGTTCGTTTTCATTCAGATGCCAGGCGCAGGGTGCATGTTCATGGACGGAATTCGTGTTTTGGCGGGGTACCAAACCAAAACACGAAAAATAGGAGGGTTCGGGGGGAAATCGCAAGACGGCGAGTCGCGGACAGAAACAGCACTTCGGGAGACGATTGAAGAACTGTTTGGCGTGATAGACGTACCTGCCGAACTCATTCGGAAACTTCCGATAAGCCAGAACACAATCGAGTATCCCGAGTACACATGCTTCGTGTACAATTTTGACGACCTTCAGACATTCATTCGGCGGGCGGGGCGGTACATCAACAGCAGTGTGCTGTATTCCGTCTTTCCTACTACGGTGTGGGAACTTGTGCAGAACCGAATCTTTTCAGAGTCTGCAAAAGTCGGGGAGTTGTACTTGCTGCCCACGGACGCCTACACGATGTCGCGCTCGTTCCAGCGCGACTTGATGGAAGGTGGGTTCTAAGCAGGCGAGATCTTGAACGTTCCCGAAGACTGGAGCATGTTGTTTGCGGCAGCAGAGTTGGGGCACGAGGGACATTTGGGTGTGAGTTCTTTTGTCCTGAAATAAAGACCAATGAATGTACCCGTGGAAACCAAGAGTGCTAGAAGTGCTAGATAACTCCAGAATGTTCCTGCACAGATAAAGTTCTTCAGGTAGTCGAGGATCGAGACGATAAACTTCCAGATGTACGTGGGTACCACTATAACATACCCCCAAACTCTCGAGAGGAATGAAGGTTGCGCCTGACCGAGTTGAGTATTTCCGCTCATTGTTTACATACACGACGAAAATATACATAATGGGTATACCGTACTATTTTGCCAGTCTCATTCGTAAGCATGCACGCATCGCACAACGAGTTAAATCCAAAGTGAACGTCGCATTTCTCGGTATTGACTTTAACTGTCTTATCCACAACTACCTCGACGATGCTCGACCGATCGAGAGCGTCCTCGAGGCGATCCATATGATTTTGCGGGACGTGTGTTCTGCCGATCGCGTGTTTATTGCCATGGACGGTCTGGTGCCCTACGCCAAGATAGTGCAGCAGCGCTACCGTCGCTTCCGCAAGTCAACTGCCGAAGTTGCGCCTATTTTTGACCGACACCAGATCTCGCCAGGGACGCCCTACATGCGCGACTTAGCGACCGCCGTGCGCGCCCGCTTCCCCGAAATCGAGGTGTCGTGCACTGCCGACCCAGGCGAAGGAGAGCACAAAATCTTTCAAAATATGAAAAAGGGCGAGGAAACCGTCATTTACGGTCTGGACGCCGACTTGATTCTGCTTTCCCTGCCCCACCCCAACGTGCGCCTCCTCCGCGAGAACCCTGATTTCCAGATCAAGGCGTCGGGGTTTTCGATGCTGTCGATCCGCGAACTCGCCAAAGTTCTGCCCATGCCCGTTCCGCAGTACGTAGCCATGTGCGTGCTCTGTTTCGGAAACGATTTTATGCCGCCGCTGGGTATGTTTTCGTTGCGCGAAGGAGGGCACGAGCGGGCTCTCGAACTGCACGCCCAGTCGGGAAAACCTGACATGCTGACCCCCGTAGGGCGCGCACACTTTCTGAACTTTGCGCGGGCGGTTGAGCAGAGCGTATACAAAGAGCGCCACGAGAAACATCCCGCGATCATTTCGAGTGACATGAAGCATTTTGAAGCTCGGTACGTGAGTCATATACTGGACGGACCCACCGAAATGTCGGCAGTTGTTCGTGATTTTTGGAAGTGCTTTCACTGGACCATGATTTACTTTACGACCAACAATGCTCGCGACTGGAATTACGTATACTCCTATCCCGAAGCCCCGCTCGTATCGCAGATTCTGCGGTTTCCCGAAGAGATTCCTACGTTTGAAAAGAAAGAACCTGCATTTACGATAACAAAGCAGCTCCAGTTTATTTTGCCGTCCGCATCCTTGCGCACCGCGAAAAAACGGGTTTTGTTTCCAGACGAACTCTACGATGAAACCACTGAAACGATGCGCACGCCGTGGATGCGGAAATTTGCATGGGAGTCTGACCCCCGCATTTCGCTGCCAAGGTTCACCGCAGACTCCGAAGTCCGCCAATTTTTCCCAACTTCAGAGAAAACCCCTTCGCAGGTGCGGTGATCTTTGGAATTCCCGAGGCTGCATTGAAAGAACTGAGGTGCTCTGCGAGGGGGGAAACATTCATTTCGGATTCAAACTGCAGTAAATCGGCCCATTGAAATGCTGTTCGCCGCGCCCAGTACTCTGACTCTATGCCGTTAAGATCTTTCAACTTTGTGAAACTTGCGATGCCTTCGATCGTTATATTCTTCATCCAGTCCTGGCGAATGTAGTTGAGATAATAGATCCGAATCTCTTTACAACGTGAAGCGGGAAACACTCGCTCCAGTTCAGCAACGCTTTCAGCCAGAGAGTAGACTCGCTTGCTCGTACGCGCATTCACCGTATTGTGCGCGCGAAAGACAAACTCGGAAACATCTTTTCGAGAATCCCACCAGTTCGGAAATCTGTGAATATACGAATCAAACATTCCCGCAAAATGTGCTTGACAGGATGGACATAGAATGGTTTCGCGAAATGCATTCATCCAACGGTAAAGCGTATACTTGTCAGAATCCAATGGGACATCTGGGTAACATGCGGCAGCAGAATGGAGGGTCGCCCACCCAAGGGGTCCCCAGTGTTTTGTCATTGCCGATTTGTATTACGGAATCAAGAAAGAAGTCCTGCTCCGACCGAGTTCGCATACAAAATTCGAAGCATCTTTTCAGGGATCTTTTTCTTAGTGCCTACGATACCTCGCTGTTCGAGTTTTTCGCGAATGGTCTTAATATCCGTCTTCTCCGCGCGCGCATGAACCTGCTTGCGCGTCTTTTCGGCACCCTTCGGAGTCGTCAACCGCAGGCGGTGGCGGCGAGTTTTTCCGCCCTTAGTCGCCACCAGTGGCGTGGTAGGGTTCGACGTAGGAAGAATCCGTGACGTGCGACGCAAAATGCCTTTCGGAAAGGTCTTGGTCGTACCACGGCGCCTGCGCTTACCTCCTGTTTTAAAGGTGTCGCCTGCCACACCTGGGCCTGACGGAAAAGGTGCCATTGGGATTGGGATATGTTCTACCAATCCAGGCCTGCTGAATACATCACTCTCGCCCATCTTATTGATTGTTAATCCCGACGACATACACTCTTATACAAAATGGATACAAATTTACGGCGAAGGGGTGGGTAACAAAGAGATGGACGCAGTTCGAGCATACTTCCGCAAGCAGGGAATTTCTCGGTTCAGCGAGTCGCAAATTGAACCCTACGAAGACTTCCTCTACAACAAACTCCCGCTCATTCTTCGCTCCACTCCCCCGATTGTGGTCTGGCACGAACAAGATGAGGCAACGAAAAAGTACAAGTACGAGTTCCGTTTGTCGATGGACAACGTGACCTACATGAAACCGCGCATCCAGGAAGCGACGGGGCGTCTGAAGCAGATGCTGCCGCACGAGGCCCGCATCCGCAATTTCACCTATGCAGCACAGATGTTTGTCGATATTAAACTCGTGGTCCGTTCGTATTCGGGTCCGACGCTGTCCGAGTTCAAGGAAGAGCAGAAACTGTTCGAGGGTATTTCGCTCGGCAAGATCCCCGTCATGCTCGGTTCGTCGCTGTGTGTCCTCAGGGATTACCCGCTCTCACTCGCAGATGTCGGCGAGTGCACGCACGATCCCTTCGGATACTTTATCATCCACGGCGGCGAGCGGATCATTCTCTCACAGGAAAAGGTCGCGGACAACCGCATCATGGTCTTCACCAACAAGAAAACCACGACCAAGTATTCTCACAGCGTCGAAATGAAGAGCCTCCACGAGAGTTTCACCCTACCCCCGAAAAAACTCGAGATTCGCGTTTCCGCAAAGTTCAACGGACTCGGATACCCACTCCACGTATGCATTCCGCGCTTTCGCGAGGACGTTCCGCTGATGGTCTTCTTCAGGTGCATGGGCGTTCTTCGCGACCGCGACGTCCACCGACTGCTCGAGCTGCCCAGCGCGGACGATTACCTCGCGGCGTCGTTCAAGGAGTGCGCGGACATCGGCGTCTTCACGCAGCAAGAGGCTATCGAGTATTTGAGTCACCACCTGCAGTACCCCCCCGCCGCGGAGGACAAGACGCCGCACGTGATAGGTCTACTGCGGACAGAGTTCCTGCCGCACTGTGAGCTCGCTGGCGAGCACCCGCTGGATTCGGTGATTCTGCAGGCGCGCAAGGCGAAGACGCTCGCCGCGATGGTCCGCAAACTGCTGGCGATCGCAGAGGGGTCTCTCGGACAGGACGACCGCGATGCCTACCCCAACAAGCGCGTCGTCACTACGGGCGCGCTGCTGACCCATCTATTCCGCCAACTCTTTCAGAAGGTCTGCAAGGATATCCGCAGCAAGTTCGTTCACGAAATCAATAACGACAACTGGAAGAAGGCGGGGCGCCCGCTCGAGTGCCTCACGCTCAGCAACCTCTACAAGATTCTGAAAGTCTCGTCCATCGAGGGAAAGTTGAAGCAGGCGCTCGCTACGGGCAACTTTACAGTCCAGGGTCTCGGGACGTCCAATTCTACCTCGCTGTCGAACGCGACCAAGTCGGGCGTGTCGCAGGTCTTGAACCGCATGTCCTACAACGCGACGCTCTCACACATTCGCCGCATACAGACGCCCGTGGAAAAGTCGGGAAAGCTGCTGGCGCCTCGCAAACTGAATGGATCCTCGTGGGGCTTCGTGTGTCCCGTCGAAACTCCCGAGGGTCATTCGGTCGGCATCGTTAAGACCATGAGTCTCATGTCGACCCTCACTGGCCACGTGCCGTCCTTTGTCATTCTCAATGTTCTCCGCGAGATTCCCGAGTTCACGTGGTTGGAGAATCTGTGGACGACGGGCGAGGTTGCCGTCCTGGTGAACGGCGCAATTCTCGGGTACACGCAGCACCCCGACGTGGTCCACGGAGTTCTGAAGGCGGCAAAGTATTCGGCGCGCATTCACCCGCAGGTCTCGATCGCCTGGAACATTCTCGAGAAGCGCATCGTCATAGAAACCGACGCAGGTCGTCTCGTGCGTCCCCTCTTCCGCGTCGTGAACGGCGCTCTGCTGCCCCGCCCCACGGGAGAGCAAGCCCTCGACTGGATGAACTGGGTCAAGACCTGCATCGAGTACGTCGATTCCAGCGAGTCCGAAACTATTCGTATCGCGATGTTTCCGTCCGAAGTGACGTCGCAGCACACGCACTGTGAGATTCATCCGCAGATGATTCTGGGTCACATGGCGTCCATCATTCCGCTCTCGAACCACAACCAGTCGCCCAGAAACGCATACCAGTCCGCCATGGCGAAGCAGGCCATGTCCCTCTACGCCTCGAACTACCACCGCAGGATTGACAAGAACGGGTACATTCTGTGCTCGCCCATGCGCCCGATCGTGGAGAACGAGATCATGTCGATCCTCAAAATGGAGGAAATGCCCTGCGGCGCCAACGCCATTCTCGCCATCGCCTGCTACGGCGGGTACAACCAGGAGGATTCCGTCATTCTCAACCGCGGATCGCTCAATCGCGGGTTTATGCGCGGACTGTACTACACCGTGTACAAGGACGAAGAGCACCGCAACGTCGCGAGCGGTCGTGAGGAGCGCTTCTCGAAACCCCGTCAGGAGTCGACGCGCGGGTACAAGAACACCTCGTACTCTGCTTTGCAGGATAATGGAATTCCCCAAAAGCACTCCATCGTCCAGGAGAACGACGTCGTCATCGGCAAGGTCGTGAATTTGAAGTCGGACCCGCACGGTTTCCTCTACCGCGACCTGTCGAGCACGCACAAGAACGCCGAGCCTGCGCGCATCGACGGCGTGTGGCAAGACAAGAACTCGGACGGATATCCGTTCGTGAAAGTCAGAGTCGTGAGCGAGCGCGTACCGCAGATCGGCGACAAGTTTGCGACGCGGTCGGGACAGAAAGGCACATGCGGCATGATTCTCGACGAGTGCGATATGCCCTTTACATCCTCAGGTCTGCGCCCCGACATCATCATGAACCCGCACGCCATTCCTTCGCGCATGACGATCGCGCAGTTGCTGGAAACCATGTACAGCAGAATCGGCGTGCGACTGGGCGCGCTCGGAAACGGCACGCCCTACGAGCATCTCGGACTTGAAGAACTACGCCAGCATATGCGCAACCTAGGTCTTCATTCGTACGGAAACGAGATGATGTACAACGGAATGACGGGCGAGATGATGCCCGTGGAAATCTTTATCGGGACGACGCACTACCAGCGCCTGAAGCACATGGTGATTGACAAGATGCACGGGCGCGGTCGGGGTCCGATCGTATCACTGACGCGCCAACCGTGCGAGGGCAGGTCGCGTGACGGCGGACTGCGCGTGGGCGAGATGGAGCGCGACTGCTTTATTTCGCACGGCGCCGCGGTCTTTACAAAGGAGCGCCTGATGGATGTGTCGGATCCCTTCACGACGGGGGTGTGCACCAAGTGCGGTTCGCTGTCGACGATGAACGAAAAAGACAAGATCTACGAGTGCCGATCCTGCGGCGTCAAGACCGGACTGGAGGACCGGACGATTCCATACGCGGTAAAGTTATGGTTGCAGGAGCTGGAGGCGATGCATATATCGCCTCGGATGGTGAGTGAGATTTAGAGTGTTTGCGAGGGCGGCGACGGTAGCTCGCACGGCGCTTCTGTTTGCGCGACTTTTTCGCCTTGCTCTTGCGCTTCTTGCGACTGCCGCCGCACGTCGGGCATCCGCCCTCAGTAGAGTCCGTCCTAGGGCGATTCGTGGGGGGTTCTTCTGGTCCTGCTCCTGCTGCCGGTGCCGGTGCTGCTGCTGCTCCTGCTCCTGCCGATGCTGCTGCTGCTGCCGATGCTGGGGCAGGTGCTGCTGCTGCCGCCATCTCTCCGCGTTTGCGCTTTTTACCAGCAAGAACTTTCAAGCGCGTTTCGATTGCATTACCTGCCGCCTCGGCATATGCCCCTGACCCTCCCGCAGCGCTCATCGCAGCGCGCACAGATGCTGCTCCTGTCGTTGCTGCTGCCATTGCCGCTGCTTCATCTGGCGCATCCATAACCGCCTCCACTGCGTCCGCGTTTGCGATTGCAAGTCGTTCTATCTGTTCCCCACTTCCGCCACCGCCGCCGCCCCGAATACCCGCATATGCCGAGCGGATCGCTCCTCCTGCGCGCCGTCCCGCGCGCACCGCCGCGCCTGGTGCTGCTGCCAGCGCTGACCCTGCCCCTGCAGCCGCGCCCATCAATGCGCTTGGTGCTGCTGCAGCCGCACCTTCAATAGCAGGTCTAGACGCGGCTAAGATTCCCATAGCG